>Ga0207689_10003568_pt1 | contig 14223 bp, 11 predicted proteins | sample KBSMisM52_FD_184312 | JGI IMG/M metagenome (GOLD analysis project Ga0207689, IMG submission 184312) | Miscanthus rhizosphere microbial communities from Kellogg Biological Station, Michigan, USA - KBS Miscanthus M5-2 (SPAdes) (version 2) | ecosystem: Host-associated > Plants > Roots >... | reverse complement strand
GAAAAACAGACGTTGTATATCCTTTTTTTTGCAAACTATTTAATGCGTTCCTAAGAGATTTTTTTTCTCTTCCCTCGAGGGTAAACTTGCCAAGTTCCAGCACTGCTTCCTGCCCAATCAATAGTTTTCGTTTTTTTAAGTAATTAAAATAGGACATGCCCGTTTCGTCCACACGATAAAAAGCTGTTTTCAAGCCCATCTTGTGGCAATGCCTCTCAAATTCCTGCAACACCGATATTTTATAATCATCGGCACACACCGGCTCCTCCAACACAATGGCAAATCCATTAGCAATCCGATAGGCGATGAAGGCTTCGAACTGATCAGAAAAATAAAACAGTTTATCCCGATAGGTTTTGAAATGATCCACCGGTGAATTCCCAAAACGTTCAACCAGCTTATAAGCCTTTTCCTGCGATGTGGGTACATCATGTTTTCGGTGGAAATATGGTTTTACCATGGTAAACACCAAAAAGCTCCAGGCAATAAATCCTAAAGTATGAGCCATCCAGATAAATTCATGACCAAACCTGGTTAATGGTTGGATGCCATCGTCATTCATCAATAAAAAATTTCGACAGGCAAACAGTAATGATTGCCTCCAGTTAAAATCAACTCCGAAATGGCGTTTATCGACGAAATAGAATCCTATGAATCCAAAGATCACCACTGCAAGAAAAATAAGGATCGTCGTTGTTACCCCAAGTTGGAATAGCCGCTCGTTCGTTTTAAGGCGATACTGTTTTACACTTGCTAATAAAATAATCACAACGGAGGCTGCAAGAATTGATTCCTCATAATCCAGGGCTTTAAAAAGATGACCGAATAGAGACAATATGGCGAGTATCATCGCAAGTATCCACGCATTTCGTATACCCTGTATCAGGAAAGCAGCTGTTACCAGCAGTATCATTCCAATAAGTAACACCATTACGTTTGTTGCATAAATGGAGGTAAGAGGAATAAACTCGTGCAGCATTTTTAGCCTTGCCGCAATAGGTGGTGTGATCACGGAAAGAATATTGACGACTCCCAAAGCAAAAACAAGGAAGGCAGGAAATATTCTTGCAAAGATGTGCCGCCCATGCCACAAATAGGAAAAGCAACCCGCAATCAAAGGAAGCCAGAATTCGAAGAAGCGATAAAGAATTGTTATCGCAAGAGCGTCGACAGGCGAATAGCCGTAAAGACTCAAAATGTTCTCCATAGAAAGCTCCACACCACCGAGACCCCTGAGGAATGGCGACACGATCATTAATAATACCGATACAATATACGCGATGGCGCTCGCTGACAATGATGCCGGCAATCCGAGAGCTTTTGCTGCAATAAATAGATGCAAGATGCCACAACACTCTACGCCTAACGAAAACAAAACAGTATAAATAAAATGCTGAGTGGTGATATTGGCCGAGAATAATTCATCAACAGAGGGAATAAACTTTGGGAATCTTTTTTGCATCCATTGATATAATCTTCCTTTCCGTCGAAAAGAATTAAAAATGAAATACACTCCGGCCAGTATAAAAAAAAGAATAATAAGACTTTGCCCCGTGCGAAGGATATTTCGCGCGTTAAAAAATGAATACATCAATACCGGTACCCCGACGATGAATACAGTAAGCAGTCCCACAAACGCGTAAATGCCTGATGCCTGGTGAACCTGCATCTTGGTTAACCCATTCTTGCGAATGCTGTTGGGCGAGTATGCCAACGAGCTGATACCCCCCGCGGGTAAAAAAACACTTAAGAGATTTCGCTTTAGAAAAAGTTCGACGGCATTGCTCCATGAAAGCCTCGAGGCGATCGCCCTGAATGAAGTTACATACATGCCGCTCTGTAGCAGAATATAAAGAAGAGTTATACCAATCCCGATCCAAACCCACAAAGCATTGGCTGATCCAACCTGTTCTTCCAATGATCGAAGCTCCCGTCGCTCAGAGCGGAAAAAAAATATGCCGACCAGCAAAAAAAGGATAGCTAAGATCTCGCGCCAGTAGGTTTTGCCAGTCTTCTGAACCCGGGAAAGCAGTTTCTTTGCCATAGAATGGAGAACAAAATTATTCTAATTCACAAGCCGTCACGATGAAAATGATTAATAAAATGTGAAGATGGAGATGTTAAACAATAAAGAGAGGACGTTCAATTCAATTTTGCGACAATCTTTTGACAAAACGGGCGATAAGTTTGCAATGTTTTAAGCAGTTTATCAAACCTAAGCTTAACATATTATAATTTGGAATTTTTTATGCTGCAAAAAAGAGCTTTGATTCTTGGGCAAACTTAAAATTCTTGGACAATGGAAAACAAATACATCACTCTGCAGACGATCTATGATATCGTCAAAAATGATGCTCATCCCACTTCAACCATTGTTTTTCCAAATGAAGTTATTGTCAGACAAAACTTTCCATGGGACGAAAGCATTAAATATCTTGATGAATTATGTTCAGAAAACATGGTTGAGATCATACAACTCTCTCCAGCTGTTATCTACCTTACAGACAAGGGATTTCAATACATCCTTTCTTCCAAAAAGTCAAGACGGGTGGCTTAACCACTACTTTATATCTTTTCTTTCTTTCCTGAGGCAATGCTTCGATAGATTGCTTCCACAATTTTTATATCCTGCAAACCCATTTCTCCAGGGACGATGGTATTTTTATTTCGCATAATACAATCGGCGAAATCGTCCATTTGAAGTACCTGTTGGTTAACTGGCGAGAAATTCATTTGACCAGCGGGTGTATTTCCTTCTTCTCCGCTATACCAATACGCATGGGATAACCCGAACTGCCCTTTTTCAGCTTTTACCTGCAGTGAACTTAAATCCAAATTGAAGCTTGAGGTGCCCTTCGCAATGCAACCTGAGGGAAACTCAAGATCAAAATGAACTGTTTCGTCTACTTCTTTAAAAATTTCAGGTCTTGTTTTTTCCTCCGTCGCTGTTACATACACAGGTTCTTCACCTGTTACATATCTTGCTGCCTGTATACAATAAATTCCCATATCCATTAATCCGCCACCACCTGCCATGTCTTTTTTTAATCGCCACGCATTTGGATCATCCTTGTAAACAAATCCATTGGCACACAGAATTTGCACCGGTCTTCCATATACTTTTTGTTGGCCCAATCGCATCATTTCCTTATTAAAAGGATCGAAACGCAAGCGATAACCGATCGATAACTTTTTTCCCGCATTCCTGCAAGCGGTGATCATGTCTTCGCAATCTTTTGAACTAATTGCCATCGGTTTTTCACTGATCACGTGTTTGCCTGCTTGTGCTGCACGAATGGTAAATTCTTTGTGCATTGAAACAGGAAGAACGACGTAGACAATATCTATGTCAGGATTGGATGCTATGTTGTCGAAATTTTCATAGTTGTAAATGTTTTTGGAAGGGATGTTGTATTTATCGGCCCAGATCTTTTGTTTAGCAGGAGTACCCGTTACGATTCCGGCCAGGTAGCAATTTTTTGTTTTAAGTAGGGCTGGCCCCAGTTGCCTGGTGCTGTAACCTCCAAGGCCCACTAATGCCACCCCAAGTTTAGTTTTTGAACTGGACTGGGAGCAAGCCGTTAAATAGGAGAGACCTGGCGTCAAAACGGCTGCGCCTAATGAAATATCTTTTATAAAACGACGTCTTGAGTATTTGTTTGTCATAACGGTATGAACCGATAAAAATCAAAGATGAAAATACGGTTAGGGCAGACTGTCACCCGGAAAGCTTCGGCAAGGATGGATCTCATAAACAAAAATGCCGGCCTGAACACCGGGATCGCCATCCATTATATTTCTTGTTTCTTCAACGCTTGTTTTGAAAATGCCCATTCCGCTTACACCTGTTTCGGCGGTAACTGGGCATACAATTGACAATAATCCGTCAGCCCTGAGTGAGAAATTACGTCGCGCATGTTCCCAGAGTGTTTTCTTAATGTCGGGATAATCGTGTGCCCGTGGGCCGGGTTTTAAAAGAACGATGTTGTATTCTTTGGTTTTTGTGAGCATTTGTTGCATATACTCATCAGTGATTGCAGTCATCAGTGATATTTTTCACAAGCTTAAATAAAAAAAGATTTTCGGAATGAAAATCTTGCATGAATCGGGGTATTTAGAGGATGAATTAGACAATATTGATGTCGACCCTAAGGGCCCTCATTCCGGTCACACCCTGTAATTCTTCCAATTCAAGGAATTCAACATTGGGCTTGAGTACGTTTTTATTCTTCAGAAACTCTATGTACTCGAGATATTCGGGAACTTCTTTTTGGTTGGAATAAACAATGGCTATCTTTCCAGGTTGGGTTAGCCGTTCTTCTGTGGCCTTGATCCGAACTTTATCCAGGCGTTTTTTTATGACTTCGTATCGAATATTATAAGAACCTTCTACATCAAACTTTCTCTCATCCTTCCGGAAACTGATCGAGATAGGCTGGCTGTGAATGAGAATAAGTTGCGTGGTTTGCAACGGAACTTTCAGTGAGGGTAATAACTGATGCGTGATACGGGCGGCTTCTGCCATTGATGTTAGTTGCCATAAACGTATATTCTTTAGGTAAAGAACGTTGAACGGGTTATTAGGCGATATAGATTGGCCGATATAAATATTGTATTCAAGTCCATCCGTCCGGTATTTTTCAAAGTAATGCGGATAAGATTTTTGAATTCGTTCTTCTTCTTTTTCCAGGAAAACAGATACAACTTCGTTTATTTTTGAAACACTTTCCTCGTATTCCTGCCGGTAGCGAAAAATCCTGCAATCGTTGCTATTTACAATTTTATAGTAATCATCAATCAATTCACACGACTGTTTTTCGTTTTTCTGCAAATGTGTAAAAATGGGCTCTACTTCCTGGTTGAGAAACTCATTGATACGAACTTCATCTTCTGCTGTCATATGTTCTTCGATTGCTTTTCGAAGACCTTCATTTTTAAACTCTAACCCTTCTAGTAAGGGCAATTGGACAACTGAATTGATGCGATGCAATGTCTCATCGATCAGCAATAAATGTTGCTTCAAATCTCTCTGAAGAGCATGACTCCTTTCTACAGATGAATTCCTGATGTCGATAGCTCCGTATAGCGGAAATACGCTATCAAACACGACATTCTTTTCTTCTTCATTGCTGTTTCGACGCAAATGATCCCAGGCTACCTCTTCAAATTTCCATTCGACTGACTGCTGAAGAGCTGTAAATTTTTCTTTGATTACTTTTTCGATCTTATACTGAAAATTATCCCGGCATTTCAGCAAGGCAAGGGATAATAATGGTATGGCAGGTTCCAGTCTCGCCATTGTTTGCAGTGTTAATGTATTTGGAACATTTGAAGAAAGTTCAAGCAGGCCAATCAAACCATCACTGTTTTGCATTGGAATGGTAATGTAACTTCTCACACCTTCTTCAAAAAGCGCCTTGAGAAAAGGTGCCACTGGGAAAACCTCCTCGCTTACAATAGTCACCGGCATTGGTGCCGGATATTCTTGTGTAAACCCCGTGTACATTCTAAACTGCTCACAATCTTCCGGCCTGTTGTTCAGCCATTGCCTTGCGGCGAGGCTGTGCTTTACATTTTCTTCGTCAAGTACAAACTGGTTATTGACCTTGACGAAGGGCATGAGTCCTACTTCAATATCATGAAGACCAACCAGTGCTTTAACGGCTTTCTTCAGATCACAAATTGCATTGGAATCAAAATCATCTTCCCGAAGAAGGATTTTTTTGACGAGCTCTAATGATTCTGTGATTGTTACATCTTCCGCAACCCATACAGCGAAACCTTCTGCCTCAAATAAATCAAGCGGCATCTTATCGAGTTGTTTTTCCATGTCAAGAATGCGAAAAGTATTCATGCATACAGCGCAATCTTGTAACGGAGGCAGTACACCTTTCAATTTCAGATCAATAAACCGGCTATCGTACTTGATCTTGTAAAACCGCGTCATTCCCGAGTTATGATCGGTAAACGGGTAGACCAATTCACGATTTTCATTCAACTTCACTCCATAAAATTTCTGGAGGACATGATCGTAGATGGAGGCACACTGTATGGCTTTCAGTTCGTCAATAGGAACCCCATCCGGAAGGAGGAGATGTTTTTTCTCATCATCAAAGAATATTTCACTGAAATAATCCGAATAATAAAAAACGCTGAACTGATACGGAGCTGCCAGCGCAAAAATGTGCCTGTGATCGCTAGCCACCATAGGGAATAATGACGTGGTCAAAAGCTCCATCAGGTCAGAGTGCTCCTGGATGACATTCAAATTTTCGGGATATAGAAGTGATGGTTCGCTCTCAAATTTTTTGATAAGATAGCTATAGACCTTTTCTCTTGTCTCAGAAACAATTTCACGTTTCTCTTTTAAATAATTAACAAAGGGGGAAAAAGATACTTTGCTTTCCACCAGTGACAACTTTTCAAAAACACCGGGCTCTGGTGAAAAAACTTTTGACTTTCGTGAAGGCTTCAACACCGGAGCAATTTCATCCAGCATACAGGTTGAATTTTGGTGAGAAAATAGGGAGCAGCAGCAACTTCTATAAAGTTACATATTATACATGATTTTGCATGGAATTCCAAATCTGAAGCAGCCTTCGATCATTTCCTTCGTGCAGTTTTTTCGGGTGCTCTTCCGCATATAATCACAAATAGGTTGCAGAAATTTCAAAAGTTAACGGTTTCCAGGACACAAGACTTTCAATCCAGGAACAATTATTAAAGGACATTAAAGTTGCAATAAAAATTCCCAGTATGGCTTAGCAAGAGATCTTATGGCAATTACTTTTTCACATTCACCGAAACGGTAGTTGCTAATTTACTGCCATATGAACGGTGCAGGCCGTCCGCGAACTGCAAAGTGAGTTTATGGACACCCGCCGGCAATTTAACTTCAGCTTCTGTTTGTCCCTTTCCATAATGTAGATGAGTGGAATCTTTAGGAACCATTGCGCCACTGGATAGTGAATCTTCCGCATCAATAAATATGTGATAGTGACCTGAAGCAGCAACTACAGGTCCAGCCGTATCAACTTTCATATTATCTACACCCATGTCAACTTTTACTGGCGAAGTAACAGCTGCTCCATTTTTCAGGTTTTTAAAATAGACTTTGGCTCCTTCGGGGATCGCAGGCAATTCCGGAACAGCGGCCGTTGTTGCCATATTGCTCATAGTGTCACTACTCATTTTTTTATCAGTACTGTCAGTCGAAGCATTTGAGTTGTCGGCGGAATTGTTGCAGGCAATAAAAGTTAATGTTAATATCGGAAGCAAAATTTTCTTATACATAACAAATTTTTTTTATTAACTAAGGTACAAGGTATTTTAACTTGTCCATCACCGATGATCATTTTTGGTGATATAATCTTTGTAACTTCAAAAGCACAAATTCGTTTTTATGGATCAGCGCATTATTAACCTTTATGATGAATACACTCATAAGCCGCTAACCCGAAAAGAATTTTTGCATCGGTTAACATTGCTTACCGGCAGTTCCACAGCGGCAATGGCTGTACTACCCTTGCTCGAAGTAAATTATGGGAAGGCTGCAATTACTGACCAGGAAGATCTTTTTACAGAGCGCGTAACGTATCCCGGCAAAACAGAGATGCAGGCCTACGTGGCAAGGCCAAAGGAAGAAAAGAAGTATGCCGCTGTAGTAGTGATCCATGAAAACCGTGGCCTTAATGCTCATATTGAAGATGTAACGCGCCGCGCCGCTAAAGCTGGATATCTCGCTATTGCCCCTAATGCTCTCTCACCTCTGGGCGGCACCCCTGCCAATGAAGATGATGCCCGTGCAAAATTTCAGCAGTTGGATGCTGCAGACACTCTGCAGAATTTCATAAAAGTTTTTGAATACTTAGCCACCCGAAAGGATTGCAATGGGAAATGGGGCTGTGTTGGTTTTTGTTGGGGTGGCGGCATGTCCAATGACCTGGCCGTCAACGTTCCGTCATTAAAAGCTGCTGTTGCGTTTTATGGCCGACAGCCCGCAGCAGCTGACGTTCCCAAAATAAAGGCCGCAGTACAGTTACACTATGCAGGTTTGGATGAACGTATTGATGCGGGTATACCTGCTTACGAAGAAGCCTTGAAAAAAGCCGGAGTTCCTTACGAGCTATACATGTATGATGGCGTAAATCATGCATTTCACAATGATACTGCTCCCACACGTTACAATGAGGCTGCAGCAAAGCTTGCCTGGCAACGGACTCTTGAGTTTTTTGGAAAATATATAAAATAAGCTTCGCGGTTTGAATGGTGTGTCAGGCTTTCTTCTGTCGATTGTTGGCGAACTAAAAGCGACAACATAAAAAAGGCCCCGAAACGGAGCCCTTGTTATGTCGAATTTTTTAATCGTGTCGTCCATGACCTCTGCCATTACCATTTCCCTGTCCATTGTTCCGTGACTCTCTCTGCTGAAACGAATTAACCCCTTCCTGCTGATTCTGCTGACTAAATTGTCTTCTTTCAGATCCATTATCCTGTCTTTGCGTATTCCATTGCCTCCTTTGTTCCTGCTGCTGTTGTTGTTGCTGCTGCCTCATCTGCTGCACTCTTTGATTGTCATTCTGCCTCATCTCGTTTTGTCTCCTGTCAAAATTCCTTTGCTCTTGTTGTTGACGCTGCGCTTCCTCTTGCTGCCTCATTTCATTTTGGCGACGTTCGAATGCGTTACGATTTTGTTGTTGTTGCTGTTCAATATTTCTTTGTTCCTGTTGCCGACGAATCTCATTTTGTCTGTTCATTTCCTGGTCGCGACGGTCAAATTGATTTTGACTCTGCTGTTGCTGCCGGATGTCCTCTGCACGTCTCATTTCAAGCTGCCTGCGAATGAGTTCATTATTATCGTTGCTTCGCTGCTCTATTCGGTTATTGTTTTGATTCGATCTTCTTTCAAAGTCATTTCTTCTTTCATTGTTCACCATTTCCTGGTTTCTCTGTTGAAATACATTTCCGTTTTGCCTGTCATATCTTTCGAAATTACGTGGAGCAAAGCTCCTTTCATTATTATCCTCTTGCACGCGCGGTCTAAACACGTTCACCGTGTTTCTTCTTACCTCTGTGCGTCCGGGATTTCTTGATTCCCGAAGAACAAATGCATTTACGCGTCCTGTATATCTCTCCACTTCATGTCTTTCCGGCCCGGTTACAAATACATTATTCGTTCTGCTATAATTATTGATGATGGTTGTCTTATTTATGATCACCGTGTTGCGGGATTGCGGTACGCAATAATCATAAACCCTTGGCGAAAGAATATAATTCCTGGGCACAAAGGACCAGTAATTATAGGGAGCTGAATATCGTCCGAATGAAAAGTTCAAATTGATATTAATACCAGGCCCAAGCGGAGCCCAACCGTAGTAATCACCACCTGTGCGCCATTCCACCCACGCAGGCGACCATTCATATCCGGGTACCCAAACCCATCCATACAAATCATCATAAAGCCAACGGCCATAGTGGAAAGGAGCCCAACCCCAGTTGTAATCGGACACCCACATCCACTGGTATTCATCGGTCCACACCCAGTGTCCCCCCGTGCTATAAGGACGGAAGTCGGAAATACGAGGGTGCCAAACATAACCATACTCAGGATAATCGACCCAGTCTCCATATGGGCTTAGATCGTCATAAAAGGTTTGGTAAGTCACACTCGCCATCGGTTCCTGCGCGGAAGCAGGTGTACGGACAGCGGAGAACAACATTACAAGGAATGCAATTCCAAATATTTTTAAGTTGCTTTTCATGAGGTTTTTATTAACTGTTTGTAAAAATTTGATCATAATGTTAGACGAACGAATATCCTGCCAGCTTAATTTACTTAACACGTTTTTGCAATTTCTTATGTGAAGATTAGCTTAAGAAACAGGTGGTTAACAAAATTTGCAATATGAATTCAAAAATTTTGCATTTTTTCTATGCAGGTAGTACTTTTATATCTATGAAAGCTATCCTTAATCTATACCGTAAATTTTATGCCGTGCCAAAGGACGTTCCCGATAGCGCCATCGTGTCGCAGTTGTTGGTTCTTACAGTTTTCTTTTTTACACTTGGATTTACAGTTAGCCAGGTGATCATTTTTTTGGTAAAAAAGTAAAGTAAGCTTTTCAGTTAGCTGCTATCTTCGCAACCTGCTATGCTGAAAGATTATTATCAAATTCTGCAAATAGAACCCCATTCAACCTTAGCTGAGATTAAACAAGCATTCCGGAAATTGGCATTGATCTATCACCCGGATAAAAATCCAAATGATAAATATGCGGAAATACAATTCAATGAAATAAAAGAAGCATACGAGGTATTGACCAACCCCCTAAAAAAAGAAAGCTATCTGCAGCAGCGTTGGTATAATCAAAGTATTGGTAAAAGAAAAACGGCTGAAATCATCACTCCTGTTTCTATTTTAAAACTCGTTCTTGAGCTAGAACAATATGTATCAAGACTTGACGTGCACCGGATGAATAAAGAGGGGCTTTCGGATTATATTGATGATTTACTTTCGACAGACGCAATTGAAAAGTTGAAACAATTTAATGATCCGGAAATAAAGAAACAGATCGTCACTTCTACTTTATCGGCAATGCAGCCTTTGCCGATGAAACTTTTAGGAGAACTGCCTGAAAGGCTCAGAGCCCTGGCTGATGATGAGACATCATCGCATCGGATAGAAAATTTTCTGAAGAATCGAAGAAGGGTTTTTTTATGGGAACGATATAAAGTTGGTGTGATAATTTTATTTACCATTTTTATTTGCTTGCTGATCTACTTCACCAGTAAATAATTAAATTTTTGAAATTCAATTTAAATTTTTAGTTTCATCTCGGGCTTTCACTCCACACGCTTTATCCTTTTGCGATTTATTGGGTCCGTAATTATTCAATCAAAATAAACTAACCATTATGAGAAGACTATTGTATACCATCTCCACGATTCTTGTTGTGGGCTCTGTTTTCTATCTTGTCGGGTGCAACTCTGCCTCTGACGAAAAAAAAGAACAAGCAACGACATCTCCTGAAACGAAGACAATGACCAAAGAAGAGATGATCAAACGCGGCGACTATATTGTTACAACCGCTTCCTGTCACGATTGCCATTCACCCAAAGTAATGACGCAAATGGGCCCGATGCCCGATTCAACCAGGTTGCTGTCTGGTCACCCCGCTAAGGATCCGCTGCCTGTATTAACTAAAACCGATCTGTCCACTCCCTGGATCCGCATAACACCGGACCTGACTGCTTTCGTAGGACCTTGGGGTATTTCTTTTACTGCTAATCTCACGCCTGATTCTGCAACAGGTATTGGAGCATGGAGTGAGGCTACATTTATTAATACAATCCGAAGTGGTAAGCATTTGGGAAATGGCCGGGATATTCTCCCGCCAATGCCCTGGCCATTCGTCGCTAAAATGACCGACGATGACCTGAAAGCTGTATTTGCCTTCCTGCAATCATTGCCTCCAATAAGCAATAAGGTACCCGCTCCGGTTTCCCCACCGGAACTGGCGAAGATGGTTAAATAGAATTGAATCAATAAAAACGCCTCATCAATGAGGCGTTTTTATTTTGGGACGGGATTTTATTTTGCATCCATCATTTGTCCATACATTTCTTCTCTTAATTGATGGACGCGTTCGTTTTCGAGGTATTCGTCAAATTCCATCAACCTGTCGATAGTGCCACTGGGTGTTAATTCGATGACCCGATTCGCGACTGTTTCCATAAATGTATGGTCGTGAGAGGAGAGAAGTACAATACCTTTGAAACTTACAGCCCCTTCATTGAAGCTTTGAATGCTTTCCAGGTCAAGATGATTTGTTGGCTGATCAAGAATGATACAATTAGGATTTTGCAACATCATGCGACTGATCATACACCGAACTTTTTCACCCCCGCTCAATACTTTTGTTTTTTTCATGACGTCGTCGCCACTGAAAAGCATTTTTCCTAAAAATCCGCGAAGAAAGGGCTCATCGACACCAGTAATATGGACACCAGTAATATAAGGCGGCACCCACTGACGAAGCCAGTCCATCAGCGTAAGGTTCTCATTAAAAAATTTGCTGTTCTCCAATGGAAGGTATGCCGTGGTAAGTGTCGTGCCCCACTCAAAATTTCCACTATCAGCCTTTGTGTCGCCATTGATTATATCAAAGAAACTTGTAATGGCCAAGGGGTCCCTGCTATAAAAAGCAATCTTATCTCCTTTGTTGACCGTAAAAGAGACATTGTCGAAGAGAACACGACCATCGATCGATTTACTCAGTTTCTCAACATTTAAAATTTGATTGCCAACTTCACGCTGCGGCATAAAAATGATCCCGGGATATTTTCTGTTGCTCGGCTCTATCTCTTCGATCGTTAATTTTTCCAGTGCTTTTTTTCTTGCCGTTGCTTGCCTTGATTTCGAGGCATTGGCACTAAACCGCGCAATAAAGTCAAGCAAAGCCTGCCTTTTGTCCTCTACCTTTTTATTTTTATCGCTTAGTTGTCTTGCCATTAGCTGCGAAGACCCATACCAGAAAGTATAATTCCCTGTAAATATTTTTATCTTCTGTCTGTCGACGTCAGCTACGTGCGTACATACACCATCCAGGAAGTGACGATCGTGGCTTACGACCAGCACAATATTTTCGTAATCCGCAAGAAAGTTTTCCAGCCAGCTGATCGTTTCAATATCCAGGCCGTTCGTGGGCTCATCAAGTAATAAAATATCGGGATTACCAAACAATGCCTGGGCCAGTAGTACGCGCAACTTCAAATTCGAAGGGATATCCTTCATCAGGCTTTGATGAAAGGAATCATGAACACCCAGGCTGTTAAGCAGACTACCGGCGTCGCTCTCAGCTTCATAGCCACCCATTTCACCAAATTCTGCTTCAAGGTGTGCCGCCGTCATACCGTCTTCTTCTGTGAAATCTTCCTTTGCATAAATTTTCTCACGCTCGTGCATTACGTTCCACAACTTATCATGGCCCTTCAAAACCGTGTTCAAGACAGTGAATTCATCAAACTCAAATTGATTTTGCTTCAGTACCGCCATTCTTTCACCCGGAGTGATTTCAATGGTGCCTTTATTGGGTTCGATCTCTCCGCTGAGAATTTTCAGAAAAGTAGACTTGCCCGCGCCATTCGCACCGATCACTCCGTAGCAATTTCCTTTGGTGAAATTGAGATTGACTTCATCAAACAAAACTCTTTTACCAAATGAGAGCGTTACATTTTTTACACTAATCATCCTACAATTTTTTGAACCCGTTTACCCGAACGTTCACAAGTTTTTTAGCGTACTATCTCAGTTTCGGAACGGGCGGCAAAGGTAAGCCATTATCCCTTGTCTGAGAAGAGTCGAATAATAGATTTTGTCATTTACTGCCCTTGGGGAATAGTTAAAAGGTGGTCAGCTGACGAGCCTTTTTGCGCCGGAAAAGGTTTGAAACCATGTTAAAGCAATTTGGTAAGTCTTTCCGTGTATGAACTGGAGAGCAGTTACAATATCAAAAAAGAAAAGTGAAGAAGAGAAATAAAAAGAATTAATAGTTGAAAATATTTGCAAGAAAACTTGAAAAGAAAGAGGCTGCTAAAAACAGCCTCTTGGTGCTGCGAGGATGGCGAAATATTTATGTCCTCTGTATTAAGGTAGAAAATATAAATGAAAATAAAAAGGATTCAATGTAAAAAATTGGGAAGAATTTGAATCTTACTTCGTGTTAGATTTTAAAGAGAAGAAAGAACCCCGACCAAAGGTCGGGGGCCCTAATCAAAAACCATTAACCATTAAACCTTATCCTATGAAAATTCGGGGCGAATATATAACACCCTTGCAATAAAAGTCAGGTGAACATTTGGAAGTAAGTGAGAACACCTAGAGAGGGCACTATGAAGAAACGAGAGCAGACAAAAATGAAATACTAGTGCAAGACACGAACAAAGCCGGTGAAGCCGGATAAATATTTGATGATTAGGCCCGGCGATCTTCCTTTATATGTTGTCGTGACATAGCTATGAGTGATGCGCTTGTAAGAGAATTACTGCGGCATATTTGTGTGTCGTAAATTTATGAATTAGCAGACTTGTTTGTCAATTTTTAAATTCTTCACTATGTCACAAATCAAAACCAACATTAACTTCGTGGCAATGGTTTCAGTTTTGTTTTTCATTGGTTGTAACCAATCTCCAAACACTTCAGAAATACGTAAGAAAGACACGGCT
>Ga0207689_10003566_pt1 | contig 14224 bp, 14 predicted proteins | sample KBSMisM52_FD_184312 | JGI IMG/M metagenome (GOLD analysis project Ga0207689, IMG submission 184312) | Miscanthus rhizosphere microbial communities from Kellogg Biological Station, Michigan, USA - KBS Miscanthus M5-2 (SPAdes) (version 2) | ecosystem: Host-associated > Plants > Roots >... | reverse complement strand
CGTCCTGTTGGTACCGGCGCGCTCTGATGTTCTGCCGACTGAGACTGACACATCGACACAATTCACGCGCGGGATTCGATTGCAGATTCCGCTTTGCTCAGCGGCGATGGACACCGTAACTGAAGCGTCGCTGGCAATCGCCATCGCGCAGCAGGGCGGCATTGGCGTCGTCCACAAGAATTTAAGCATTGAGCGGCAGGCGGAAGAAGTCGACAAGGTGAAGCGATCTGAATCGGGAATGATCGTCGATCCGGTGACGATTCCGCAGGACCGGCCGGTGCGTGAGGCGCTGAATGTAATGGAGCGTTATCACATCAGTGGTGTTCCGGTGGTCGACGAGGACGGCCACCTGGTTGGCATCATCACGAACCGCGACCTCCGTTTCGAAACGCGTTTCGATCTACCAGTGTCAGAAGTGATGACTCCGCAGCCACTCGTGACCGTTCCGGTCGGCACTACTTTGGATCAGGCGAAGGCAGTCTTGCAGGAGCATCGGATCGAGAAGCTTCTGGTGATCGATGACGACAAACATTTGAAGGGCCTCATCACCGTCAAAGACATTCAGAAAGCGATCAAGTATCCGACGGCGGCGAAAGATGACCTGGGGCGTCTGCGGGTCGCGGCGGCGATCGGCGCCACGGGTGATTACAAAGAGCGCGCTGCTGAATTAGTAAAAGCGCGGGTTGACTGTTTAGTGATCGACACCGCGCACGGACATTCGGCGCGCGTGATCGAGGCCGTGAAAGAAATCAAACGCCGCTATCCGGACACGCAATTGGTCGCCGGTAACGTGGGCACCGGCGAAGGCGCGCGTGAGCTGATCGACGCCGGCGTTGATGCAGTGAAAGTCGGCATCGGTCCCGGATCGATTTGCACGACCCGTGTGGTCACGGGCGCCGGCGTCCCGCAAATCTCGGCAATTCAATCGTGCGTCGAAGCGGCAAAAGGTTCCGGCGTTCCAATTATTTCTGATGGCGGCGTGAAATTCTCGGGCGACATGGCGAAAGCGATTGCCGCCGGCGCCGACGTCGTGATGATCGGATCGTTGTTCGCCGGAACGGAAGAAGCGCCGGGCGAAGTGATCCTTTACCAGGGCCGCAGCTTCAAGATGTATCGCGGCATGGGTTCGATTGGCGCAATGCGCGAAGGCTCGCGCGATCGCTACGCGCAGGAGAAGACTGAGATCGAATCGAAATTGGTACCCGAAGGAATCGAAGGGCGCGTGCCTTATCGCGGCACTCTCGCCGAGATGGTCACGCAACTTGTCGGTGGCTTGCGCTCGGGCATGGGATACACGGGCTGTCACAACATCAAAGAATTTCAGCACAACACGCGTTTCCTGCGCGTGACCGCCGCCGGCCTGCGCGAATCACACGTGCACGACGTGGTGATCACGAAAGAAGCGCCGAATTATCGGTTGGAATGAAGGTGTCAGAAGCCTGACAGTGAGGGGCAAGTGCGCAAGACTTCAACGTCGCGGGAATGGAAAGTTGCCCTCCCTCACGGTCGGGCTTCTGACACAAGTACTCTTCCGACTGTGGCACTTGTTGCATTAAAATCCGCGCACCGAAATGCCTGAGGTGAGAGTCAATACCGGCAGCGAGGTTCACGAGCGACTCTGTCGCGCGCGCGCTTTCATCCACGAGCGCTATCAGGAGCCGATCAATTTGGATCAGATTTCGCGAGAAGCCTGCTTGTCCCGCTATCATTTTCTTCGTTTGTTTCGCGAAGAGTTTCAGACCACTCCACATCAGTATCTGATTGACCGCAGAATTGAAAAGGCGAAGGAGTTGCTCAGACACCGGCGCCTGACGGTTACCGATGTCTGCTTCGAAGTAGGTTTTGAGAGCCTCGGCTCGTTCAGCACACTGTTTCGCCAGCGCGTCGGCGATGCGCCCACAAACTATCGAAAACAACAGCGACAGGCGCAGAGCAAAATCCCAACCTGCTTTCTTAGTATGTACGGACTGGGTGTGAGCGATTAGCTCCGGCAATCGGCGCTCCCGTCGATGTGGGCCGTCAGGATGATGGCGAACCGCCGTCAGATGCCTGCGCTCCCAGACCAACTTCAATTTCAGCAATTTTCGAGAAGCCACGTTGCGGCGAAAACTGTATGCTCCTGCACGAATCTTACTAAGGAGACTAATGACTCATGATTACGAGAATGTCGCATGCAACCGTTTGGGTGAAAAACCAGCAGGAAGCTTTGGAGTTCTATCGCGATAAGTTGGGATTTGAGGTCGATACCGATGCGATGGTCGGCGATGACTTTCGCTGGCTGACAATGAGAATTCCATCGCAGCCCGGTTTTGAGATCATCCTGATGGAGCCGAAGCCGGGATACATTTTGGATGAAGAATCTGCCGCGCAGTTGAAGGCACTGATGGAGAAGGGCGTACTCGGCGGGGGCGTCTTCGAAACCGACGATATCCACAAGACATACGAGGAACTCAAGGCCAGGGGTGTTGAGTTCAAGGGTCCGCCGACCACCCAGGACTGGGGGACAGCGACAGTGATGAAAGACAACTCAGGAAACTGGTTCAGCGTCGGCCAGGACAAGAAAGAAGAAGCAGCCGCGACCTAATATCCCGATCTCGATCTGACTGGAGCGCAACCGTCTCGGTTGCCGTGCGGCAAGCGAGGACGCTTGCGCTCCAATCACATTTCAGAAGACAAAGGAGCACCCCATGATGAAACAGCTCGTTCTCGGCACAATCCTTGGCGCGATCGTTTTGTTCGTTTGGAACGCCCTGGCATGGATGATTATTCCGTGGCCCGGCGAACCATTGCGACATTTTACGAGTGAAGACGCGATCGTCGCCGCGATCAAAGGCAACGCGCCACGCTCGGGAAACTATCTGATTCCGAATGAGCCGCAGCGGTTACCCGGCATGACTGAAGAGCAATATCAGAAGGCGACCAAAGACGCCGAGGATCGGATGAACAACGGTCCAATGGTCTTTGCGGTTGTTCGTCTCGAGCCAATGTCGATGGCCAAAGCGATGATCGTCGGTTTTTTCACGAACGTAATCGCGGTCTTCCTGGCGTGCGTTCTGCTGCTGCAAACTGATCGATTGAGTTATCGCGGGCGAGTCTTGTTTGTTGCGGGGCTTGGGTTACTAGTCTTTCTCGCCGGTCACTTGGACGAGTGGAACTGGTGGGGGTTCAGCAACGCTTACACAATGATGCAATTCGGCGCGCTTGTTATCGGATGGGCTCTGTCGGGACTGGTCATAGCGAAATTCGTGCGCGGCAAAACGGCGGTCTAAAGGAGTAACGATGGCGAGCACAGCGATTAAGAAGAGATCGATCTACGGCGTGCATCCCGGCGTGGTAATGACGCAAAAGTGGATCGCGGAATTGAAACAGAAATCCGGCCGCACATTGGAAGAGTGGCTGAAACTCATCAAGAAAGAAGGTCCAAAGGACGAGCAACCGCGGCGCGAGTGGTTAAAGACGAAGTATGGACTGGGAACGAACACCGCGTGGTGGCTCGCCGAACGTTCAGTTGGCAAGGGCGAAGAGTCAGGCAACCCCGACGCTTACCTCAAAGCTGCGGAGCAGTATGTTGACGAGATGTTTGCGGGCAAGAAAGAACACCTGCGACCGATTTATGATGTCCTGTTGAAACTAGGATTGTCGATGGGCAAGGAGGCGAAGGCTTGCCCGTGTCAGACAATTGTGCCGCTCTATCGCAAGCACGTCTTCGCGCAGATTAAACCGACAACCTTAACGCGTATCGATTTCGGTTTGGCGCTCGGCGACACAAAGAAAACGCCAAAGCGTCTTATCAACACTGGCGGCTACGAGAAGAAGGATCGCATTACGCATCGATTTGAAATCACTTCGTTAAAAGATATTGATGACGAAGTGAAGAAGTGGCTGAAGATCGCATACGAAAAGGACGCGTAGAACCGTTCGTGAGCCCCGTCAGGGGCCGAATGTTTATAGCATCCAGTTCGCAGGGTGATCAGAGCTCCTTTAGGAGCGCGATGTATCGAACAACCAAACATTTCGCTCCTATAAGGAGCTCATTCTTTCTTGAGGCTGAGAGACTATGAACATTTCGCTCCTCACGGAGCGAGTTTTGAACACTTATGAAAGTTAAAACCGAAACCAAACCTCGCATGAGCGACGAAGCCGTCGAAGCAAAAACCGGCAAGACCTGGTCGCGTTGGTTCAAACACCTCGACGCTGCCGGCGCAAGGAAGATGACGCATCAGGAGATCGTCGCGCACCTGCGGGACAAACATGATGTGCGTCCGTGGTGGCAGCAGATGGTTGCGGTCACTTACGAACAGGCGCGCGGGCTGCGCGAAATACACGAGAAGCCGGCTGGATTCGAAATCAGCGTCAGCCGTACGATCGCCGCATCGATCGGCAAAACTTTCCGGGCGTGGACTGACGAGAAGCGGAAACAATGGCTGCCGGCGAACTTCACGGTTCGCAAATCCACTACGAACAAAACCCTTCGCATCAACTGGAGCGATGGCACGGATCTCGTTGTCGGTTTCTATCCCAAAGGCGAAGGCAAGTGCCAGGTAGTGGCGCAACATGGAAAGCTGAAGGATGCGAAGGCGGGCGCGAAGATGAAAGAGTTCTGGGCTGACGCACTCGGACGATTGAAAGATTTATTGGAATAGCAACTCAGGCGCGGTCATCGTCTCTCACGACCAACGCCAGCAGCAACGCAATGTAACTCAAGGTAATCAACGTTCCTCGCAACCAACTCAAATGCTGCCAGCGCTGTCCCCGCGCGTACCATTCCGCCGCTGATAATTCGCTGTTAGGGCTGGCCCTGAACGCCCGCAACTCAGGCACGAAATAAAGCGAAGTTGCCACGATGGCCAGCAGGTACACGATCAAAGGAATTGCGATCAGTTTTCGCCGCGCAGCAATCTTCCAGTTCAGCACGAGCGCAACAATCAGCGAAAGAATCGCCAGCGGATGAATCAACATCCAGAAATATTCATCGTGCAGCGCGTACGGACCGTTTACCAGCACTGCAGACGCAGGCAGTGAAGACAGATAGCGGGGGAAGAACACGATGTGCGCATAGACAATTCCGCCGAGCAAAATTCCCATAAGCAAAACGGAAATCATCAGTGCGATAGTGCGGGCATTGATTCTCAATTTGATTACTGTCCGTGCGGCTTCATTATTCCTATTTGTTGAAGCAGGCGAATCATATCCTTTTCTGACCATTTCTCGGCCAGCCTGCCATTCTCAATCCGGTGTATGGTGATGGAAGTCATCTCCATATCGTTTCCGGTTGGGGGCGCGTTCGGCAGATCGCCGGTGTGTTTGCCGAAAGAAGTTAGACGAGTCACCACTTTGTCACCCTGGGCGATTTGGTCTTCTATCCGGTGGTACCCTGGCGTCGCTTCCCAGAACAATTTGAACGCTTCCTTCAAGCCCTCACGACCTGGGCCGACCGGAAAAGGCGGTGGATTGTGATCGATATAATTCTCAGCGACCAGTTCATCCATTGCCGCAATATTGCCCTTGTCGATTTCTTCATAAAACCGGCGCACCAAAGCCTTGTTATCTTCAATCGACATGATGCCTCCTATCTGAATGCCGCGAAGTATATTCCCTGCCGTGACGGGATCAAGTTGTAATTTCGAGTGAAAAAATACGAGCGAGCCTAAGATTTATCGCTGTTTTGCCACCAGTGGCTGCGGTTCGGGTTCGGGCGTGCGCGCACTGTCGCTTGGCGGAGGCAGTGGCGGCGGTGGGTTCGCGACAAATTTTTCCAGGGCAGCATCGAAAACTTCACGAATACGCGTGAGCGGGACCACTTCGAGCTCCTTGCGGACGTCTTCAGGAATCTCTTCCATGTCGGCTTCGTTGCGGGCAGGCAAGAGGATGCGGTGAATGCCCGCGCGATGCGCGGCTAAAACTTTTTCCTTGATTCCGCCCACCGGAAAGACCAGTCCCGACAAAGTGATCTCGCCGGTCATGGCCGTATCAGGTCGTACGCGCCGGCCCGTGTAGAGCGATGCCAGCGCCGCAGTAATCGTCACTCCCGCCGATGGCCCATCTTTGCGAATTGCGCCGGCCGGCACATGCAGATGGACGCCATAATCTTTGAACATCTCGGGGCCAATACCGAATTCTTCGGCGTGCGACCATAGGTAAGATTGCGCCGCGCGCGCTGATTCCTGCATTACATCACCGAGCTGGCCGGTGATCGTAAAGCCGCGGCCGCCGGGCAACAGGCTCGCCTCGATGAACAGAATCTCGCCGCCCATTTCGGTCCACGCCATTCCGGTCGCCACACCGGCGGGCAACTCTTTGCGCGCTTCTTCCGGATAGAACTTCGGGCCGCCCAGGAATTCCTTGATGTCTGCTTCCTTGACGACAATCTTCTCCGTCTCGCCCTTGGCGATCTTCAACGCGACCTTACGCGCAACGCGACCAATGTTTCGCTCCAATTGACGCACGCCAGCCTCGCGCGTGTAGCGCGTCGCGATTAAGTAAACCGCCTCATCCTCGAATTCGAGTTGCTCAGCCGTCACGCCGTTTTCGCGAACCTGACGGGGCACGAGATAACGTTTGGCGATTTGCAGCTTCTCGCGATCGCTGTAACCGGCGAGCTGAATCACCTCCATGCGATCGCGCAGCGGCGGCGGAATCGGTCCGAGCTGATTAGCGGTGGCGATAAAGAAAACTCTGGAGAGGTCGAAAGGCAGATCGAGATAATGATCCGTGAATGTGTTGTTTTGCTCAGGATCGAGAATCTCCAGCAAGGCCGCCGCCGGATCGCCACGATAATCAGCCCCCAGCTTATCGATCTCGTCGAGCATCATCACGGGATTGTTTACGCCGGCGCGGCGAATCGATTGAATGATCCGTCCGGGCATTGCGCCGACGTAGGTGCGCCGATGGCCGCGGAGTTCGGCTTCGTCTCGGACGCCGCCCAGGCTCAACCGTTCGAACTTGCGATCCATCGCACGCGCAATCGATCGGCCCAAACTCGTTTTGCCGACACCAGGCGGTCCGACGAAACAGAGAATCGGACTCTTGGCGTCAGCGCGCAGTTTCCGCACCGCGAGAAACTCGAGGATACGTTCTTTGATGTCCTGGATGTCGTAGTGATCTTCATCGAGAATTTTCTGGGCTTCGTTCAAATCAAGTTTATCTTCCGAAGAAACTTTCCAGGGCAGCTCGAGAATGAAATCCAGATACGTGCGGATGACGTGATAGTCCGGCGCCATCGACGGCAGCTTCTCCATGCGCCCCAGCTCGCGTTCAGCTTCCTTGCGAACTTCGTCGGGCAGGTCGGTTTTTTCCAGGCGCTCGCGCAACTGTTCAGCTTCCGCAGCCTCGCCGTCGCCTTCGCCGAGTTCTTTCTGGATCGCTTTCATCTGTTGGCGCAGGACGTAATCCCGCTGCGCCTTGTCCATTTCGGTTTGCGCTTCGCTGGCAATCTTCGAACGCAGGCGAATGATTTCGACTTCCCGCGCGAGAAAGTCATGCGCGAGATGGACCAAGTCATCAACGCTGGTCGCCTCGAGCATCTGCTGCTCTTTCTCCACGCCGAGGTTAAGAATCGAGCCGAGGAAGTAAGCCAGCTTCACGGGATCGTCTGCGCCGAGAACGACGAGGCGAACTTCGGGTGGAACCTGCGGCAAATACGCGAGCGCCTGCTGAATCAGCGACTTCACATTACGGGTTGTCGCTTCGACTGATTCAGCATTCCGGGTGGTTAGTTCGGGCAGAATCTGCACGCGCGCTTTCAGAAACGGTTCGGTTTGCGTCCAGGCCAGGACGCGGACGCGATCCGTTCCCTGCACAATTAAGTGAAGCGTGTCTTCAACGCGCTCCATGCGCTTAATCATGACAAGCGTGCCGACTTCAAAGACATCATCCGGCTTCGCATCCTGTTCTGAGCTCTTTTCCGGACGGACGCTGATGCAGGCGAGCAATTTCTCTTCGCCCGCGAGCGCCGCCTCGACAGCCGCTACCGACGTGGGCCGACCAGCGGCCAGGGGCACCATCGTTTCCGGAAACAGCGTGGTGTTTTGCAGCGGCAGAACCGGAATTTCGAACGGCGTCGCCCCGAATTTTTGGGACGGTTCTACGTTGGTTTTTGTCGGGTTGTCGTTAGCGTCGGCCATTTTGTTGGATTGTGAGTTCTTACCTGGTTGCGGCGCGGCTTCTCATTTCCTCGCGACACTCTTCGTTTTCATGGAGGCGCAAGAGCAAAAGGCCGTCGCGATAATCGCGCTCGACGCTTGCGCGTTCAATCGAACAGGGGAACTGAATGATTTTTTCGAAGCGGCTGTAAGTGATTTCCAGTTGATAATGTGAAATGCCCTCACCGCAAAAGCTGTCGCGGCGCAGCCCGCTCACGCGGAGCAGCGCCCCGTCGAGAGTGATTTCGATGTCGTCGGATTTCACGCCCGCGAGATCCAGTTTTACCAGCCAGCCGTCCCGGGTGCGATAGACGTCGGCTGCCGGATTCCACAGTCGGCCCGAGGGGCGACGATGACGCAAGTCGCCGGTATCGCGAAAAAATCGGTCAAACGGTCCGCCGGACATGGTTATTCACTTCTCTCGAACAGGTTTAAGGGGATGGGTTGATTATACGGGTTGAGCGGTCGAATGTCAGGCCTATCGATTATGCAGCGTCAACCACGCCGCCGTGGCTGCTTGTTTCTCGTCAGCGCGCCATGGAGCCGGAACCGTACGGCCAAGTTCGCTGATTTGCCGATTTATTCGCGAAGCTTTAGCGCCGAGTTCGGACTTCACCAGTCGTTCAAAGTCTTTGTCGGGAATCAGGCGCCATTTCAAGCGATTGGCTTCGGCGGCGGCATTGAGCACTTTGCGAAACAGAACTCCTTCGGCGGCATGCGCGCGAATGTGGAAATTGCCGATGCGCGCGAGATCCCGATCGGGAGCGCCGACAATTCCGACGCCGCAAACTGTGTTACTTGATGAAGTCTGTTGCTTAACCAAATCCGCGACAGCTTTCTTTGCGACTCTTTCGATCGCCCGGGCGTATTTCTCCACGCGACGTTGCGCTTCTTGCCAGGGCAGCTCCATCACCACGTGATACGGTTGCGCAGTTCCTGGAACCTTTGGATCAACTAATTTGATTTCAGTCTTGGTGAGAATGATTGGGGCATCAGGCGATCCGCCGAGGACAACGCAGATGGCGCGTCCGGTTTTTGCACGGAAGCCGATGGCAACGCGATTCATAGCGTAGTCCAAAGTCCCAAGTCCAAAGTCCGTGAGTACTCAGAAGACTTGGGACATTGGACGTTGGACTTGAGACGATTCTTACGGATGGGTCATCTGTTCCGGCTTAACCCACTCATCGAACTGCTCGCCCGTCATCAACTCGAGTTCGATGGCTGATTCACGCAGAGAGATACCTTTCTTGTGCGCGTTCTTCGCAATCTTCGCGGCATTGTCATAGCCGATGTGTTCGTTGAGAGCGGTGACCAGCATGAGTGAATCGCGCAGGTGCTCGTCGATCTTCTCGCGATTTAGGTCCAGGCCGGCGATGCAGTACTCGACGAAACCGTGACACGCATCGTGGATCAAGCGAATCGAGTGCAACAGGTTGTGAATGATGACCGGTTTGAAGACGTTGAGCTCAAAGTTGCCTTGGGAGTCTGCGAACCCAATCGCGGCATCATTGCCCATTACCTGCACAGCCACCATGGTCATCGCTTCACTCTGGGTTGGATTGACTTTGCCCGGCATGATTGAAGAACCGGGTTCGTTTTCCGGAATCACCAGCTCGCCCAAACCGCAGCGCGGACCGGAAGCCAGCCAACGAACATCGTTGGCAATCTTCATCAAGCTGGCTGCCAGTGTCTTTAGCCCGCCACTGCAAAAAACCATTTCGTCGTGCGCGGACAGTGCCGCGAATTTATTTGGATGAGATTTGAACGGCAGGCCGGTGAGTTCCGCGATCTTCTTCGCCGCTCGTTCCGCAAATTCCGGATGAGCATTAAGGCCAGTGCCAACGGCAGTGCCGCCAATCGCCAGATCGTAAAGTCCCGGGAGCGTGGCCTTCATCCGATCGATGTCACGCTCAAGCAGACTTGCCCACCCCGACATCTCCTGGCCAACCGTTAATGGGGTCGCGTCTTGCAAATGCGTGCGGCCAATCTTCACCACATCTTTGAATTCCTCGGCCTTTGCATCGATGGCACTTTTAACTTGCCGAACCCGCTCTATTAACTCGTTCATCCGCTCGGCAGCGGCGATGTGCATCGCCGTCGGAAAAGTGTCGTTCGACGATTGCGACATGTTCACATCGTCGTTCGGGTGAATCGGCTTCTTGCTGCCCATGACGCCGCCGGCTAATTCGATCGCGCGGTTCGAGATCACTTCGTTCGCGTTCATGTTTGTCTGCGTACCGCTGCCGGTCTGCCAGACGCGCAAAGGAAAATGGTCGTCGAGTTTGCCCTCGATCACTTCGTCGCAAGCCTGCACGATAAATTTCAGTTTGTCTTCCGCCAGTTTGCCGAGATCGTGGTTCACCAGCGCGCAGGCTTTTTTCAGAACGCCGAGCGCGCGAATCATCTCCCGGGGCATCACGTCGTTGCCGATGTTGAAATGATGCAAGCTACGCTCGGTCTGCGCGCCCCAATATCGATCGGCAGGCACATCAATCGCGCCCATCGAGTCGGTTTCGCTTCTGGTTTTTGTTTTTTGAGCCGGGGATTCTTGAGACATGAGTTCCTCGCTGTAGCAGCGAGATATTTATAGCCCAGATTGATTAAGAAAACCTAAGCTTTAGGAGCGACATGCTTCTGTCGCCGACAAATCGGCGGACGTGGATAGAGGCGCCTCGTTCCATAAATATTTCGTGCCTATCGGCACTCGAGAGACTGCTCTTCACAAATTGTCCGAAGCGTCAGCGACGGCGAAATACTTACGGCTTCTGCGGTTTCTTCTCAGGCCGAGTTGCTTTCGGAATGTCGTCGTCGGGAACGGTACTCTGCGTCGCTTCCTCAGTCTTCATTTTAGGTGGGCCGCCCCGCAGAATCGGTCGCAATTTCGAAGCGGGCAGCTTAAAGGTCGCCAGCGAGGCGTTGCGTCGAAGGATGGTCCCGCCGCGTCCGGCGACCCATGTGTCGGAACCTCCATGATAGGAAACCGCGAACAATGGTGAACTGGTGATGGTCGGTTGCGAGATCCAATTTTCACCACCGTCTTTCGTCGCCAGCACCAGGCCGTGATCGCCCGCAATCATTGCGTCGTCGGGCGACGCGACCGAAACGGCAAAGAGGTTGCTCGAGATGCCGCTCTCCTGATCTTTCCACTTCACGCCGCCGTCGTCGGTGCGCAGGATGATTCCGTTTGCGCCCACAGCGTAACCGCGCAGGATGTCTGCAAAAGTGACGGCGTACAGCCACTCTTTCAAATTGAGATCGATCTGTTTCCAGTTTTCGCCACCGTCTTCGCTGCGCAGAATTGTGCCGTTAGAGCCGACTGCGATGCCGTGTGTCGGATCGATGAAGCGTACGTCTTCGAGCCAGGCTTTGGAGTGCGACGCGCACTCTTCCCACGTTTCACCGCCATCGTTGGTGCGAACTATAACCCCGCGCGCGCCCACCGCCCAGCCGGCTTTCGCCGACGCGAAAAAGATACCGGTAAGATCTTCCGACAAACCGGGAAGCTGCTTCTCCCAAATCAAGCCGCCGGTCTTTGAATGAAGAATCGTGCCGCGATCTCCGACAGCCCAGCCATTTAGTTGATCGACGAAGATCACCGCGTTCAGTCGTTCGCGGGTGACTGACGGTCGCGTGATCCAATCTTTACCACCTGAAGTCGTCGATAAAATTTTTCCGCGCGCGCCGACGGCCCAGCCGCGTGAGCCATCGAGAAAGAAAATGTCGCTCAAATCGTCGCGGCCTCCGTCAGTCAGGCGCCGCCAGCCAATTCCGCCGTCATCGCTGCGCACCACGAGACCGTCACTGCCGGCGGCCCACCCAGTGTTTGGATCGCCGAAATAGATCGTGACCAGACGCGGGTTGGTGCGAATGTTCGAGGGCAACCAGAGCTTGCCGCCGTTGCCCGTGCCGAGAACGACTCCGTTGTCGCCGGCAATCCAGCCGTTTTGCTCGTCGGAAAAGTAGACGGAGAAAAGATCGTCGCGGACGGAGACGTCGGTTGGTTCCCAGGTTTCTCCGATGTCTTCACTCAGCAGGACACGTGCGCCGTAGCCGACAGCAATCGCGCGCGTCTTGTTGATGAAGATGACAGATGTCAATGGCTGCGTGCCGGCGCGCACGACTTCGCGCCAACCTTTGCCCCCGTCGGTTGTTTTCAAAAGCGTGCCGCGATCGCCGGCGACGAGACCGGTGCTCTTGTCGAGAAACGAAACTGAGAAGAGGTGCGCGCGCGTCGGTGCGACTTGCGCACGCCACGTCATACCGCCGTCGGTGGTCGCGATGATCGAGCCGTAAGTACCAACCGCCCAGCCGTACTTCGCATCATCCGCGGCGAAAGTGATCGAATAGAGATGATCCTTCGTCGGCGTTGCGATATTCCTCCAACCCTGTCCGGCGTTGGTTGTGCGTAGCACCGTGCCCCGTGCCCCGACGGCAATGGCGCGATTACGATCAAAAACATAAAGGCCGTTTAGCGAGGCGACTGACCGCGTCGGCTGGTTGTCCCACGAATACCCTCCGTCGTTTGTATAAAGAACGACGCCATCCGCGCCGACCGCCCATCCATGACGATTGTCTTTGGCGAAACGAATTGCGCCGAGTGAGTTTCCCTGCGGCAGAGGGTTTTGCCATTCCCACCCGCGATCAGCAGTTTGCGCATGGGTAAATACCGGTGACGTCAGGAGCGTACAGGTCAGCGCGATGAGACAGCGCAAGCTAAGTTTTACCGTTCTTTGGAGCACGTACCTATTACGTTGAATTGCCGTCCGGGTGGTTGAGGGGATTATAGGTTGGGTATCGGCTGGAAAGCGAGAGGCGCCGCTACTCCAGGATCATCGCGAGGCGAGAATAATTGAAGATCACCTTATAGCCTCGGAAGATTGCCCCTCCAATGAAACCGTCAAAACAACTGTTCTTCATTCGCCTCTTCGGGTTCAATCACACCAATCTTGTCGACGGCATCCTGCAACACGGTTGGTTCGACGTGGCCGAGGGCGGCGATTTTGCGCGCCGCTTTGTCGGCGGCCTCCTGAATCACGTGGCCGACGTGACCCTGCGCCCAGCGCCATTCGACTTGATGACGCTCAGCGGCCTCATCCAGACGCTTCCACCATTCGTGATTAGCCTTTCGACGAAAGCGTCCGCTCATCGTCTCGACCACATATTTTGAATCGGTGTGCACACTCACGCGGCAAGGTTCTTTCAAAGCTTCCAGGCCCAGTGCGGCAGCCGCAATTTCCGCCTGCTGGTTCGTCGCCTGGCCCAGATAAGTTCCGAACGCGCGCCAGAATCCTTTGAAGCCGAGCAACGCTACCGCCGCCGCCCGCGCAGCATCGCGGCCGTTGCCGAGACTCGAGCCGTCACAGAAGATCGTCACGAGTTTTATGGGCCGGCGATCGTCGAACTGTGCCATTCGCGGTCAGCGTAACACGGCCGGTTGTGTCTTACATATTTCCAGCCGATAGCCTCTGCACCGCAAGCTGGCTTAGAATCGTGCGCGATGTTTGGTCTGCTGGCACGAGCGATTTGCCTGACTGTGCGCCGTCCGGCGCGCGTGTGGTTGCTCGTGCGGATGGCGACTTGGGTAGTGATTCTTTCGGGAATCGTCAAAATTCTTGCGTTGCCGCGCGCGCTGCGCTTTGTTGCGACAGATGTACGGACGAATTCAAGCGGCGACGTCGATGTGAAGGACTTATCGTCGGCGCTAGATGCGTTGCTGGGACTCGACATGCTGATGTTCAGACCAAATTGCTGGAAGCGCGCAACGGTCTTGCATCGCTTCCTGGCGTTGAACGGAGTCGCGACCACAATTGTCTTTGGGGTGAGAAAAAAACCAGATGGTGAGTTGAAGGGTCACGCGTGGCTGCAAGCTGATGACCGGCCGTTCTTAGAGTCCGAGCAACCGCTTTACAACATCACTTACAGTTTTCCTTCAGCCCAGTCGTTCGATATTCAGTTGGCGGCCATGGGCGAATAAACAAGAAAGCGCGCGGCAGGATGCTGAGCTCGGCGAAATTCCGTTTATCTTGATCTTGATTAAGAACGCTGACGCGTTGTGCTAACCTCCTCGTACCAATCAAACAAAC
>Ga0207689_10003563_pt1 | contig 14228 bp, 14 predicted proteins | sample KBSMisM52_FD_184312 | JGI IMG/M metagenome (GOLD analysis project Ga0207689, IMG submission 184312) | Miscanthus rhizosphere microbial communities from Kellogg Biological Station, Michigan, USA - KBS Miscanthus M5-2 (SPAdes) (version 2) | ecosystem: Host-associated > Plants > Roots >... | reverse complement strand
AATTCTTTGCTTCTTCAAAATCCATTGTTGCATACGATATAACAACGACTACGTCACCAACCATTCCTTTACGGGCAGCTGGTCCATTCAGGCAACAGATACCCGATCCTTTTTTACCGCGGATGACATAGGTTTCGAGGCGTTCTCCGTTATTTACATTTACTACCTGCACTTTTTCATTTTCGATAATATTCGCTGCTACCATTAAATCTTCATCCAGCGTAATACTTCCTATATAATTCAGGTTAGCTTCTGTAATGACTGCTCTGTGTATTTTTGATTTTAATACTTCAATTTCCATAGCGGGCAAAATTAAGCGTTTTATTTTGTGAGCCGTTTGCTGTTTCCCATAATCCAGGTAGCTATCGGAATGAAAAGCTCACAAAGAAAATAAGATAATAATAAATGCTTTTTGTTCTTCGCGTATTCTTTATGGGATCGTACATTCAACACAGGCGGCTTAACCACCAAAACGATTGTATTTTTCTTCTGATGGAAACTGCGCAAGCATTACAGCTACACAACATCCTGCTATAATCAATGATTGTATGTTGCCGCTAAGCAGGTATGCAATAACGTTAAAAATAGCAGGTGCATCCAATAATGCATATTGTAAAACAACCGCAGAACGGTAAAGGTTCAGCTTTTCTGTTTTGACTGCATTACCTGCAGCCTCACTTCTTCTTTTGTAAAAGAGAAATGACAAAGCGATAAAAGCAGCGGCGACAATAATTCCGGCATAACCGATTACCGGGTCAAGGCTTGCAGCCAATGGCACATGACCTGCTTTTTCAAGGTAAACAACAATACCGCCAAATAAGATTACACCAATTATAATGGTGGCCGCAAATAACTTTATTGACTGAAATTCTTTTCCCATAATCAGTTCAATGGTAAGTTGTCAATCAGCCTGACCTCATTCAAAAACGCTGCAATCAGTGCAACCAATTTTTGCTTTCCATCCCAATCATTTACCAATTGCAGGGTTGACGCGTCAGCAATTTCTACGTAATCCGGTTTAAATCCCTTTTCTGATAATATCGTTTTTGCCTCTTTTTTGAGCGATCGCAGGTCATCTTTTCCCAAACCCTCTTTTATTAATTGAAGGGTTTTATAAATGGTGCCCGCATTTTTTCTTTCCGTCTCGCTTAACCGCATATTCCGGCTGCTCATCGCAAGCCCATCGGGTTCACGCAACGTAGGGCAAATCCGCGTATGTACAGTTTGATCGAGCCCGGTCAGTTCGGTCAGTTTTTTAATAACCATGCATTGCTGGTAATCTTTTTGGCCAAGATATAAGTTATCCGGCTTTACAATATCCAGCAGCCGCTCTATCACCATACAAACGCCCTGGAAATGGCCCGGGCGGTATTGACCTTCCAACACAGATTCGAGATAACCAAGTTCATATTTTTTTTGTTGCGTGGTTCCATCCGGATAAACCTCAGATACGGAAGGAAGAAATAAAACATTACACCCTGCTTTTTCAAGAAGCAAAATATCGTTCTCCAGTGTTATGGGATATTTTTCATAGTCTTTTGGGTCATTAAACTGAACGGGGTTTATGAATATGCTCGAAACCGTTAGTCCGTTGTTTTTTTTGGATTCTGTAATAAGTGAAATATGCCCCGGGTGCAAAGCGCCCATAGTGGGAGCGAAACCTATTTTTTGACCATCCTTTCTATATAACCCGAGAAAGTTCTGTAAATCACTGATCTTTTTAATAATGGTCATAAGCTGGTTTTGGATGCAGGACCTTTGTCCGCTGCAATTTTAATATAATTTAATTACCTTTGCGCCCTTGTATTTTTACCGGAGCCAATAAGACAGGCCGGTATCGTAGTTTAACCAAAAGGGACACAGATGTCAGCAAAGAAAAGAATTTTATTTATTGCCAATGAAATGTCGCCTTACCTCGAGTTGACAGAATTTTCAGAAACCGTAAATAAACTCGCCATTAAAGCCAATGACAATAATCTCGAAGTGCGCTGCATCATGCCGCGGTTCGGGGTTATAAACGAACGGCGTCACCGGCTGCATGAGGTGGTGCGGCTTTCCGGTATCAATGTTTCTGTAGATAACGATGATATGCCCCTGCAGATCAAAGTGGCTTCCCTTCCCAATGCGCGCCTGCAGGTTTATTTTCTGGACAACGAGGATCTGTTTAAACGAAAATTCGTTTTTACAGATGAACATGATAAATGGTTTGACGATAACGGGCTCCGCACTATCTTTTTTTGCAAAGGCGCATTGGAAACTGTGAAAAAATTCGGCTGGCCTCCTGATATTATTCATTGCAGCGGCTGGATGACCGGGCTAATACCGCTCTACCTGAAAACAGTGTATAAGAAGGAACCGGTGTTTTCGCACAGCCATATTATCTATACGATCGGCCAGAATACATTCAAGGAAAAGCTCGGGAATGATTTTGTAAAAAAAGCGCTTATTCATTCTACACTGAAGGAAAAAGATCTCGAACCTTTTAAGGAGGCTAATAATACCGCCTTATTCAGAGGCGGCGCTACGTATGCAGATGCCATTACTTTCGGTGCCGAAAAAGCAGATAAAAAACTCCTGGATGAGTTTTCGAAAGTAAGAGGTAAGAAGACCCTTTTATATAACCAGGAATCCGATCTCTCGGAATATATACAGCTTTATAAAGACCTGGCAGGGTAAGATTGCCAAAATTTTGCAAAAACAGACAGATTATTAATCTGAATAGACGAAAATGGTATTTTCGCGGGTGAAACCAAAATTCACCTGATTATCATTCACTAACCGGATTAAATTTTGTCTGTGAAGTATTTACGTTTGTGCCTCTCTTTAGTTTTATCTGCCGCTATCATAATTTTCCTGATCTCTTCCTGTAAAAAGCTCAACGATGCTACCACGCTCGGTGGCGATCTCATTCCCGTCGTGGATAATATCTCTACGTTCGATACGACACTGGAAGTGGAAGCTTACAATGGAACTTTTTCTTTAGCCGGACCCGATGTTGATTCTTTGCGTTCACGTGGCGTCGATATTCAATATCTCGGCAATATCACAAATGATCCTTTATTCGGGACAAGTTCAGGAACCATATTTGCACAGTTAAAACCCGCAACCTATCGCTATTCATTTGGTTTCAGCAACCCGGATAGTCTTGTTGGGCTGGATTCTGTTGTTTTGGTACTTAAATATGTCCATACATTCGGCGATACAGTGGGGCCGCAATCAGTGAACATTTATGAAATTGACCAGGCCTCCGATTTCAAACGCGACTCTTCATACCTGATCCGCCAAAATAATATCACGTATTCCAATCTCCTTGGCACGGCTACCTATTCACCTATTTATCTCGATGACTCAATTCATCTTTTTAAGGATAGCGCTTCGCATCAGCTCAGGATAAGGTTGGATGATGCCTTTGGTCAGCGTTTGCTCGCCTACGACTCTTCATCTACAAGCGCCAATAACGCGTACTATTCGGATTCAACATTTAATCTGAAGTTTAAAGGATTTGCCATCGTACCCGGCGGAACGGGTAATGCGTTGATCGGCATTGATCTCACGTCGTCAAAACTCGCGGTATATTATAAATACAAACATGGAACGCTTGATACCGCTGTTGCTAATTTCACATACAACAGTGGTTTCTCGGCTTCTGCAAATTATATTCAACGGGATTATACCGGTTCCCAACTTCAGGCATACCAGGGAGGAACAATTCCTCAGGATTTGGTGTTTGTGCAAACACAACCGGGCACATTTGCAAAAATCAAAACGCCGGGATTGAGTACCCTGAATAACCGGATTATACATCGTGCCGAACTGATCGTTACACAGGCATTTAATGATCCACTGGATAATATATTGACGCCGCCGTCGTATTTATATCTCGATGCGTATGACACAGCAGCAAAACTTTACAGGCCGATACCATTTGATATTACTTTCCCGGATCAAACTACAGGGTCGCTTATTCCGAGCAATACTTCGTTTGGCTTTTCGGGAAAATCAAAATCTGATGGAGCAAATACGGTGAAAGAATGGAGATTTAATATTTCGCGGTACGTGCAAAATGTAGTGATGGGTAAACAAACTGCATTTGATTTGCGACTTTATGCGCCATACATTTCATTGAATACATATGAGGGAGCGACAACACTTACAGCCTCTTATGTGAACACTACGACCACCACCGGACAGGTAAGAGTATATGGCGGCGACGCTACTAAAGCCAATCCCAACCGCATGCGCTTGCGGATTATTTACTCCAAAATTTAGTGGAGAGACAGTTGATAACTTATGTATACCGGACATTATCTTTGCACCCGGTTTTTATATAATTAACCCATTTAAAATTTTGAACTCATATGCCGTATTTGTTTACCTCTGAAAGTGTTTCAGAAGGTCACCCGGATAAAGTAGCTGACCAGATATCTGATGCATTAATTGATAATTTCCTGGCCTTCGATCCGCAAAGCAAGGTAGCTTGTGAAACACTTGTAACGACAGGACAGGTGGTACTTGCCGGTGAGGTAAAGTCAAAAGCATACCTCGATGTACAGGAAATAGCCCGTGGTGTTATTCGTAAGATCGGGTATACAAAAAGCGAATACATGTTTGAAGCACATTCCTGCGGTGTTTTTTCTGCTATACATGAACAATCGTCTGACATAAACCAGGGCGTTGATAAAAAGAAAAAAGAAGAACAGGGTGCAGGAGACCAGGGAATGATGTTTGGCTATGCAACGAATGAAACAGAAGATTATATGCCACTGGCACTTGACCTGGCACACAAAATATTAATTGAGTTAGCGGCGTTGCGCAGGGAAGATAAACAGATAAAATATCTTCGCCCCGATGCAAAAAGCCAGGTTACGCTCGAGTACAGTGATAAGAATGAACCGGTGCGTATCGATGCAATTGTAGTATCTACACAGCATGATGATTTTGACGGCGAAGCCAAAATGCTTGCAAAAATTAAACAGGATATCATCAATATTCTTATTCCCCGTGTGAAGGCAAAGTATAAAAAGTACGCAAAGCTTTTCAACGATAATATCAAGTATCACATCAATCCGACAGGTAAGTTTGTTATTGGCGGACCGCATGGCGATACAGGGTTGACGGGAAGAAAAATTATCGTTGATACATATGGTGGCAAAGGTGCACATGGTGGTGGCGCTTTCAGCGGAAAAGATCCCAGCAAAGTTGACCGCAGTGCAGCGTATGCAACAAGGCATATCGCAAAGAACCTGGTTGCAGCTGGTGTTGCAGATGAAATATTGGTGCAGGTGTCGTATGCGATTGGTGTAGCGCAGCCAACAAGTATCAATGTAAAAACATTTGGTACCTCAAAGGTGAATATGACAGATGGCGAAATCGGTAAACTGGTTCAGGATATATTCGATATGCGTCCGTATTTCATTGAGCAAAGACTGAAACTGCGTAACCCGATCTATAGCGAAACTGCTGCTTACGGACATATGGGCCGCAAACCTGAAGTAGTGGAGAAAACTTTTGTTTCACCAGACGGTAAGATCGCCAGGAAAAAAGTGGAACTGTTTACCTGGGAAAAATTGGATTATGTGCCGAAAGTGAAAAAGGCGTTTGGTATCAAGTAACGCTGATTTAATGATTATGGAAGATTGCACGGATTAGTTTCAGATTGCTCAACAGAAACCTTGCTTGAAATTTTTCGTGTAATGCAGAATATTGGAACTTTTATTTCGAACCCGTAAGTTACAAGACAACTTACGGGTTTGCCTTTATTAATTGTTGAATTAATCATATAACTATGAATGAAACATATAATCCCTGGAAGATTTTATCGCAAAAAGATATTTATGATAATCCATGGATTAACCTTACTGAATATGATGTGATAAACCCATCAGGCGGCAAGGGCATATACGGTAAAGTACATTTTAAAAATATTGCCATCGGCGTTATTGTATTGGATGAAGAAATGAACACCTGGCTTGTGGGACAATATCGCTTTACGTTGAATCAATATAGTTGGGAAATCCCTGCCGGCGGCGGCCACCTGGCAGAAGCGCCAATTGAAACTGCAAAAAGAGAATTGAAAGAAGAAACCGGTTTGACCGCGGGAAAGTGGACCGAAATATTAAAACTTCACTTATCCAATTCGATTACCGATGAGTTCGGTTTCGTTTTCCTGGCACAGGAACTTACACAAGGGGAATCCGCACCGGAAGAAACAGAAGATCTTGCTATAAAGAAATTGTCATTTAATGAAGTGTATAAGATGACATTGAATCATCAAATAACAGATTCTGTGTCCATCGCAGCCATTCAAAAAGTAAAGCTGATGATGTATGAAGGTTTGTTATAAATAGAAATTGCCTTTTTTCAATTTTATACTTTCTTTGTTTAGTGAAAAATTTCAGACAACAACAAAGGCCCAAAAAAAGTTCGCTGCTGATTGGTCGAAAGGCCATCATTGATGCATTACATTCAGGCAAACAACTCGATCGTATTTATCTCGATAACAAGGCAACAGGGGATTCTGTAAACGAAATAAAAAGACTGGCGTCACAAGCCGCTGTGCCTGTCAACTATGTTCCGACCGCAAAGCTCAACGGATTTAACGTTACGGATCATGAAGGCACTGTCGCACTTATTTCCAAAGTAAAATATTATGAGCTGCAACAAATCATTTCTCATGTTGTAGAAAAAGGTGAAGCTCCTTTATTTCTTATGCTGGATGGCATTACCGATATCCGGAACATTGGTGGAATTGCGAGAACGGCATTGTGCTGTGGCGTGAATGCCATAATCATTCCTGACAAAGGAGTAGGGGCGTTGAATGAAGATGCCATTCTTACTTCGGCAGGAGCACTTGAAATCATTCCGGTTTGTCGCGTGAACAGCTTAATGAAAGCGGTAGATGAACTTCATCTAAATGGTATCAGAGTTTTCGCCAGTGAAATGACTGCAGATAAAAACATTTATGATTGTAATTTCAAAGAACCGGCAGCGATAATATTAGGCAGCGAGGAAAAAGGCATTTACCCGGCATTGATGAAGATCTGCGATGAGAAAATCAAAATTCCCATGAAAGGAGACTTTGAGTCATTAAATGTATCCGTTGCGGGGGGTATGATATTGTATGAAGTGATGAGGCAAAGAGACAAGCATTGATAACGTACTATAATCGCAACCGATAAGCGAAGGCCGCCCTGAATAACAAATTATCATTGACCTTATTTTTATAAAAATATTTTTCATCCCCGCCCTTATACCCGAACCTTATTTTCCTTAGCACAGAATGTCCGGCTTCCACTGTAAATACAATTTTCTTTGCAACATACAAATCAGCATAAAGGGAAAGCTGGTTATCGTCAATGCGCATAAAATAAGATTGATTATTGATAAACCCTGAGCGATATGAATTTGTAACAGCCCTGAACACCACTCCATAATAGATCCTCTGTGAAGCTTTGTGCTCCCATGAAAGGTTTCCGGGTAATACACCGAAAATGTTATTGTTTGCATTTACTCTCCAGTCTATTCCCAGCAAAGGAATAATAAATGCTCCGCTGAATTCGCTGTTATAATAAATTCCAAACTTATATTTAAGCGCCGATGTTTTTTTATAGGATGCGAGGAAAGCACCGCCCATTTGAAAGCTATTATTGAACCAGTGTCCGTTGTATCCGTTCCATCTCGGAATCGCACTTAGGGTAATTGTCCAATTTTGGGAAACAGGTTTTATAAATGAAGTCTGCAATGCTAAACTTTGAAACTGTTCATGTACAAAAGGGACCTCTGCAATCTCTATGTTCCAGATTTCAGTAAATGGACTAAAGACAATTGCGCTGCTATCTTTTTTAAATATAAAAGGGAGGTTTAAATTGATGGAAAGATGATCAAATGTTGCATGCTGGTTATTTCTTCGTATTAAACCTGCGTCAGGGCTTTGGCTGTATTTTATATTCACCAGATCAATCATTGGTTGAGCATCAGTCGTTATAAAAAACAACAGATGAAGAAAAAGAACATAAAACCTGGCCATATTAATTCTGATTATAAAGACGGAAAGGCAAAAGTTATTCACTCAATTATTCAGATGCGCAACGATGATAAATGTTTAAAACTACTCTTAGTTTAACTACTCCTCAAAAGCGTGTAAACGCTGGAAACACTGCCAAGAACTGTAACTGCTTTAATAATTCCGACGTTCTTTACCCAATAATAAATAATTTTTTTGTAAAGCGGATCATCAATAGGGTAGCCACCTATTTCTTCAGTAACTTGAATTACATCTGAGTATGTTTTTCCTTCAATAGTTAGCGTTGGTATCAATGTAATATCTGAGTATCCCTGTGTGGGGTAAAAGAAAACGGTGGAATTATCTCTTTGTCGCATTGAAATAAAAGCGGAAACTGTAATCACCGGAAGATAAATATCGGTCTGGGTTTTACCATAAAACCATTCTCCCCGGGGCAAGGGTTTAATTTTTGTCAGTATGAGTGTGAATACCTGGTATTTGAATGGCGATCTGCCCAGAGAAGTATTCGTACCTGGACTCGCAGGTTCATGAATATATTCCAGTGAACTTGTCGTAACAATTACGGAGTCCTCGATACCAGTTGCAGAATCTTTGTAAATGAAATATTTACCAACAGGCAAATTGATATATGCCAGTCCTTCCTTGTTAAGGTCCGCTACTGCTTCAGGCTGAGGAGGGTCATCTTTTTTGCATGACAATGCTCCAAATACCAGCAGTATTATAAACATGTAACTACACATTTGCGAAGTACAGTGTATGAATCTTCTGACAGATTGATTTGCCTTTTTCATATTGAGTTGTTTAATGGTATAGCGAATATTTCATAAATACCGTATAACAATGAGTAAGAGTTCTGTGAGATGCGACTTTCATCAAAGATCCTGCTTTACAACCGTATTCTCCGATTGCCCAGTGACAGTTGACGTTTTCACATAGTTAAGCTGTCTTTTTAATAGCAGTTAAATTACCCTGCATAAGTGCCTCCGCCTGTTGCTGTCTGATACTTATAACCTGTTTGCTGATCAATCTTTCCTTTATAAACTTTGGTAAAACTTTATCCATGTAAATAAACAGGTTGTTCCATTTACCTGGAATTATGGTCTCTTTACCCTGTAGCAAATCGTGTATTGCAATACCCGCCACCTCTTCCGGCAGCATGCAGGATGATTTTGTAATCCATGTACTTCCATAGTTCATGAGATACTGTGCGGGGTTACTGTTGATACCACCGGGGCATAATACACTTACCTGCACGCCATCTTTCTTTAACTCACGGCGCAAACTTTTTGAGAAAAAATAGATGAAAGATTTTGTAGCGCCGTACACCTGTTTGCCCGGAAGATAAAAAAATACGGCAAGGCTACTCACGTTCAAAATATATGAACGGGAATGTCTTTTCAATTCAGGTAAAAGCAGGTGCGTAAGGTAAACCATACCAGTTATGTTTACCTGTATATGTTTTTGCCACACTTCAATTTTTGTTTTATCAAATTGTCTTGTACCACCAATACCTGCATTATTAATCAACATGTTTATAGATAAATGATGCTGTTTAATTGTATTCCACAATTCAAGGCAGTTATGTTCCAGGGAAATATCCGTTTCGTATTCACACACTTTTACTTTATAGCGCCTGCGGATATAGGAAGCTAACTGGTATAACTCAATGCCTGGTAATGAAACAAGGATCAGGTTCATTCCGCGTTTTGCGCATTCGATGGCAAGAGCTTTTCCAAGCCCCTCACTGGCGCCCGTTATCATGGTGTAATTATACATGGTGCTTGTTTTTATTTTGCTGAACCAGGTAATCAACCGTTGTGCGGAGACCTGTTTCAAATGGTGTGATATGGTAACCGAGTTGTTTTATGGCTTTGCTGCAATCGAACATTTTGTCAAGAAAAAACCGTTTGATCATATTCGGTGTTATAGTGGGATCATGTTTTGAAATTTTTCCTCTCACCAATTCAATTGCACTCCATGCTTTTAACAATACATCGGGTATCCGTATATACAGCTTCTTTTTTGTACTGATCTTTTTAATTATATCAATAAACTGCCGGTATGAAATATTCTCTCCACCCAGGATATATCTTTCGCCACCTAATCCCTTTTCCATCGCGAGTATATGGCCCTGTACAACATCGTCAATAAATGTGTAGTTTGCTTTCGTATCCAGCGACCATGGCAGTACACTTATTCTGCCTGCAAGTAAAAGATGAATGAACCGATTCACCGCGCTGCTGCTCCTTTCAAGTCCGGGGCCATACACTCTCGGCGGATTGACAATCACCGTAAATAATCCCTTTTGTCCGTATTCGCGTACTGCCTTTTCTGCGAGGTATTTTGATAGATCATAGTCATTGTCAAAAGCGCCGATACGCGGGTCATTTTCTGTATACAAATGATTGCTTGCCGGGCTCCATACACCGCAACTGCTTGTGTAAACAAGTTTCTTTACGTCGCATTCAAGAGCGGCATCTAAAACATTTATCGTACAGCCGACATTTTGTTCGTAAAAGATATCACGATTCTTTGCCCATAATTTCGCAATTGCCGCTGTATGATACACCTGTGTACAACCTTTCATCGCCACGAGAATACTTTTCTTATCAAGGAGATCTCCTCTGAAAATTTTGATGGATGGATGATGCAAACTGTCAACCGCTGACGTCGGCCGTATCAAAGCATGCACCACGTGTCCGTTGGCTGCCAATGTGTGCGCCAGTTTATTCCCTATATAGCCGGAAGAGCCGGTGACAAATATTTTCATATCGCATTTTGTTTATTGTACACGAATTTTTTTTAAGCAATTTCAATTCATAGATTATAGCAAAAACAGTGTGAATAACAATCGCGGGCCATGCAGCACCAAACCACAAACAAGTAAAGCAAAGAAGTATGCCGAAGGGAATGCAGGCTATAATCTCTTTTTTGTCGCTGAATGAGTGCAATAAGGCATACAGCGCAGTATTTATTACGATAGCAGTAAATAATCCTGCCCTATGTATCATGTCAGTGAGCAGGTAGCCTCTGAAAAACACCTCGTAACTGATCAGGAAAATTGTTCTGTAAAGAATATACTGGCGGATAAATTTCTTATCAAAGAGAAAAACCTGTTGCTGTTGCACAGTCTTTCCTGCATTTATTTTTGTAGTTTCTGTTATTGCTGTGATTACTGAGGTAAACAACAATAATAAAAGGCAGCATACCTGAAGAATAGTTGGTGTTTCCTGCCCAAACACAATATCGCTTATGGAGTGTTTCAAAATTAGAAACGGAACTACACCGAGCCACAATATACCTGCCAGTTGTATGCCTAAAAGTATGCCGGAATTATAAACTGGCCCCCTGTCGTCAAATAACCTGTTACTATGTTCGGTTTTTCCCACGAACAATATCAAAAAGTAAATGCCGTAACAGATTGCGTATTTCGATATAAGTTGAATGTCATCCATATTATTTGTTTTGCGGCTGTGCAAGGACAAACTCCACAGAATAAATACCATGATCAATTTTCACTCTTGAACAGATACCATCTTTGTTGTAATAGTATTCATTATAATCTCCGCCTGGGAGGTAAAGTCTGTATACACCAGCCTGGGTTTTTTCAATATGCAGGTTTTGCTGATGGGTGCCGGAATAGACCTGTTCAAAACCTGCCGGTTCTTTGTAATAAAGGTCCAGCACATTAAAATTTGCCGGCTGAATAGTGAGTTTTTCTTTTTGGGCAGCGTTTTCGCTTTCATAATTGCTTCCCGTCCATCTCGTATGTAGATCGGCTTTTACGTTTGTATTAACTTTTCTGAATACATACGAATGTATCAGCCTCTCGTTTTTCGATTCCGCATATTCGTTAGATATAATAGTAAAAAGAAAAACCACTCTCACTTTTACTTCTGATGCCATGCTGATAACAGAGGTTTGACCGGCAACATTTTTATTAAGTTTTACCCAGCCAGTCTCATTGCCGTTCCTGATCACTTTATAAGTGAGTAGTTGAGATTGAGAAAATAAGACACAGGAAACAAGCAACAACAGTACAATAAATGTAAATATGACCTGGATTTTCCGCTGAAAAAGTAAAGCGGTCATCTTACTATAATTACTCTTGCGCATTTTTTTCAGCAACAGGTATATCATTACAGGTATCATATAATTTTCTTAAATGGTCTGGTAAACGAACTGTCTGTGTAAAACGTTAATGATTTATATACTTATGGTAATGCCGGTTTTAAATTGTCGTTTGGGTAGTGTCACCTGCGGAGATAATGAGACATTTTCAGCTTTCATCAGCAGTCTTGCCCTGTGTTTGTTGATACCGCCTGCAATAAAATATGGAATACTGGTGATAAGGAGAGCTGCTCCGGTTATGAACAAAGCAGTTGAAACATCCGCCGTATTTTCGGTTTTGGAAGAATTGCCTCCGAGAATATCATAATCTTTCGGAAATATCGCGATGGCAACTGTGCTGAGAACAAGACCACTTCCGGCGAGAATAAATGCTGCCTTTGTCTGGTGTTGTCCCTTTTCAAAATATTGTGTGCTCGTAATATGATTTACCTTCTTTGTAGCCAGGGAATCCTGTTGAGCATAATTCATATTCGTTAGCAGGATTGTAACTGAAGCCAGGAGTAGTAGCCTTTTCATAATAGTTGATTTAAGTTTTCGGAATGTGTTGACAGTCCAAAAGTATTTTTATGAACAGGCGGTTTCTAACTGTATTTCGCGTACGCCAAAGCGATTGTTGCGAATTTTGCAACAGTACCGGGTATGCGATGGTATATTATGCCGCAATTGCACGAAATCCTCCTGTATACCCGGTTTGTGGTATTTTCTGCAAAAATTAGTTGCCAAACTTTCTCAGTGTTCATATGAAGAGTTTATTTCTTCTTAAAACAACTGTGAAGGCAACGACCCCTATGTAGTTGCTGTTAAAGAAATTAAAAGAGGTGAATACCGGCACTCCAACCTATCCATCCGGAAACTTTTCTGCCGAGATTATGGATTTTGGAAGGATCAGGAATATTGAACTTATAACCGTTTGCAGGTGTCGTTTGATCGGAATAATAAAAATTATAGGCAGGACCAATGTATATTGAAATGTGCTTGGATACTTTGACATTCAAGTTTGCCTGCAATCTCGTCAGGACATTTGTTGTATTCTTTACCCCAAGATAAATTTGCTGCGCTGTCAGTTCGGTATTTACAGCTACCAACTTGCCTAAATTGTTTTCGCGTCCTAATCCAAAACCCAGTGAATAAGTCTTGTCGTTATGTAAATTGATGCTACCTAAAAGAATGCTGTACAATTTATAGCTGCCCGTCTTTAATGCAACGTTCAGATCAAATACTTCGTTTGTTCCGATAGATACTTTATGATAACCATTTCTTGAAATATTGAGCAAGCCGATACTGAGCCCGTCCAATGAATCTGCAATATTGATCAAGCCGATTTGTACACCTTTTAGTTTGCGCGTATAATTAAAGAGGGTTGCTATCTGCGTACCTGAAGTTTTCTTCGCCGCGATGTTCACAAATCCTCCAATCTGGGTCCCTTTAATACTTTCCGCGAAATTAAAAACGCCGGATAATTGTGTACCAATAACTCTTTTGGGACTTATGTTACTTGCGCCGGCAAGTTGCGTTCCTGTAAATTCTTTGTTTGTAAAATTTAATAGCCCGGCCACCTGCACTCCGTTCATTGTACCTAAAACATGATTGTAAATAAGTGAGAATTGCCCGCCTTCCATGTTTCCGTTAACGATATTTGCTGCCATTGAAAATTGTGCAGCATCTGCATCGCCAAGTACCGTATTGTTTAGTCCCGCAACCTGTATCCCTTTTATTTTGCCACCAACGATGTTGGTTAGTCCGGCAGCCTGGAAATACTGAACATCCTTTTTATCGAGGTTAAACAAACCTCCAAGTTCAATAATCCCTACGCCACCCGAATAGCCGCCGAAAAGATTGAATGAAAAATTATTTATTACCTGTGGATTCATTTTCCCCTGTGTACTAATGCCAGGAAAAAGTGAAAGTTGAAATGGCCTGTTTGCAAAAAAGTTTCTGAGATTCAGGCTTTGTGCTTTTTGCTTTGCAGAAAGGAAAAACTTTCCCAACCCTGTTTTTTCAACGGCAATCTCATTATTTCTTTTGTACAGGTACGTTTCAGTACCGGAAGGCTTTCCTACTTCAAAAAGAATTG
>Ga0207689_10003562_pt1 | contig 14229 bp, 13 predicted proteins | sample KBSMisM52_FD_184312 | JGI IMG/M metagenome (GOLD analysis project Ga0207689, IMG submission 184312) | Miscanthus rhizosphere microbial communities from Kellogg Biological Station, Michigan, USA - KBS Miscanthus M5-2 (SPAdes) (version 2) | ecosystem: Host-associated > Plants > Roots >... | reverse complement strand
TGCCAACGAACCGGCCGTATCCTGTTTCTCTTCCAGCAAATCCGATTTCATCATCAGCGCATCGATTTGTCCCGGTGCTTGTGTTATAATATCATTACATACCTTCAGCGCTTCTTCTTTTTTATCCAGATCATTGTATGCCTGCGCCAGGTCAAGTTTAAGGAAAATGCTATTGGGAATTTTTTTCAATGCATCGTTAATAAATATCACAGCAGAATCCGGCTTATTCTCCAGCAATAATGCGCTGATATTCGCAGCATACTCTTCTTTCTCCTTCAGTGACCAGGCCTTTTTAAAATCAAGCAGTGCCGGTTGCGGCAGGTTGTTTTTCTTCAGCAGTAATGCACGATGAAAATATAATTCGGAATTGCTGCGATTATCTTTGATACTGTCAGTTAATGCGGAATAAGGCGGTTGTGCAAGTACTGCGTCGTAAGGTGAGTTGTCATTATTATTATTGCATCCTGCTATACTGAACAGGATAAAAACGAATACAGGGCTATTCAAAAACCTTTTCATTTTTCAAATCTAAATGTTTTAATCATGCCGGGAACAATGACAATATCCTGACTCAGATTATAGAACAAATAATAGCTTTGCATATTCCCCAGCATGCCTCATTTTTATTTGCTGTTTAAACGTTAGCGTATGAGAAAACTTGTATTGCCCGTAGCTTTTTTCTTTGTGACCTGCTTATTTACGTCATTTAAAAAAACAATTTTTCATGCAGTAAAATCGCATACAACCTCATTGAATGATACGATACATTATCCCGAGGAAAAGCATTTTGCAAATGTGCAGCAACTCACTTTCGGCGGCGATAATGCCGAGGCCTATTTCAGTTACGATAGCAAATGGATCATCTTTCAACGAACAAACCCGAAAGAAGGGATCAATTGTGACCGGATTTTCATAGGGAAACTGCCCGAAAATCCAGGCGACAAGTTTGAACCAAAACAAATCAGCAGCGGTAAAGGACGAACAACCTGTCCATTTTTTACAAAAGACGGGAAACATATCATTTACGCATCCACGCATTTAGGTGCCGATACCTGCCCGCCGGTTCCCGACAGAAGTAAATATGGCAATAAATACATCTGGCCGGTATATTCCAGCTATGATATTTTCATGGCCGATTTGAATGGTAAAATCGTAAAACAACTGACGAATTCCGCGGGGTACGATGCGGAAGCTACATTATCACCCGATGGAAAGACAATGTTGTTTACGTCTGTTCGTGACGGTGATCTTGATCTTTATTCAATGGATCTGCAGTCAGGCAAAACAAAACGAATTACACACGAGCCCGGTTATGATGGCGGTGCATGGTTCAGTGCCGATGGAAAAAAGATCATCTGGCGGGCCAGCAGGCCAAAGACCGAGGAGGAACTAAAAGAGTATAAAGATCTTTTAAAAGAAAACCTTGTGGCCCCGACACGCATGGAAGTTTTTGTTGCCAATGCAGACGGTTCCGATGCAAAACAGGTTACCAGTCTCGGCCAGGCAAACTGGGCACCAAATTTTTTACCCGATGGCCGGGTAATTTTTTGCAGCAATCATGAGTACAAAAGAGGATTTCCTTTCAATATGTATACGATGAATGCGGATGGAACGAACATCGAAAAAATAAGCAGGGACAAGGGATTTGATGCCTTCCCGATGTTTTCACCGGATAAAAAGAAAATTGTTTTTTGCAGTAACCGAAATAACGGCGGAACACGCGATACGAATATTTTTATAGCGGATTGGATAAACTGAGTAGTTTATTTCCGATTATCAATACACAGAATTAGATTTGTTATAAATTAATCTATATGTATACCGGGATGTTGCATCTTCATAGCCTGCTCCGATGGATCATACTATTGTTATTATTGATTGTGGTATTTCGCAGCATGACTGCCGGTAAAAGACCGTTTAATGCCGCAGACAACCGTCTCGGGCTGTTTACGCTGATTGCCTGCGATTTGCAACTGCTGGATGGACTTTACATGTGGCTTACCGGCGCTTATGGATTAAATACATTTGAAAATCAACCCATGAAAGACATTATGGCCAATAAAGTAATGCGTTTCTTTTCTGTGGAACATCTTACGGCCATGATCATTGCCATCGTTCTTGTTCATGTAGGCAGAGCTATGGCAAAGAAAAAATTACCTGATACTGTAAAGCACAAACGAACATTGATTTTCTTTGGTCTCGCTCTTTTGATAATCCTTATCTCTATTCCCTGGCCGTTCCGTGAAGTGGGAGCAGGTCGAGGATGGTTTTAATAAGCGTATATGATTGATTAGTGCAAATGGTATTGATCAATGCAGAACGCTCAATGATTAATATTCATTGACCACATTAAGATAATAATCGAAGAGGTAGAGGAGTTGCGGCCCCAAACAGTATTAAAGCCCAAACATTCCCTTATTCAATTGCTGAAGTATTTGTGTTTTATATTCCGCAGGAACAAGCAATGAAATATTATGCGGGCTTCCGCCGTATGATACCATGCGGATCGGGATATTCACAATAGACTCAAACAACTTGCGAACAATTTTCGAAGTTTGAGAAATTTCATTACCGACTACAGAAATGATGGTCTGGTTCTCGTCTATTTCAACTGTACCGAAGGGCTCGAGTTCCTTTATGATTTTTTTGAGATTTGCCGAATTATCGATGGTAAGAGAAACGGCTACTTCCGATGTGGTTACCATATCAACCGGCGTACGATATTTTTCAAACACTTCAAATATCTTTCTTAAAAAACCGTACGCCAGCAGCATGCGGCTGCTTTTAATACGGATTGCGATAATATTGTCTTTTGCAGCTACAGCTTTTACACCCACACTTCCTGCCTCCTGTACAATCAATGTTCCTTTTGCCGTTGGATCCATCGTGTTCAACAGTTTTACGGGAATCTTGTACGTTTGCGCAGGCCATATAGATGCCGGATGTAAAATTTTTGCTCCGAAATAAGCGAGCTCAGCCGCTTCATCAAAACTCAATTGTTCAACAGGAACGGTTCTGTTCACCATCCGCGGATCATTATTGTGCATTCCGTCTATATCCGTCCATATTTCGCATACAGATGCTTCAATGGCCGCAGCTACCAATGATGCCGTATAGTCACTGCCGCCTCTTTTCAAATTATCTACCTCACCTCTTGCATTGCGGCAGATATAACCTTGTGTAATAAACAATTTCTTTGTGGAATATTCTTTCAATAACTGCGTCAGGCGAACTTTTATACTGCCGATCTGCGGTTCGTCGTTTGCGTCAATGCTCATAAATTCCAATGCCGGCAGCAGCATGTGATCAATACCCTGTTCGTCGAGATATACGCTGAATAATTTTGTCGACAATAATTCTCCCTGCGCCAATATATCTTTACTCAGCGCTTCACTGAAGGAAATGCGCAGTATTATATTGAGAAACTCAAAGTGCTCTGCAATGATTGACCTTGCTTTTTCAACAGAAGCTGGTTTGCTTACAAGTTTGGAAATAAAATCATGATAGTGCGCTTCCAGCTTATCAATAGATTGCTTTGCCAGCGTACGGTCACCTTTAGCAATGTAATCACCTATTTCAACCAATGCATTGGTTGTACCAGACAATGCGGATAAGACGACAATTGTCGGTTCTGTCTCTTTTGTTACAAGTCCGGCGATATGATGCATACGTTCCGGCTTGCCTACACTGGTTCCTCCAAACTTCATTATTTTCATAACCGTGTTATTCTATTAAATCAGTAGGTTTTATTTTGGGCTGCAAAGATAATAGCTGGTAAGATAACAATAGTTAGAATTTGCGGGGACATATTATCTCAAATTGACCTTGTGTTTCATTCTTTAATTTTATAAATAATCCGGGTTGATCAATTATTCACCAGGCGACTTTAGAACTAAATCATCATGAAGAAACTTTTGATTACTGGTTCAAATGGCTTTGTTGCAGGCAGTGTTATACAACAGGCAAAAGGCCTGGAAATAATTGGAATAGCCCGGGCAGAAAAACCAGTTGATGCCGCCAATATGAAGTACGAGCGGATGGATCTGCTGGAAACCGAAAATCTTGCACGGCTGATCGAAACAATTAAGCCGGATACAGTGATCCATTGCGCAGCGGTCGCCAATATAGACTTTTGCGAAAGCAATCCCGGCATTGCCGAACAGGTAAATGTTGGTATTACCCAAACAATCGCTGCGGCTTGCAGTCGTTGCGGTACGAAATTGATTTTTTGTTCGACTGATACCGTATTTAACGGAAAAAAAGGAAACTATACTGAAGCTGATTCGCCTGACCCGGTTAATGTATATGCGATTACAAAAGCAAAGGCTGAGCAGGTAGTGCTGAACGCTTCGCCAATTAATGTTGTGGCTAGGCTTGCCCTTGTGACCGGTTTACCTGTTTTAGGGAGAGGAAATACTTTTTTACCGGAGATGATTGAAAAATTGTCCAATAATATAAAAATTCAATCGCCGCAAAATGAAATTCGGACGCCGATAGATGTTATAACAGTTGGTAAATCATTATTAGAGCTGGCGCAAAATGACTTCGGCGGCATCATTCACCTTGCAGGAAATACAAAAATCAATCGCTATGAAATGATAAAAGAAATAACCGGGTTGCTGGGCTTTTCACAACAACTTATAATTCCATCCAACTCAAATGCCATTCCGGGACGGGCGCCGCGACCCAATGATGCTTCGATGGACAATATGGTCGCAAAACAAATTTTAAAAACGCCGATGCTTTCTCTTCAAGATGGATTAGCTATTTCGCTTCATTTAAGAAAAACAAGACCTAAAAATGTATAACTGCGCTTAATTCTAATTTTTTTCAACTCAGTTGTCCGCCTGTCCATAACCTGATCGTCGTAGCCAAACAATGTGTACCTTTTTAAAAAAAGATCCGGCAGTTGTCCGGTTTAATCCAGGTTGTCCGTCTTAATAGTGAACGCTAAATAAAATTGAAATGAAAGATTATTTATTATTATTCCGCGGAGGTGATGCACGACGCGCAGACGCACAGAAAGATCCCGCTCAATGGCAGGCACATCGAATGAAATGGAAATCGTGGATGGAAAGTCTTGGTAAAGAAGGAAAATTTGTGGGTGGCTTACCACTGGCAACGGATGGTGCTGTTATAAATGGTTCCCAAAAATCAGTGACCGATGGTCCCTTTACAGAAGGAAAGGAAATAGTTGGCGGTTATCTCATCATTAAAGCCCGTGACCGGGACGAAGCCGTGAATTTATCCAAAGATTGCCCGGTGCTTGAACATGAAGGATCGGTAGAAATAAGAGAACTGCTCTCAATGACTATGTAATTATTCAATTGTTAACATAAAAATTAAATTATCATGGAAAAATTTATGCTGATATTCCAGGGACCGTTGCCACCAAAAATGAGTCCTGATCAAATGCAGGAAAACATGGGAAAATGGATGGCCTGGATTGACAAGCTGGCAAAGAAAGAACAGTATGTAAGTGGTGAACCATTATTGCCAGGGGGAAAACTGGTGGCAGGTACAAATGGAAAAACAGTTACGGATGGTCCGTATACAGAGGGTAAAGAAATAGTGGGTGGCTTTTTTATTATAAATGCCAAAGACATTGCCGAGGCAGTTGCTATTTCCAAAGAATGTCCGGATTTTGACCTTGGAACGACCGTGCAGGTAAGGCAGGTAATGAAGATGGATATGTAACTTAGACATTGATTCCCGCGAAGACGCATAGTACACGAAGAAACACAATGTTAAACCGGTTATGAGCTGGTGGCTTTGTGGGCAGTGATATTAGAATCTGCACGTTACCAATCATACATTATTTGACAAAAGAATCAAATGATATAAGGAAACTGGTCGACCATCTTTTCCGTCATGAATCGGGAAAGATGGTTTCCGTTTTATCAAGAGTGCTTGGCCTGCAAAATCTCGAAGTGGCGTATGACATCGTGCAGGATACATTGTTGCAGGCAATGAGTACATGGAGTTTCGGGCAAATTCCTGATAATCCATCCGCATGGTTATACCGCGTTGCAAGGAATAAAGCCATTGATTTTTTAAGAAGAGAAAAGAAATTCCGTGAAATAAGTCCGCAATATGCGTATCTCGTTCAATCAGAATGGACACTATCTCCTACCATCAATAATTTGTTTTTGGATAATGAAATAGAGGACAGCCAGCTCCGCATGATGTTTGCCTGCTGCCATCCTTCCATACCGGAAGAGTCGCAGATCGCACTTACATTGAAAACACTATGCGGGTTAAGTATAAGTGAAATAGCCAAAGCCTTTCTTACCAATGACGACACAATCAGCAAGCGGATATACAGGGCTAAGGAAAAAATAAAATCAGAAAGAATTGAATTGATCGTACCATCAGGCGATGAACTACATGTAAGACTGGATGCGGTATTGAAATCGCTTTATCTTTTATTCAATGAGGGATACAACTCTTCGCATCCTGAACGATTGATCCGTGAGGATCTGTGTGAAGAAGCGATGCGGCTTTGTCTTTTGCTGACACAGCATTCGCTAACGGGTTACCCGCGAAGCAAGGCCCTTTTATCATTGATGTGCTTTCAATCATCGCGGCTAAACACGCGGCTGGATGAAAAAGGCAATATTATTTTGCTTAAAAACCAGGAAAGAAATAAATGGAACCGTTCGCTGATCAGGAAAGGATTTGAATATATTGAAGCTGCCGCCGAACCATTTGAAGTTTCTACGTATCATCTTGAAGCAGGTATTGCTTCCATACATGCCGCATCACCTTCTTTTGAAAAGACAGACTGGAAATCGATCTATCATTTGTATCAAATGCTCTATGAGTTGCAGCCCAACCCGGTGGTTGCCATGAATAAGGCTATTGCTTCTGCCTATGCTATCAGTAAAGAAAAAGCACTTGAAGAATTGCAGCAGATAAAAGGTCTTGAAAAACATCATCTCTACTACGCATCGATGGGTGAAATGTATTTTGACCTGCATCAGAAAGAAAATGCTAAAAAATACTTTGAGAAAGCATACAATCTCACGGACTCACAATCGGAAAGACAATTGCTATTGGAAAAAATAAGTTTGTGTTGAGGTGTATACGTTTACAAACCTGATAACGCCTCATTCAAATCCGCCATTAAATCCTCAACATTCTCTATCCCCACCGAATAGCGTATAAGGCTCTCCGGTATACCCAGCTGCTTCCGTTGCGCCTCAGTCAATTCCACGTGACTTGTGGTGCGTGGCGGGCCGGCCAATGTACTTACCGAACCCAGACTTGCTGCCAAATGAACAAATTTCAGTTTGGGTAAAAATCTTTTCACATCATCATATCCGCCTTTCAATGAAAAACTGAGAATGCCGCCAAAGCCATTCATTTGCTCTTTTGCGATTGAATAGCCGGGATGTGTTTCAAGCCCGGGATAAAACACATCGCTTACTTTTTTTTGCTCTTTTAAAAACCGGGCAATCTTCAAAGCCGATGCATTTTGCCTATCGATTCGTAATTCCAGTGTCTTCATGCCACGGGCGATCATGTATGCAGGATCAGCCTGCAGGCTCGCACCATTTATTTCCCTGAATTGAAAAACTTTCTGTACCAGTTCTTTTTTACCGGCAAGCAATCCACACATTGCATCAGAATGACCACCGAGAAATTTAGTAGCGCTGTGCAAAACCAGGTCAGCTCCGAGTTGTAATGGATTTTGGTTGATGGGCGTGGCGAATGTATTATCCACCACCGTTACCGCATTCACTTTTTTTGCTGCTGCCGCAATTCTTTTTATGTCCGTTATTTTTAACGTGGGATTTGTAGGCGTTTCCAGGTAAACAAGATCGCAGCCCTTCGCAATTTCTTTCTCCAGCTCTTCATGATTGCCCGTTTCGCATAAAGTAACATTCACATGATAATGTGGTAAAAACTCAAGAAACAACCTGCTGGCGCCACCATATGTATCTTTAATTGATATAACTTTTTTACCCGGCGCCAATAAGGCAAATAATGTGTTGCTGATAGCTGCCATGCCGGTGGCGAAAGATATAGCCGCTTCTCCCCCTTCCAGTACGCGAATCTTTTCTTCAAGCGCCGCCACTGTAGGATTTGTATTCCGGCTATAAATAAATCCTTCTGCTTTACCTGTAGCTACGTTATGCCACTCATCAAGATCATGATAAGCAAATGTGACACTATTGACTATCGGTGATACAACAGCGCCTTTTGTAAAATCTCCGGTTTCGCCTGCCCAGACAGCCGCCGTACTTTTTTTGCTTTTTGAGAAATCCATTTGTATGTGTGTATAATTTGAATTGACAATAAAGATTACAAAGCTATTAGCATTTCACCTACTTCGTCGCCGCACCAACCAGTTTGTACATTTTGCCATCCAGCTTTGTTAATATATACAGTTCGCCATCTGCATCTTTTCCAAAATGCATATCAACACGTCCCTTGTTATAAATATGGGAAAACGTTTCCGTAGCACCATCAATACTTATTTTCCATTCTTTAATTACAGCCTGCTTTCCCTGCTTTATATCAGCCATGTTGATAAAGAATAATCTTCCCGAAGGAATGTCGCCGAAAATAAATTTTCCTTTTAATGCCGGGATATTCTTTCCCGTGTATTCATAGCCACCGGTAACGGCTTTTCCTTCGTCATGATCGTATTCAGCAATAGGATAAGTTATATGATACGAACTGTCATCAGCAGGAAGCGAATAAATTTTATTAAGATTACCTGATGGATTGACCACAAATTTTCCTTCCCGTATTGGCCAGCCGTAATCGTGGCCCGGTTCAAGCAGGTTAACGGATTCAATATTGCCATGACCAACGTTAGAAACGAGTATTAGCCCCGAACTTGTCCAGGTAATACGATGCGGGTTCCGGAAGCCATAGGCGTATATTTCTCCAAGTGCATTTGCTGAATGGTTTTTTACAAACGGATTCTGCGCCGGTATTCCATATTTTCCTTTGGCACTGTTTCTACCGGCAGGGTCTATACGAAAAACGCTGCCCCATGGTTTTGCCGGATCGTGGGCAAGGAACGGGTAACCGGCTTCAACTGCGCCACCATCCCCAATTCCGATATACAACAATCCGTAATCACTACTTCCCGGTTTTGCCTGCGGATTAAAAACAATTTCCTGCACACCATGAATACCCTCCACCATGCTTATACGTAAAAGTTCACGACCCGTTCCCGCAAAAGGAACAGTGCCGGGTTTACCTGTTTTCCATTCCGTGAGCACCCATTGCAAGGTTTGTTTGATGCTGTCTGCAAAGCCAAAATCCGGTGTGGCAGTTTTGGCAGGTTCGGTATGTGTTGTATACAGCAACCCGTTTTTAGCAAAATCAGGATGAAATGCAAAGCTGCCAAAACCTGTCGCTAATCCCGGCTCGTTGATAAACTTTGGTTGGAGTTTATGCATATCCATATACTCCACCGGTTGATCATTTACCATTTTATATAATTTACCTCGCAGGTCGAGAACAAACAGATCTTTTGTCTTTGGCTGATAATCGAGTTTTGTAATTCTTGCCAATGGTGTCTTGCCACTGTCACTTGAAGCCGGGAACCGGGTAATTGCTTTAATATTAACGACAAGTCCCGAATATTGAATTGAATCCGGAATGGGGTTTTTTAATGAATTATCATTTGCATCTTCGGCCTTTTTATCTTTCGATTTATGTGTGTTTAAAAAAGCAATGATCGCATCAATTTCTTCGACAGGCTGTGCTGCAAATGACGGCATCGTTGTATGATACTTTTTAAATAAAGCGGTTGCTCTTGCATCACCTGTGTCGATCATCTTCTGTGGATTTTCTATGAAATGATGAATCCATGAAGGAGAAACTTCTTCGGTAAGGCCGCTCAACTGTGGCCCGATCCCATCCTGCCTGAAGTTGTGACAACCGCTGCAGTTTTTATTAAATGAAATTTCTCCCTGGGAAATTGTAAGAGAATCAGTGGCAATTGCATCGCTGTCGGATGATCCGGATTTACAGGATTGGAAAAACAGGATTAATAACAGACCGGAAAGAATAATTGAACAGGTTGTTTTCATCTTTTTGATAACTGGTTAATACGTGAACATTTTAATCTTGCATGTCTTCGCCGGGATGAAGCACGCAATCGTTGTGTTGTGAAGTTATTGTGTAAACACAAAAGCGCCAATTTCCGGTACAGATTTCGACAACTAACAGTGTTTCCTGTACATGTCATAAATTCGTTGTGTTCTCTCCGGCTTAATAATCATCATTCCGAAAACCTTTCCATTATGCACAATCAAGTTCCCCGCAGAAAGTTTTTGTCATCAATTATCGGACTCCCGCTGGCAGCATCTGCCGGCATAGCATTAAATGCAACACCGGCAAATGAACAGCGACGTCAAAGAAACATAAGCGGATTAAAAACAAGCCTGAATGCATTCTCATTTAACGATCTGCTTACGAATGGAACAATGACGATCAGCGATATGCTCGACTTTTGCGCGGCAGCTGGTTTTGAAGGAGTAGATATAACAGGCTATTATTTTAAAGGCTATCCGGCTGTTCCTCCGGATGACTATTTATTCCAGATAAAAAGAAAGGCGTTCCGTCTCGGCATCGAAATAAGCGGAACAGGTGTGCGCAATGATTTTACGTTTGCCGATAGCGCCCGGCGTGAACAGGAAGTGGCGCTGGTAAAAAACTGGATTGAAGTAGCAGCAAAAATCGGCGCACCGGTGATACGCATCTTTGCAGGAAATCAAAAGATGGATGGCTATACCACCGAACAGGTAACGCAATGGATGCTGAAAGATATTCAAACCTGTGTTGATTATGGCAAACGGAATGGTGTCGTGATCGGTTTACAAAATCACAATGATTTTATACAAACAGCCAGCCAGGTAAACAGTATCATTGAAACGATCAACTCAGAATGGCTCGGTCTAATTTTGGATACCGGCAGTTATAGAGTAAACGATCCGTATGATGAAATTGCGCTGTCAGTAAAACATGCCGTTAACTGGCAGGTAAAGGAAAAAATTTTTATTAAGGGAGAAGAGAAAGATACTGATCTGAATAGATTAATGGGTATTATCAAATCATCGGGATATAAAGGTTATCTGCCGATAGAGACACTGGGTGAAGGCGATGCGAAGGTGAAAGTGACGGCGCTGTTGGAAAAGTTGAAGAAGGCATTGCAGTAATTGCGGATATGACGTAACCTTGCAGTAATTGATTGACAAAGCCAAACAGGAAATTATTTATTACCCAACAATTTTTTATACCGCAGAAACTGATCAAGATATTCTTTTGAAAGATCAGCAGTTCGTTGTCCGCTGCATCGGGTTGAACCATTTAAAATCTTCTTTACAACTTTATTATTATCAAAATAAAATCTGTATTCCATTGTCGTATTGAGTTTGCTATGATCAAACTCTTGCAAACTATCAATATAAGGTGATTCGCTTCCTTTCGTATAAGTGAAAATCAATTTGTCACCCTGCAAATAATATTCGGTCACCTTAACACAACTGGAAAGACCAATCCATTCAATAATCTTCACTAATTGTCCCTTTTTGAAATAGCCGGTTAATTCACCACCATTGTCCGGTACTTGATTTAGGAAGTCTTCGCCGGTTAATTTTCTAATTGAATAACCAGTGTCTCTATTAATTTTTTCAACTGCCCTGCGAATGTTAATGACCGTATTATATTCATTCTGCGCGAACGGGCAGAATGAAATAAACAATAATGAAAATGAAAAAATTGTCTTCATATCAATCCACACAAAATAAATCAAACCGCTTTCACTTCAAAACCCAATCCCAAACTTCTCCGCCAGATACTTCAAATCATCCAGCACCACAGGCATCAATGGAATACCATGCTTCATACGTTCCGCCTCCATCTCACGTTCGGGATCACCCGGAATGATCACACGCTTCTGCCCTTCTACCGTCTTTGCACTGCGGAAACGCTGTATCCATTTATCCATATTCTTTTTAAAATCCTCAGCAGGACGAAATGCATCGATTCGCATTGCTCCAAAGAAATGACCGATACCTTTTCCCGGCTGTTCATCCGGCATGGGTACATAAGCAGGGAATGGCGGAACCCACGGACCATAATTTGCACCACTAAGCACCGCTGATAAAATATCTACAATAGCACCCAGTGCATATCCTTTATGACTGCCATGCTCACGGTCACCCCCAAGTGGTAATAAGGCGCCACCTCCTTTTAATTCATGCGGATTCGTGGAAGGTTTGCCTTCTTTATTTTGTATCCAGCCTAATGGAGCGACCCCATTCTTTCGTTGCAATATTTCCAACTTACCATTTGCAGCAGTTGTAGTAGCCATGTCTGCAACGAATGGCGGTTCACTGCCGGCAGGTATGGCCACACAAATCGGGTTTGTACCCAATAAACGCTCAATTGAAAATGTCGGCGATACCAATGGACTTGCATTTGTCAATGCTATACCAATCATATCATGTTCAAGCGCCATCATCGCATGATAGCCGGCAATGCCAAAATGATTACTGTTTTGTACACTTACCCAACCTGTACCCACATTCTTTGCCTTCTCTATCGCCACCTGCATCGCCCAGGGAGCGATCACAAGACCGAGACCACTATCACCATCTACTACTGCAGTTGAAGGTGTTTGATGAATGATGTTAATATCGGGCGTTGCATTTATCCGGTTCACCTCCCAAAGACGCACATAACCACTCAATCTCGCTACACCGTGTGAATCAATCCCGCGAACATCTGCGGACAATAGTACTTTAACCGCCAGCTCCGCATCTTTCTCCGAACAGCCAATCTTTTGTAAAATCGCCTTTGCTAAATCAAATAATTGCTGGTAAGAAATCTTATGTTGCCCCATGCAGCAAAGATATTGGAAACCCCAATCCCTAACGGAGATTAAAGAAGATGCATAAAAAAAGATACCTGCAATCAATGCAGGTATCTTAAATAAACATCAAAGGTTTTTTTAAGAAAGATCGTTCACCCATTTGAGCGCACGCCATTCACCATTCACGTTCACGCCTTCAGCTTCATCCCCACCGGGTCCCAGTTAATGATCTTATTCTGAAAATAACTTGCATTGGCAGCAAGACAGGGAGCTGCTGCCCGGAAACCGGTAACCGGGTTTTCAATCACTTCCTTACCCTCACGCACACCCGAAAAGAAATTAGCGAAATGCTCAACGTGCGAATCGTAACCATCCGGCACTTTATATTCTATATTGGGTTTTGTCGGTTGTTTCTGATCTTCTGCCGACCATTTTTTATTATATGCTGCCTTTAACTCGTCCTGCATCGATTGAGGATAGGTAATGATCGCATCCCACCCGCCGATGCCCGGTGCTTTTGGCATCAGGCTATGCGTGATCTTTAATCCTGTCCAGTCTTTTTCCATGACACCTTCGCTGCCTATCAACCGAACCATGCCATTTTCACCGCTGCCACTGATAAAATTAACGCGAAGCATTACTTCAAATGCAGGATGTTCTTTGGTCGCGGGATAATGCATGATGGAGGTCATTACATCTGGCACATCGCGGCCATCTTTCCAGTAACATAATTGGCCTGAAGAAAATATTTTTTCCGGGCCGGCCGAACCCGTGATATAATGAATACCTGTCAGCAGGTGCACAAACAAATCACCTGACATACCCGTGCCAAAATCTTTATAGTTTCTCCACCAGAAAAATTTCTTTTCATCATATTTCGGTTTCGGGTTCATACCGGCTACATACCGATCCCAGTCTACTGTCTGCGGCGATTTATCGGTAGGCATTGTATATTCCCAGGCGCCCAGAGCACTTTGCCTGTCAAAATTTGCTTCCACGCAATTTAACTGGCCTATTTCACCAGCCTTAAATAATTCTCTTGCCTTTGCATAGTCAATACCACTGATACCCTGGCTGCCCACCTGCATTGTTTTCTTCGATTTTTTCCATGCATCGATTACACCGAGCCCTTCATTTAACTTATGCACCATTGGCTTCTCACAATACACATGTTTGCCTGCGTTCAATGCATCTGTGGCAATCTTTGCATGCCAGTAATCATTGGTAGCCAGTATAATCGCATCAATATCCTTCCGGTGTAGTATCTCACGGTAGTCCTTAGTCGTAAACAGGTCTTTACCATGTTGCTCTTTCATTCGGTCAAGACGACCACTATATAAATCACAGGCGGCACCTATTTCCACACCAGGCACTTTCAACGCGGCTTC
>Ga0207689_10003561_pt1 | contig 14229 bp, 11 predicted proteins | sample KBSMisM52_FD_184312 | JGI IMG/M metagenome (GOLD analysis project Ga0207689, IMG submission 184312) | Miscanthus rhizosphere microbial communities from Kellogg Biological Station, Michigan, USA - KBS Miscanthus M5-2 (SPAdes) (version 2) | ecosystem: Host-associated > Plants > Roots >... | reverse complement strand
TTGCACTGGAGCTTCTTCATTCGTTTCTTGGCCTTTGCGATCGCCCCGTCGATGTTGCCTTCGAAGATCGCTGTCTGCACCATTTCGATCCACGGACTTGAATTGGCATTTCGAGGGCGCTCAATTTTCTTGACTTGTATATTGTATACATTTTAATAATATGGGTTTCTCCTTTAGCCAAATATAGGGACTCAGCCCGAACAGGAGGTTTTCGTCCATGCAACTTTCCCGTACTCGTATCCTTATATTCGCTGCCCTAATTGGAGTTCTTACCTCTGGATCAACCGCGGCCCAGTCGGACCCGCCTCTGACCGATGCCGCCAAGGAAGCACGTCGGGCTACCGAGAAAGAACTCGAGTCGATCGCCATCATTGAGCGCAAGGTCATGATTCCCATGCGGGATGGAATTCACATCCCGGCGGACATTTACCGCCCAAAGGATACTTCCAAAAGGTATCCGATTATATGGGTACGCACTCCATACAACTTCAACTTCTGGGACATTCGGAATGGTGTCCCGGGGGACATGACGAATGCAGTCACCGCAGTTAAACATGGCTACGCCTTCATCGAAATGCAGGAGCGCGGCGAGTTTTTCGCTGAAGGTGAGTGGGATGTGTTGGGTGGTCCACTCTCCGACGGTGATGACGAGGTCAACTGGATGATCAAACAGCCCTGGTCCAACGGGAAGGTCGGTACCACAGGCTGCTCGTCGACGGCCGAATGGCAACTCGGGGTGGTGGCGCTGAATAATCCTGGATACGCAGCCTTCAATGCGCAGGGATTTGGATGCGGTGTAGGACGTATAGGACCGTATTATGAACAGGGCAATTGGTATCGTGGCGGCGTTTTCATGATGTACAACCTGACATGGTTTTACGAAAATCAGAAGCCGCAGCACCCGATGTTTCCCCCGAACATTTCTCAAGAAGATTTGATCCTCCTCTCGAAGTCGTGGGATCTGGCCGCCCACTTCCCACCGGTGGACTGGTCGAAGGCTTATTGGATTCTTCCCCTGCAAGAAATTCTCAAGAACGTTGATGGTCCACACGGTGTGTTTGCGGACGCAATGCCTGTTCCAGGCGGCGGCAGAATGATTCAACGCACTCCGAATGACCCAGCGTGGTACAAGGGCGCTCTCTATCATGACGACAAGCGTATTAACGTTCCAGGCCTCTGGTACACCTCGCTCTATGACATCGCGCTTGCACCGAACCTTGAGTTGTACAACTTAGTCCGGAAGACCGCCAAGGGTGACGCGGCGAACCAGCAATGGCTGATTATTGCACCCGTTGGCCACTGCGCATTTACGCGCGCTACTGAGAATACGGTCGTGGGTGAGCGTAACGTGGGGGATGCCCGGCTTCCCTACCAGGACATCATGTATTCATTTTTTGATCTCACCCTGAAGGGCAACAAGGGCGCGATGGATGCGGTGCCTAAGGTCCGCTACTACACGATGGGAGATAACAAATGGAATACTTCGGACACTTGGCCACCGCAAGGCGCGCAGCCGATGACGTTTTATCTTTCAAGCGCTGGCGGGGCGAACACCCTTCATGGCGATGGCGCATTGACCGCGAAGCCTGGTGCGGTGGACAAGCCAGACTCCTTCACCTATGACCCGATGAATCCGGTTCCCACCCTCGGAGGTTATCGAGTCGGAAGCGATCCGGCGGGACTCGGTGGCTCTTTCGACCAGCGGAAGATCGAAGAACGCGCCGACGTGTTGGTATACACTACAGAACCTTTTGTCGAAGGAACACAGGTGAGCGGCCCGATCTCGCCTACGCTTTACGTATCGTCGGATGCGAAAGACACCGACTTCACCATCAAAGTGATGGACGTATATCCCGACGGCACTGCCTACAATCTGGACGAATCCATCCAAAGAATGCGCTATCGCGATGGATACGATAAGCCGATCGTATTTATGGAGCCCGGCCAAGTTTACAGGATGTCGTTTCAGCCGCTTGTAACAAGCAACTATTTTCTACCCGGGCACCGACTTCGTATCGAGGTGAGCAGCAGCAGTTTTCCTCGATTCGAGCGGAACCTGAATACTGGCGGTCATAACTATGACGAATCTCATGGAATCGTCGCACACAATGCTGTGCACCACTCGACGAAATATCCATCGTCGGTCACGATCACCGTCGTTAAGCCTTCTACACCATAGCTCTACTCTGGATATCGCGTGATTTAATCCTGGTCGCCATCCAGCGGAAGGAGTCATCCCAATTAGCGGCTCTAGGACTGACGCTCTAACCACCAGTGGCGAGAACACTGTCACGGCTATCTCAGTTGCTCGTGGCTCAACCGGCACAGTAGTTGGAAACAGCTACTGCAAAACGGCCCATGCGATAGGGAGTTCTGCGCAGCGTGTCGGGAATGCTCTATGGCTAAGACAGAAACGTCCTGACCAGTCTCTGCCGTCTGAATGATTAACCGCCCCAGGGCAAAAGTGGCACTCAGCGACTCAATCCTGCAAGTACGGAAGTGCCAGGAGGTTGGCACCTTTTCAATGTGCCGCGTACCAGCCCGATCCGCCTAACATTGCGTGAGTTGTTGATATTACAGTCGGGACAACAAGGGACATGTCGTATACCTCCGGTAAATTGTCCCCGCTTGAGATCCTAAGTGGGAAGAAACAGCCTCTTGGACAACACACGGTAACCGTCAAGGTGTGGGATAAGAATGGTGCGTTTTGGCAATCGGGCAATACCAATGTGCAGTAACAACAGGATGTCGCCTCAAGTAAATGGATCAGGATGCAGCTCACCCACGAGTGCCGAAGCTGCTTTTCGCGATTTATTTACGCGGCTCAAGTAGGCGTAGCGAAAGCAGTCAGCATCAAAGTAGCGTTTGCAACTACCTCGCTGCCTTGAGGGCAGTGACCTTTACTCGGTGGGCAGTTATGAAGTCCTCTCTCCTGTTGGCGCTTTTGTTGCTTTCTAGGTTCCCCTTGCATGCTCAATCATTTAGCAGCACACAGTACCCGCTTCCGATTGCCGGAACATCGGGCGGCACCACCGTGGAGCGCGCCGACCTCAACTCGGACGGCAGGCCGGACTTATTCTTTACGGCATTCGGGCACGGGAAGGTTGGCGTGCTGTTGAATCAGGGAAACGGTACTTTCGCCGCTCCGGTGTCGACCTTTGTTCCTGGTGTGCGGGCCGCCAAAGTGGCCGACTTTAACAATGACCACAAGCTCGACATGGTTGCCTGCGTGTCGCAGACGTCCCAAAATTTTGAGCTGCAAATCTGGCTCGGGGATGGAAATGGCCATTTTGTGAAGGCCGGGATGCAGGTGTCTGACCAGTGCACGCCGCTTGCGGCAGGTGACTTCAACGGTGATGGCAATTTTGACGTAGTCACCCGAGTCTGGCAAACAACCGGTAACGTAATTACAGTACACACGGGTAACGGCAAAGGCGGGTTCGCGTCGGACATCGTTTCCTCCAATCTCGGCTCTACGACCGGCAGTAACCCGGGGCAAGTATGCCGCTTCGGTAGCCTCACCCCAGGAGACTTCAATCGGGACCGCAAAGTTGATCTCTTCACGCCGGAAGATTGTTCCGCGATATTCGGCTTTACCGGGGGGCTTGCCATCCTTACCAATGACGGCAGCGGTCATTTTAGTTACAAGCGCGTCGCCAATGAAAGCGCGATATTTAACACTGCGGTGCGGGACGTAAATCAGGATGGCTGGCTCGACATTCTGGTAAACAATGAATCAGAACCCGGAGAGCCAAGACAGTTTCTTGACCAAGTTCGGCTGTATCTCCGCCAGAGCGATGGTTCCTACTTACCCACCACGTTCTATGCGCGCGCTTATTCGGAACAGAAACCATTCAATTTGAGTGCGATGGATGCGATTGATCTGGATGGAGACGGGCTCAAAGACATTGTGATGCTGGAGTCGGATTTTTCGGAAACCGAAACCAATATCATCGTCGCGCATACGCTTCACATTTTTTATCCGTCCAACAATAACTACACAGCTTTCAAGAACACCCCACGGATTCCTATAGATTTGGCTGCGAGTCTCGTCGAATGGGCGGATTTCGATCGCGATGGCCGCGCCGATCTTGTGCTAACCGGCCTTGATAAAGCGACCTCCAGCTTTGCCACTGAAGTGGCATTGAACACCGACGATAATGCGCCTACTTGCTCAGTGGTGAGCACGCCGGTTCCAACCATAGCTTTATGTAAGCCTCCCATAAAAGAGGAAGGCACAATTACTACACCCGGATCTGTATTGGCGAATATCAGTTTGGAGAGGCCGGTAACGTTAGTAAAAGTCTACGTAGACGGTGTAAACAAGTTCACGGGCTACGAAGATCTGGTCAACAAACCGCTGGATTTTTCTCAGGGTCCGCACCAGATCACAGTGGTGGCATGGAACAAGTCAGGGGCCACTGGTGCTTCAGCGAACTTCATCGTCAATGGCAGAACTCCTGCTTGTGAACCTTCCATTGCGGATCATGCGGTCAAGATCTGTACGCCTACCGATAGCAGCACTCCTTCGGGACCGGTGCGAATCCTTGCGGCCATCAGCGACCCAGGCAAAATCGCCGCCCGCGTTTATGTGGATGGAGTGTCAGTCTTGCTGACAACCAACAAGCAGATCGATTTTTCCAAATCTCTCGCTGCTGGCAAGCATCGGCTTACCATCAGGGCGTGGGATGCGAGTCTCAACTTCAGTTCAACGATTAACTTTGAAGTGAAAGCGATGGTAATTTTCCAGTAGGACAAATGATTCTAACGCCCTTGAAGGTGCTGGTTTACTAAACATGCGATTTTTCTTTTCAGAGGCGACAAGGTACTCAATCTGAAGCATTAAGGAAATTAGAGAAGTACGCAGACCGCTTGAAGGTTACAACGGCATGGTGCCAGATCATATTTCCCCAAGTGGATATGGTTTCTCCAGGCTCTTCCCACTGGCTCCTTTCTGAAAAAGCGCACCACCGCAATGACGTGTGTCTATCACGGGCCATCCGCGGTCCGGGCAGGGAACACCCGCATAAAACTTTATCCTTAATTATTAGATTCGTAGCGCAACAGCGAAACGGGAAGCAAAAATCAGAACGCATTGTTGGTTACTTGTTCTTCGGTTTCGACTTCTTCGTATGGAACTTCGATGGTTTCAGCCTTCCACGTTCCAGGCCGCGTGAGCTTCATCGGCAAACGGGTGCGCTTCTGAATCTCGTTCTGAAACAGGCCCGGTTCGGCATTGAAGCCAGCGTGAGTGATTTTGCGACCATCGTTAGCACACACGGTGAATTGCTTGCTGCCGCTGTTGTAGCGCAGGCTAGTGACATCTTCCCAGCGGATCTTTTTTTCACGTCCCAACCAAGAATGCGATCCAATGCCGTCCACCTCGATGGATAAGACCGGCGGGTAAATGCATAGACTGAGCGCGACAAAACCAAGAAACAGAAATGGCACCCACCACTCATCCGGTTTGCGCACCGCCAACCAAGACCAAAGGAACAGGGAGGTAAATGCCACACCAAAAAGTACAGCAAGACTGCGAACGGCGCGGGTGGGCGGAAAGACGGTGCGACCAGCTTCAACACTGGCGCGCTCGTTCAGCGACGACTTCCAAAGCCAGCGAAAAACCACGCCAATAACCACAACCGTGAGTAAGTGACGAAGAGCCCCCATGCCCCGCAGTATAGTCGCAGTTAGATCGTTGGCGACTCACCGAAGTAACAACTCCTCGACTCGTCCGGATGTTCGTCAGCATTATTATCGCAACCAAGATTTTGAGGCAAAACAGATATTGCGATTGCGCCAACTGACATTCACTTTCGTAACACTTGTAGAATTGACTCGCCGCACTCATACTCAGTTTCACCTGCTACCTAGAACGGCACAGTCTGGGAGATTGATTAAATGAAACGCCTCGCACTAGGCTTCGGCCTGCTCACGCTCTTGGCTCTCAATTTTGCATATGGCACGCAGCAACAGAAAACATCCGACGAAGTGGCCATTCGGGCGACTGTCACCGACTACATCGAAAGTTACTACACTGGCGATGCGGGTCGTATGGAGAAATCGTTGCATCCACACTACCTCAAGCACACGATCAGCGAATCCAATGGCCAACTCAAAATGACGGAAAAAACTGGTTTGCAGATGGTCCAGGATGTGCACGAAAACGGCCCGTCTACACTTCCTGCGTCTGAAAGGAAGGAACAGATAACGATACTCGATGTAACGGGTGATGTGGCTTCGGCAAAACTGGTGACAGCACACTGGGTGGATCATATGACGTTATCGAAGTGGAATGGGGAATGGAAGATTGTGTCAGTTGTGCTGAGGGAACAAGACTGAAGCACATTTTTCGATGAGATTGTTACACGCCCGCTAATCATGCTTGAGAGTCAAGCTGCATCAGCGCTTGTTGCTCCGGTTGGTCTGATATTTTGGTTCATGCAGAAGAAATTTGTCGGGTCATACTTGTCCTTCAATGCAGCCAGCCTTGCATACTTTGCGCCATAAGCACTGCGAACGGATTTGTCGTCCACCGCACCGAGATAGTTGACGTAAGCCGCATCAGCTAAAAAGGGTTGCATGGCACTCCAAAGCCCCTGTGTCCAGACGATATTGGCTTCGCTGTCGGCTGGATTGTCCCAAATGGCGGTCACGATGAGGTTGTACGGCCAATTGCGATGGCCGAACGCGGTTGCGTCTTCCGGGACGCGACTGAACGCACTATCGCCATCGTGCTCCAACACGATCACGGTTCGCGGAGACGGTGTCTTGGCATAGAAAGCCAACAGGGTGTCAATAGCACCGTCACTCAGCGACTTCATGTAGTTCGACTTCCAGTAGTTGTACAAACCCTTAGGCCAAAGCCAGTCGGCCATGGTCTGGGCGGCGCTGTAAGGCATGCGCTCGTAAGTGTCAGCCGCCGGAGGGCCATAATCACGCAGCGACTTGAGCTGCTTCTCGCCGGTCTCAAGGTCTCCCACCCAGACGCCACCCATGCCAACGATTGCATGACCACGTAGCGATTCCGGCAAAGGCATTTCCGGGGGCACAGTGAAGATCAATATGCTGTTGCTCATTTCCTCACGAGCTCTGGCTTCGTACTCACGGAAGTAGCGCATAGCATTTCTCCCTTGCTCTAGAGGATGCAAAACTAGCCCCGCCAGCACTGTCCCGGCGGTATGGACTCGGAACTCGAACGAGGTGACGATGCCGAAGTTCCCGCCGCCCCCGCGAATACCCCAGAAAAGGTCTTGATTGGAGATTGAACTGGCGCGCAGAAGCTGACCGTCAGCGGTCACCACGTCGGCAGAAAGCAAGTTGTCGAGAGCACAACCGTGCTTGCGGACCATCCAGCCCAACCCGCCACCGAGGGTGAGGCCCCCAACGCCGGTCGAGCCCACGAAACCGCCGGTCGCTGCAAGGTCAAATGCCTGTAGCTCGTGGTTCAGCTCAGCCCAGGTGACGCCGGGCTCCACCCGCGCGGTGCGTGCGGCCGGATCAATGTGAATACCTTTCATAGCCGACAGATCAATTACCATGCCACCGTCGCGCAGGCTGATGCCGGCGACATTATGGCCGGTACCACGGATGGAGACGGGGACATGGTTGGCGCGAGCGAATCGGATGCAGGCAATGACATCGGCAACCCCGGCACAGCGGACAATAGCACCCGGTCGCCGGTCGATCATAGCGTTATGGATCTTGCGGGCATCTTCATATCCGGGGTGGTCGGGCAGGAGCAGATGGCCTCGAAGCGATGTGCCAAACCGGTGCAGGGCGGGCTCAGAGATCATAGCAACCCCCAAGTTTCTTTAGCTGATTATAGGCCTGGACAGAAACAGTTGTACCTGCCAAGAATCGATAGCAGGTTCACGGCCCTTGCATATCTCCCCCGCACAGATTCGGTGCTTTAGTCCCTGAGGTACTGCGTAACCTGCGCCGGACGGCCCTTCCGTAATCTCCTGTTTTTATGAAACGCAGTACATACTCTGGCTTGGCGCACGTTATAGTCCTCCTCCTATGACTACAGCTGTGACAAATCCGGCCGAGTTTGCCAACACTCGCCGCTGGCCTCGACACACTGTCGAGATGCCGCTTCGCATCGTCACCGCCGGTGATGTATCCCAAACAGTTGTGCCCGGTTTAGCCATCGAAATCAGCCGCTGCGGCATGGCTCTGTACGCCGGAGTCCGCCTCGAGCCCGGAGACCGCATGGAAGTCGAATTTCCGACCGCCAGCCGCATGCGTATCGCCGGTGTAGTGAAAAATCGGGAAGGGTATTGTTACGGGGTGGAATTCAGACACCGGATTGTGAATGAATCGGCCCAGGCCAGTTCTCCTGCTCCTGCGATCACCGGAGAACAAAGCCGCGAAGATGCCTCCAACTATGCCGCAATCCTCACCGAGATGGTCCGTGCGGAAGACAAGGTCGCGGATCTGCTCCGCCGAAAACTGAATGAAAATGTCCGGACAGAACCAGAGCTAAAGAGATTGTGTTTCGATCTGTTGCGGGTCAGGGAACTGCGGCGGCAGATTGAAGTCCTCGCGAAAACTGCCCAGTCTTAGCTCATCACAAAAACAATCAGCTTCCAATCACTTCTGCAGCCAGCGCTGCAATCTCAATTCTTCCTCGGGCGGATGTATTTCAAGAACGGCCTGCGCTGCTTTCAGACCAAATGCGGGGCCGTGTTTGAAGCCGTGTCCTGAACCACCTCCGAGGATCCAGACATTTTCTGCTTTGGGATGCTGGTCGAGAACGAAGTTCTCATCCACGCTTTGCTCGTACTGACAGACACGGGATTCAACCAGCGGAGCCCCGCGCATTGCGGGAAAACGGCTCTCCATGTAGGCGCGGGCCATTGCCAGGCTTTTATTGCTGATACGGCGGTCACCGTCAGTGGGGTCGAATTCAGGGCCACGTATGTCGGAGGCGATCTTGAATCCATGCCACTGGTTCGCCGGAATTCCATAAAAGGCGTTACCGCTGCGATCGATCCAGGTAGGTATTTGTTCGTCGGTGAATCGCCCATCACCCGCAGCAATGCCGAAGTAGAAGACCTCCTGCCTGGTGGGACGTATCTTGCCGGTTAGAAAGGGAAACAATTGCGGCAGCCAGGGGCCGCAGGCAAATACATACCGGTCGGCACGCAAGAGTTCCTTTTTGTTGAGCAGGACACCCTGCATTTCCTTGCCGGAAATTTCGCCTGGATCTACGGACACTTGCTGGTAATCGCCGCCCTCGGCACGAAACGCCTGCATGACTACTTCGCACGAGCGGCGTGCCAATAGGTATCCGCAGTTTGGTTCGAACGTTGACCACAGAACGTCGTGAAAATCAATCTGTGGCCAGCGTCTCGCACACTCATCTTGCGATAACTTCTCAAAAACCGCGCCGGCTTGCTCCAGCGTTCGCAGGGAAGCTTGCTCGTATTCATCGCTTCCCACTGCCATCCAGAGAACACCGGTTGGGACGAAGAGCTTTTGGTGCCAGCGTGCCTCGTTTTCGTGCCACAGACGCAACGCATCGACGGCCATCTGCGTGTATAGAAGAGAGCTTCCGTAGGTGGCACGAATAATGCGGGACTCGTCGCCGGAACTGGAGCGGCTATTGCCCGGGCCCCACGCGTCGAGCAGAGTGACCTTCGCACCGCTACGCAGTAAGTGCAATGCCGTCCACCCGCCAAACGCTCCAGCGCCAGCTACCACGACGGATGTCCGGGGCATGATTCCAGTGTGCTCCTTATGCGATCAGAAATGTTGAATCAGAAAAGCCAAATTTCCAGGGCGCCCCGTCCAGGCTCGGCTTAGGCGAGGACTTTCTGGCGGGTGCCCCACTTTTCGGGCCACAAGGCAACATGTCGGTACTTATTCCCAACGAGCCGTAAACTGCAACTATCTACCTACTCGTATCGCAGCGCCACCATCGGATCGACTTTCGCTGCGCGGCGCGAGGGCAGATAAGAAGCCGCCATGGCAACAATCGTCAGCAGGGCGGCTACCGCGAAATATGTGAGGTTATCTGTTCGGGAGACGCCATAAAGAAAGATCCCCGACCCACTCCAGCCGATGCCTTGGGTGGGGAAAAGACGTGTCACCGCAATGGCGCCAACGATCCCCGCGCCCAGCCCCATAAACCCCACCACCAGCGATTCACGCAACACCAGCCAAGCAATTTCTCCGCGAGCTGCCCCGAGCGCCATTCGAATACCAATCTCTCGTGTCCTTTCGGCGACCGAATACGCCGTCACGCCGAATACCCCGACGACAACTAATACCATCGCCAAGGCTCCGAAAGAAGCTAGAAGCACGATCATTGGGCGGCGCAGGGTTAGCGACTCGGAATCATGGATCTGTAGCTGCATGCTGCCTAATTCCCAATAGAGTTGCGGATCCACGGGACGAATCCAATCTCTTATGCGCGCGGCTAGACCTACTACATCGTTCGCTGCCCGAACTCGGACCGCCATGCTCCATCGCGGTGGCGCAGTTTGAGCTACTGGAAGGTAGACCATTGGCCTCATGTCTTCTTCAGGATTCCGTTGCCGGAAATCGGAAACCACGCCTACGATTTCTCTCCACGCTTCAGGCGAATCCGTGAAGGCGACGTGATAGCCCACCGCGCTTGCACCGGGAAAATACCGCATTGCAAACGTCTGATTGACGATCGCAACTAGGCTGGCCTCTGAACCGTCTGTCTCGCGGAAAGAACGCCCGGACAGCATCTGAATCTTCAACGTCTGAAAATATTCGGGACTGACGGAGACAAAGTAAATTTCGTCAACATGGGTTGATTTTGGTGCCTCTATTTTCAGGCCCGCGCTTTCCGCACCTTGCATGGGGAGCGAATCGGCGATGCCGACTGACTCGACACCTGGCATAGAGCGCACCTTCTCCATTGCGACCTGCATGAGGCGAGCCCGATCAGTCGGAGTCGTGTAACGAACAAGAGATAACCTAACAGTCGCGGTCAATACGTTGCGCGGATCGTATCCTATGTGCGATTTTTCGACGTTTAGAAAACTACGTAGTAGTAGACCGAATCCCACGAGCAACATCATACCTAGCGCAACTTGGCCCGCCACCAAACCGTTCCGCAATCGCCGCGATCGCCGCCCGCCGGCCACGCTTGGCATTCCGTCCTTCAAATCTTCGACGTTCACGCGCGTTGCCTGCAATGCGGGAATGATGCCGAACGTCAGCGCGCTCAGGAGCGAAACTCCCAAACTGACCGCAAACACACGAGCGTCAACATGCAAATACATCCCCGGCAGCATGCCCGCCGCCATCGTTGTAATAATCCCCTCACACCATTGCGCCAGGATTACCGCGACAACTCCACTGCAAATGGACAGCAGCATGCTCTCGACCAGAAACTGCCGAATCATTCTTGCCCGCGAACAACCAAGCGCAGTTCGCACGGCCACTTCCCGGTGCCGCTTTACAACGCGCGCCATAAGCAAACTGGCAATGTTTGCGCACGCGATCAAGAGAACAACTCCTGCCGCGACCGCTGTCATGAACAAGCCGCGCTCGGCGTTCGTTCTCGTCGGCCCAGGATGCCGGAACGTTTCGCCAAAGTCCTCTACCACCAGACGATCACTGCTGCCACCCGGAATATCTGGAGTTTTGAGCCGAGCCGCAATAACTTCCGCCTCCGATCGCGCTTGTTCCAACGTCGCCCCTTGCCGCAGGCGCGCGACAATTTCGACTCTCGCCTTTCCTGCTCTGACGTATGCTTGGCTTGCGTAAGAATCTAGTAACAGAGGGGCAAAGATTTCGACATCCTCGTAGTAGAGTCCTAACGATGGGGGCAGCACGGCAAGAACGACAACGGCGCGTCGATTAAGAACAATGCGCTTTCCTACAATATGGGGATCCGCATGGAATCGACTCTGCCAGCAGCGGTAGGAAAGCATCACAACCGCATCTTGACCAATGGTTTGTTCATCCGCTCGAAAATTGCGGCCCACTACGGGCTTAACCCCGAGCGTAGTCAGCCAGTTCGTGGTTACGACACGCCCTGTAAGAGTCTGAGAGACCGAAGCATCTGCGTCGTAGAAATAGTCCTGCCATCCGGCCGCCGCGACCTGCTCAAACGACTCGGCCTGTTCACGAATGATCTGGTACTCGGTCGAAGTCGGCGTGTGCTGGTCCCCATCAGGTTCGATCGTCGAAACATGAACCAGGCGTTCAGGTTCCCGAAACGGCAGGGCGCGTAAGAAGGCAGAATCCAGCAAACCGAAAATCGCAGTATTTGCCCCGACACCAAGTGCGAGAGTGATGACCGCGACTGCGGAAAATCCTGGATTCTTCCGAAACTGGCGTAGCGCAAACCGAAGATCTAGGCCTAATGATGCCATCATCGTTCACCTACCACTCCTACTGCCCGATATGGCTGAATAGCCGACCATTGAAAGCCGAGTTCGTTGTCCGAACTCACCGATGAATTGCTTCAACAATACGGTCGTGAGTGTAAACGCCTTACTGCAACATTTGGAAGTGGTGTCTTTGGTTATTTCGTTTCGCATGATATTGATGGGTGGCGGAAACCCAGCCTCTGGCTTCGCTTGTTAACCAGCGGAACAGACACGATACTGCACAATAAGATGAAGGCGACGGCGACCGAGAAGTAACGAGTGAGTGGCCGAAGAAGCACAGCTCCCCATGACTTTGATGAAAGCCAAGTCTTGACTGATTTGCCCACCACGAACCACTGAAACGTTGCGATCAAAAGCAAGAGCCCTGCCCCAAAGTACGATCCTGCGTAGTGACCGACCTGGATGTTCACTAGCAAAGGCAATGACGACAGCGCAAGGAGAATTCCGACGAACATGGACGGCAAGTCGGCCCAAACCAGGATTTGCAGCAACACCGATTCGTTGTGGTAATGAAACGGTCTACCTGCAAGGAGTGCCGACGTGGACGATCCACCTCTGTCAAGAAAATCAGCGAACGCAGGAGATGGCGGCGACATGTTCGCTATTGCAAGAAAGAACCACGCAGCATGAAGGCAAGCGAAAAGCCAAGCAAGACGACTATTCGCACATGAGCGGAAGAATTCAGAAATGGTACGCAGTGCGAGTCGCGGTTTCATCTACTGAATGATTAGACACCATAGTTGGCGTAACATCGCTTTAATCCCCCGAAATGGGACTGTTGTTTTCCGATTCCGGGGTGTCGCGTTGACTGAGATTCTTTTACGTTTGGTAGACTTCGTTTTTTACGTGTAGCTCGTAGATTTCCTGTTGAACATAGTCGAACGCGTTCGAGTCTTACGGCATCGTTATATTCCGGCAATCGCCTTGTTCTGCAATACGCGTACTACGACGCGACGATTCTCCGCTTGGCCCTCGGCGCTTTTGTCATTGTTGACCTGTCGCGACTCTCCCATCGCTCCCGGCGCCAGTATCCGCGTCAACGGCAAATTTGCTTTTTGCAGCAATATGTTGGTTACATTGTTGGCGCGATCTTCGCTGAGCTGCTGGTTCACTTCCGTGTTGCCCGTCGACGATGCATACCCCGTCACTTCGATCACGTATCCCTGGACATCCTTCGCCATCTTGGCCAATTCCAGTAATGACGTTTCATACTTCGGATCAACCTTTACCTTGCCGTTCGCAAAGTACACAGTCACCTGATCGAGGATGTAGTAATCATCCATGTCGCCAAAGCGCGCAGCAGCCGCCTCGACCCTGGCCTTGTGCGCAGCCAATTCTTCCTCGTGCAACTGCAGTTGCTCATTCTGCACCTTTAGCGCTGCCGATTGCTTCTCCAATTCGGCCTTGTGCTGTTCTGTCTCCTTGCGGTGCTGGCGGCTGGAGGACTCGGCAAGTTGCGCTTTCTGCAGGTCGCCGCCGCTGAACTTCACCGAAGTCGCCATCAGCTTTCGATCTTGATTGTATTCACCCTCTACCTTAACCTTCAGGCCCGGGATCAGTGCCGCCATTGACTTGTCGGTCCGCCGCGCCTTGAACAATCCGCCCGTCTGCGACACCTTCGTGCTGTCGTCCAGCAGAAACGCCAACTCTGCTCCCTGCATGTACTCCACGATAATCTCGCCGCCACTTCTTCCAACGATAATGCCTTCCACTTTTGTAGATTCCGCGAGTGTTGGCGTCCACAGTAAAGCAACCATCACAAACGTAGCGACCAGGGAAGCAAATTTATTTGAAATTGATGGAGTCATATTCTGTTACCTCTTCGGAAAAGTGGATGACCCGGAAAAAC
>Ga0207689_10003560_pt1 | contig 14231 bp, 12 predicted proteins | sample KBSMisM52_FD_184312 | JGI IMG/M metagenome (GOLD analysis project Ga0207689, IMG submission 184312) | Miscanthus rhizosphere microbial communities from Kellogg Biological Station, Michigan, USA - KBS Miscanthus M5-2 (SPAdes) (version 2) | ecosystem: Host-associated > Plants > Roots >... | reverse complement strand
TTCTTCCATGGCCACCTACGCGATCGGCGATATTCAAGGTTGCTTCCAGGGACTGCAACTGCTCCTGGACGAGATCGGTTTCGACTTGCTTAGCGACCGCCTGTGGTTTGTTGGCGATATGGTCAATCGAGGTCCGGACTCACTCGCCACGCTGCGGTTTGTACGCGGGCTCGGTGAGCGCGCAGTGGCGGTGCTGGGCAATCACGATTTGCACCTCCTAACAGTCGCCGAAGGACTCGAGAAGCTGCGTCGCGACGATACGCTCGACGATGTACTGGCTGCGCCGGATCGCGAGGAATTGCTGGTGTGGCTAAGACACCGGCCCCTCATGCACTACGAGGATGGAATCGCCATGGTTCATGCCGGGCTTCTACCTTCGTGGAGTGTGAGCCGGGCGCTGGAACTCGCAGCGGAAATTGAATCGAAACTGCGAAACGAAAGCTACCGCAGCTTTTTAGCCAAGATGTACGGCAATCGACCTGATCGATGGAATGAAAGCCTGACCGGCTACGATCGGTTGCGCGTCATCGTCAATGCGATGACCCGTTTGCGTCTGTGTTCCACAGACGGTGTCATGGAGTTTGGTCACAAAGGGCGGCTCAAAGCTCTACCGAGCGGTTATGTCCCCTGGTTCGAAGCACCCGGTCGCCGCAGCCGCGACACGCCGGTCATTTGCGGTCACTGGTCGGCGCTGGGTCTGTACGCTTCGGAGAACCTTTTCGCGCTGGATACGGGCTGCCTTTGGGGCCGTCGTCTGACAGCGCTGCGGATCGAGGATCGAAAGATTTTCCAGATTTCCTGTCGGGGGCTGGCAGGCCTAAAGCGGCAGAAATAGCCTCTTCGCACTCGCGTGCCAAGTCACGGCGGGTCTTCCCGCTGACCTCGATGGACGCGCCAAACATCAAGTCGGCGTGCAATGTTGGATAGCGCAGTATCAAGCCCACCGATTCCAGCAACGCGCGATCATCCGCATATGAAGCATCCAGGTTAGGTGAACCGTCGCCACGAGGATAACGGATGGCGGCCGTAACCAATCGGGCGCCTGCGCCCAGCGCAGGTTGGAACAATGAGGCGTGGAACGGCTTGATCTCGGTTCCATCCGTGGTCGTCCCTTCAGGAAAGATACCGACGCGCTCCCCGCCGTCGAGTGTCTGCATGATCGTGCGGTTGATGCGTGCCGTATCGTGGCGCTTGCCGCGTTCAATGAAGATCGTCCCTGCCCTTGCCGCCAGCCAGCCGATGACGGGCCAACGCCGAATGTCGGACTTGGCTACGAGGCGCAACGGACACACAGCCTGCAATATCCAGATGTCCAGCCAGGAAACGTGGTTCGCGACAATGATGGTTGGCGGATGGGCCGACGGTACGTGTCCCTCAATGTGGACGCGCACGTGCAGGATGTCGAGGATCCCGCGCGACCATCGTTTGATGATTCGAGTCTGCCGTGCCCTGCTGACAAACGGAAACACCAGCGCCTCCGTGGCGCAGCCATAGAGGATGTGAATTACTAGCCGGACGAAGCGATAGGCTCGGGTCGGAGCAGTCGTTTGCCGGAAGTGCCCCTCAGGCGGCATGCCTCATGAAGTGGCGCGCGTAGCGCTGACTAATCTGCGACAGTGGCAGCATCATCAATAGATCCGCGGTATTGAAATCAGGATCCCAGGCGGGCTCGCCGCAAACCCACGCCCCCACGCGCAGATAAGCTTTGATCAGCGGTGGCAGTATCGGAGAGGCATTCTGGTCCAGATCGGCCATCGGCAACGGACAACGAGGAAATACCCGGTATTCGGCGGGGCTCATATGCTTCTGACTCAGCCGCGTATATGCACTGGTCGCCGCATGTCCGCCGTCTGCCATGCTCATGCTGGCGCACCCGAGGATGTATTCGTAGCCGCGTTCCTGCATGTACTGCGCCAACCCTCCCCACAGCAGACCGATCACCCCTCCACGGCGATGATCTGGATGCACGCACGAGCGACCCAACTCGACTGCCCGCTCGCGCAGGTGATCGAGCCGCGTGAGATCGAACTCCTGATCCGAATAAAATCCACCTAGGCGCGTGGCCGTCAAACCACTCAGGATTCGATAGGTGCCGAGGACTTCCCCGGCCTCCTCGTCCGTCACCACCAGGTGCTCGCAGTAAGGGTCGAACAGATCCTCGTCGATCCCCTCCTCCGTGTTGCTCAGATGGGCGCCCAACTCCTCGGCGAAGATTCGGTAACGCAGCCGCTGTGCTTCGCGGATCTCGGAGCTCGAGCGAGCCAGGTGCACGGACAGTTGTCTTTGTCCTTCGGAATGGCTTTCGCGCGACGTCTCCAGCATTATTTCAGCTCCGTGAGGGATCGATCAGCAAAACTTACGCCGAATCGAAAAAGCGCCAGCGAAAGCCCCGGTCACCCTAGGTCAACGCGTGCGGCACGATATCCACAGAAAAATATACTACAACTCAATGACAATTTCCTTGCATTAGAGCGTATCACCAAAAGCCTGCTGGTAACGCCTCCCAATTTCAGCACGTGAGATCTGATGATTCTGGCCGCCACGGCTCGCAATCTTGATCGAGCCCATGAGCGACGCAAGTTGGCCCGTCTTGGACCAGTCGTAACCCTGCGCGATGCCATATAGCAGTCCTGCCCGATAGGCGTCCCCACAGCCAGTCGGGTCCACCAGCTGATCCGGCTTGACACTGGGTATTGCGATGGGTTCACCCCCCACGAAGATCTGTGATCCCTCGGCGCCCTGTGTGACGATCACCGCTTTGACCAATCGGGACAGTTGCGGGAGCGTCTGACCCGTTCGCTCCTGCAGGAGGCGACCCTCGTAGTCGTTCACCGCCACATACGTAGCCTGGCGGACGAAGTCTAGTAATTCTTCCCCATTGAACATGGGCAGACCTTGTCCTGGATCAAAGATGAACGGAATACCTGCTTCCTTGAATTCTCGAGCGTGGTCGAGCATTCCGTCCCGGCCATCCGGCGCGACGATACCGAGACTGACGCCCTGTGCATCGCCGACGTGATTCAGATGGGAATGGTTCATGGCGCCTGGATGAAACGCCGTTATCTGATTGTCGTCCAAGTCGGTGGTGATAAAAGCCTGCGCGGTGTAACTGTCCTTGACCTGCCTGACGTGGGTTCGAGGCAATTGCAGGCGTTCAAGCCTGTCCTCGTAGGGCTGATAGTCCTCCCCGACCGTGGCCATGATGAGAGGGCTTCCCCCGAGCAGCTTGAGGTTGTAGGCAATGTTGCCGGCGCAGCCGCCGAACTCGCGCCGCAACTCCGGGACCAGAAAGGACACGTTGAGTATGTGAATCTGGTCGGGGAGGATGTGGTGTTTGAAGCGGTCCCCGAACACCATAATGGTGTCGTACGCGATGGAGCCACAAATCAAGGTGTGCATAGCGTTTGGCTCCTAGTGGATTCAGCGGTTGATGAGGACAGGTTTCAGGTCGAGCGCCTGCTCGATGCGATTGGCTATTCGCAGCGCCTCGCTGCGGTCGGTGTATGGTCCAGCCTGAACGCGATAGACGCCATCGCGGCGGTATATCCCAGTCACATCTGAGAGCCAACCCAGTTCAGCCTGCAGGTGCGCAAGAAAGCTGCGCGCATTATCCGCCTGCGAGAAGGCGCCCAGTTGTACATACACGCCAGCAGCCTCCTGGGTCAGTGGCGGCGCGGGTTCGGACGCGGCGATCGCCGTAGATGCGCTTAGAGCGGCAGGGGCAGGCTCCTGAACCGTGGTGGATGGTTTGTCGGAGGTCTCGGTAGAGGTAGTTGCCCCGCTTGAGCGATCGGCCTTCGCGGCAGCAGTCGTCGTAGTCATCTCCCCGGGCAGGATGCTCTCGACTTCCACCATCGAACTGCCGTAGCTCAAGATCCCCAGCTTATAGGCTGCAGTGTAGGACAGATCGATCAGACGATCGGAGTGGAAAGGGCCTCGATCATTGACTCGCACGACGACCGAGTGACCGGTCTTCAGGCTGGTAACCCGCACGTAGCTGGGAATTGGCAAAGTCGGATGGGCTGCAGTCATCCCGAACATGTCGTATGGCTCGCCCGACGCAGTCGCTTGCCCGTGATATCGCTTGCCATACCAGCTGGCGATGCCAACCGCCTTGTAGGGACCGAGCTGTCCCATCGGGGTATAGGTATGCCCCATCACCGTATAGGGCCGTGCAGTGGATGCTTTTATCGGCTCCACTTTGGGCTGGGCATCAGGGACTTTGTCGAGGTCCTTTGGCGGATTTGCCAGCGGGCCGTCGTCCAGATAGTAGCCGCCCGGTTTGCGTGCGGGGGTTTCTTCGCGGGTTGCTGCCGAAGAACACGCTGCCAATGCCAACAGGGCTAGCAGCGCAAACCAGTGGCGATTGGCAAGCTGCGTCACTACGTCTTGACCAACCTCTTGTGCGTATGAATGCTCATCAAGATTCCCATACCAAAGAGTACGCTCACCAGAGACGTGCCACCGTAACTGATCAAGGGCAGGGGCACACCGACGACTGGGAGAATTCCGCTCACCATGCCCATGTTGACGGCGACATACGTGAAGAAAGTCAGCGTGACTGCACCGGCAATAAGGCGCGTGAACAACGTAGACGCGTTGAAAGTTATGAAGAGGCCGCGGCCTATGACGAAAAGGAACAGCGTCATCAGGATCAGATTTCCGAACAGGCCAAACTCTTCGGAGAACACCGCGAATATGAAGTCGGTACTTCGCTCCGGCAAGAAATCCAGATGTGCCTGCGTCCCGTTGAGCCAGCCCTTGCCGAAGACCCCGCCGGAGCCCAGTGCGATGGCTGCTTGTATGGTGTGGTAACCCGCTCCGAGGGGATCCTGGGTTGGATCGATAAGGGTCAACACGCGCTGCCGCTGATAATCGTGCATTAGCGACCACAGCAAAGGGAGGCATCCAACAGCCGCCACGCCCAGCCCAACCAGAACCTTCCAGCTCAAACCCGCCAAAAAGATCACGAAGAATCCCGCCGCGGCGATCAATAGCGCAGTGCCCAGGTCGGGCTGTTTGGCCACCAGAAGCACTGGCACTAACACCATGACGGCCGCGAGCACGAAGTCACGCAACTTGAGAATAGCCTCGTAGCGGTCGAAGTACCAGGCCAGCGCCATCGGCACCGCCACTTTCATCAACTCGGAGGGTTGGATCCGCGTCACACCAAGATGCAGCCAACGACGAGCACCGTTGGAAACTTCTCCGAACAAGGCCACCGCAATGAGCATGATCATGCCCACCACATAGACGGGCAACGCAAGCCGCAGCAGATAGTGCGGCGGGATATTGGCCGCCATCCACATGATGACCAGTGCCACGGCGATATTGGCGATCTGCGCAGCCACTCGGCTGAAGCTCTCGCCGGTGGCGCTGTAGAGAGTAATCAAGCCGACCACCATCAACGCTCCGATCGCCGCGAGTAAGTAGGTATCGACGTGCCGTCCAAGGAACGCAAACAAGCGACTAATCATGCTCGTCCTGGTCCTCGTCGTTGATAGGTTTGATTTCCGGGTCCTTACCCAGTAGATAGAAGTCGAGCACCTTGCGTGCTATGGGCGCCGCGGTCGAACCGCCATGCCCGCCGTTCTCCACTAGAATCGCCAGCGCAATGGTCGGCGCATCTGCGGGTGCATATGCGATGAACAGTGCATGGTCGCGGTGCCGCTCAAGCACCTTCTTTTCGTCGTACTTCTCGGTTTGTTTCATCGCGACGACCTGCGCCGTTCCGGTCTTTCCGGCGATACGGTAGAGGGCGCCCGCACCAGCCGCACCGGCGGTGCCACCCGGACGCGTAACGTCCACCATCGCATCGCGCACCAGCGCCAGATTTTCCGGCTTGAGCGACAAGGTGCCGACAGGTTCCACCTCGATGCTGGTCAACGCGTTGGTTTGGCTATTCTGGATATGGCGAACCAAGTGCGGACGGAACACCACACCGTTGTTGGCAAGTACCGATACGCCTTCGGCGAGCTGCAAAGGGGTGGCGAGATTGTAGCCCTGACCGATCCCCACCGAGATGGTGTCTCCGGCAAACCACTTCTGCTTGAAGCGTTTGAGCTTCCACTCCTGAGATGGCAACAGTCCCGCGACCTCGCCATCGATATCGATGCCAGTGCGCTTACCGAAGCCGAACTGGCCGATGAACTGGTGGATGTTGTCGATGCCCAGCTCCTGCGCCAGACCGTAGTAGTAGGTGTCGCAGGAGATGACGATCGACTTGTGCATGTCGACCATGCCATGACCACCGGTCTTCCAGTCCCGATAGCGGTGGCCACCGGCACCGCCCAACACGAAATAACCTGGGTCGTAGATCGTATGATTGGGCGCACGCTTGCCCAACTCGAGGCCAGCCAATGCCATGAACGGCTTGAACGTGGAACCGGGTGGATACATCCCCTGCAAGGCACGGTTGTTCAGCGGGTGATCCGGCGAATTGTTCAGCACCTCCCAGTTTTGCGGATCGATGCCGTCCACGAACAGGTTTGGATCGAATCCGGGTTTGCTGACCAAGGCCAAAATGCCACCGGTCGAAGGTTCTATCGCTACCAGCGCCCCCCTCCGATCGCCGAACACCCGCTCGGCGACGTCCTGCAAACGAGCATCGATGGATAGCAACAAATTGTTTCCCGACACCGGCAAGGTGCTTCGCAGCGTGCGAACCGCGCGCCCACCGGCGTCGGTCTCGACTTCTTCGAAGCCGGTGGTACCGTGCAGGTCACGTTCGTAGCGTCCTTCCAGGCCAACCTTACCGATGAAGTCCGAGCCGGTGTAATTGGCGGCGACTCCTTCGTCCTCCAAACGATCTAGATCCGACTGTGTGAGGCGCCCGATGTAGCCGATCACGTGTGACGCGACCTCTCCATTGGTGTAGTGGCGGAAAAGTCGAGCCCGAATGTCTATTCCGGGGAAGCGGTACTTGTTGGCGGCGAATCGAGCCACTTCCTCATCATTGAGGCGAGTGCGGATCGGCAGGCTGGTGAAGTCATGCCCCTCCTCCTGCAGTTTCCGGAAGCGTTTGCGATCCTTCGGGCTGACATCCACAACCTGTGCCAATTCATTGATCAGGTTTTCCAGATCGCCAGCCTTGTTCGGGGTGATCTCCAGCGTATAGGCGGCGTAGTTGTGCGCGAGCACCGCCCCATTGCGATCCAGGATCAGCCCCCGGTTGGGGATGATCGGGACAATGGAGATGCGATTGTTCTCCGCCAACGTGTGGTAATAGTCATGCTGGAGCACCTGCAAATAGACGAATCGAAGCAGAAGCAGGAAAAAAAACACCAGCACCAAGCCAGCCGTGCTGGCTAAGCGCATCTGGAAGTTGTGCAGCTCTCTTTGGTGGTCGCGCAGCTCCGCACGCCTTGCACCGCCGAGCACGATCGGGGCGGTCTCGTTGCGCGCGGAAAATCGGCGGAACAGTTTCACAACAGCCAGACCTTTTAGACGGCGTCCGGATCTGCGCGCGGGCGCAGTGGAACGCGGATCAGGTTGAACAGGGGCGGCCAGGCCAGCGCTCCGACGATGCTCGGGGCGAAGTACAGCACGTTGGGAAAATCCGCACCAGCCATCAGGCGGATCACCAACATGACCAGCTGCGCGACGCCGAGGATGGCGACCACGTGCAGAACTTGGTGACGCATGCCGAACATAACGATGCGCCGATGCAGCAGGATCGAAAGATACATCAGAACAGCATAGGCAAATGCGTGTTGGCCAAACAAGCTGCCGTCCGCCACATCCATCGCCAGTCCGAGCAGCCACGCAGGCAGGAACCCGACCCTGCGCGGGTGGTACACAACCCAGTAGATCAGGGTCAAGGCGATGAAATCCGGTCGCAGTATCTGCAGAAATCCGGGCAAGATCAGCAAGTTGAGGGCTAGTGCCACCAACAGGGTGATTGCGATGTAGCTGGTGCGCACCGGCCGTAGGATTTCCTGGGGTGGCGCTGCGCCAGCTGAAGCAGACGGAAGGCGCATCATGGCGCTCCCTTGCGCACTTTCTTTGGTTTAGCGTTGCCCTCGTCTGCCGGGATGGGATTGTCCGGCAGCTTCTCGTCAGTCAAGACAATGAGAACCTGGCCGTAGCTGTTCACGCCCGCCGCTGGTGCGCAAGTAATGCGCGCAAATGCGTAGGCAGCGTTACGCTCTATGTTGGTCACGATTGCCACTGGCAGCCCCGACGGATATGTCCCGTCAATGCCCGAGGTCACGAGCAAGTCGCCGTTCTGGATGTCGGCGTTCACTGGCATGAACCGCAATTCCAGGGTTCCGTCGTAGCCAATTCCGAAGGTCACCCCGCGCAAACCGCTCCGCTGTACCTGGATCGGTACGGCCTGCTCCTTGTCGGTCACGAGAGTCACCTCGGACAGCCAAGGAAAAACCCGGGTGACCTGACCGATAACGCCTGCGTGATCCACCACGGCGCTCCCGGCCTTTACCCCATTCTGAAAGCCCTTGTCGACCACCACGCGGCGCGTGAACGGGTCGCGCGCACCATAAAGTATGTCGGCGGCGATAAATTCCCGGGAAACTCTCTCCCGCATTGCCAGCAACTGTCGCAGGTGCTGGTTCTCGTTGGTGAGGGCTTGCTGAGTCTGAAGTGCAGCGGTGTCGAGCAAGCTCTGTCGTTTGAGCTGGTCGTTCTCGCGCTGCAGCTGGCCCGCGGTAACAAAAAAATCGCCGACCCTGGTAAAGAGTTCCCCCGGCATGGCTGACAGCCTTTGCACCGGGTAGACGACCACCGCCACCACCTGTCTCAGGACATACAGATAGCTGAACCGCGCATCTGAGACGAGCAGGACCACCGACAGCAGCGAGAAGAAGGCAAAGCGGGTGAGAAGGCTGGGGCCGCGTTTGAAGAACGGGGGCGGGGAGTATTCCATTCAATGCTCAAAACAGTCCGCCGCACCGGCGACGTCCCATGCAATACAAGAAATTGAGCTGCGCGGCCCCGGCGCCGCTCGACTGGTCCGGTCGAAGCCCAACGGCGGACCAGCCGCTCCCTTAGTCGCTGGTGAAGATGCTGCCGAGCTTGTCCATGCGCTCGAGCGCCTTCCCCGAACCGCGCACGACGCAGGTCAACGGATCTTCGGCCACAATGACAGGTAGGCCAGTCTCTTCCATCAGAAGGCGGTCGATATCACGCAAGAGCGCACCGCCACCGGTGAGCACCATGCCTTTCTCAGCAATGTCCGCGCCAAGCTCCGGCGGGGTCTGTTCCAGCGCGGACTTGACCGCGCTTACGATACTGTTCAGCGGTTCGGTCAGGGCTTCCAGGATTTCATTGCTGGAGATGGTGAAACTGCGCGGAATACCCTCCGCCAGATTGCGTCCCTTGACCTCCTTCTCGCGGACCTCGCTACCCGGGAAGGCAGAACCGATCTCCTTCTTGATCTCCTCCGCGGTAGTCTCACCGATGAGCATGCCGTAATTGCGTCGAATGTAGTTGATGATGGCCTCATCGAACTTATCCCCGCCTACGCGCACTGACCCCGCATAGACGATGCCGCCCAACGAGATCACCCCCACCTCAGTGGTGCCGCCACCGATATCTACAACCATGGATCCGGTCGCCTCGTCCACGGGAAGGCCTGCTCCTATCGCCGCAGCCATTGGCTCTTCGATCAGTTCCACCTTGCGTGCACCAGCGCCATAGGCGGACTCGCGGATAGCGCGTCGTTCCACCTGAGTCGATCCACACGGTACGCAAATGACGATGCGCGGACTCGGCGAGAACAGGCGATTGTCGTGCACCTTCTTGATGAACTGCTTGAGCATCTGCTCGGTCACCGTGAAGTCCGCGATCACGCCATCCTTCATTGGGCGGATTGCGATGATGTTGCCCGGTGTGCGGCCCAGCATCTGCTTGGCCGCCAACCCGACTTCCTGGATCACCTTCTTGCCGTTGGGCCCGCCTTCCTGGCGGATCGCGACGACAGATGGCTCGTTCAGCACGATGCCCTTGCCCTGTACGTAGATCAGTGTGTTTGCGGTGCCAAGGTCGATGGCAAGATCATTCGAGAAGTAGCCGCCAAGGAATCCGAACATGAAGCTCCCGGTTAGGTTTTCAGCGTAGGTCTCGGAGACTACGAGAGTAAATTTAAAGCGGTTATAATAACGCAGTTAGCTCGCATGGAGAAAGCGCCCTGTAGGGCGCGTCCAGCGTTGCAGCAGATAATCGTCACGCCGGCGCCTCGACTTGAGGCTCGCCTTAACGCCACGAACCTTTTTGCATCAACTTCCGCGATGGCTCTCTCCCTGGAAGACGTCAAACGCATCGCGATGCTCGCGCGCTTGTCCGTCACCGAGGCCGAGGCGGAACAGGCGCTCGGAGAGCTCAACGGAGTGTTTGCGCTCATCGAACAAATGAGGTCAGCGAACACGAAAGACGTCGAACCGATGTCCCACGCACAGGACGTGATGCTCAGGCTGCGTCCCGACGCTGTTTCCGAGCCCGACAACCACGACCTGTTTCAATCCGTAGGCCCGCAGGTAGAGGCAGGGTTGTACCTCGTCCCCAAAGTCATAGAGTAAGCGGATCCCAGCGCGGTAACCGCAAAATGTTTGCCGTGCTGCCCGCACCGGCCCATCTTCGAGAAGCAATTGCTAAACGCCACCCTCACCGAGCTATCCCAGGCGCTGTCCGCCCGCAAGATCTCGAGTGCAGAGCTTACACAACTCTTCATCGATCGCGCGCATAGCCTCAATCCTGCGCTGAACGCGTTCATCACTCTGGATTCCACCCGCAGTCTCGAGCAGGCACGTGCCGCGGATGCGCGTATAGCGCGAGGCGACGCGCAGCCCCTCACTGGCATCCCGATCGCGCACAAGGACATCTTCTGCACGAAAGGGTGGTTGACGACCTGCGGGTCCCGGATGCTGGCCAATTTCGTCGCTCCCTATGACGCCCACGTATTGGAGCGCTTCGAGGCGGTCGGGGCTGTCGTCCTTGGCAAGACCAACATGGACGAGTTTGCCATGGGCTCATCCAGCGAGACATCCTACTATGGGCCGGTGCGAAATCCCTGGGATACAAGCGCCGTCCCGGGCGGCAGTTCGGGCGGATCGGCCTGCGCCGTCGCGGCAAGACTTGCACCCGCGGCCACCGGGACGGACACGGGGGGCTCCATCCGTCTGCCGGCATCGTTGTGCGGAATCTCTGGACTAAAACCGACCTATGGTGTGGTGTCCCGCTACGGGATGATCGCTTACGCCTCCAGCCTCGATCAAGGCGGTCCCATGGCGAAGTCCGCCGCAGACCTGGCCTTGCTGCTGAACAGTATGGCGGGGTTCGATTTGCGCGACTCGACCTCGCTGGAGCGAGCGCCCGAGGACTACACCAGAGATCTGACGCAGTCCGTAAAAGGTATGCGTCTGGGACTTCCAAAGGAGTACTTCGCGGCGGGACTGAATGCGGATGTCGCTCGCGCCATCGAGGCTGCGGTCGCGCAATTTCGTGCAATGGGTTGTGAGATTGTGGAGATTTCGCTCCCCAACACTGAGCTCGCGGTGCCCGCTTACTATGTCTTGGCGCCCGCGGAGGCATCCAGCAATCTCGCACGCTACGATGGTGTTCGTTACGGCTATCGCACTTCGGACTACCGGGATCTGCGCGAGATGTACATGAAGAGCCGGGCGGAGGGCTTCGGTCCCGAAGTCAAGCGCCGCATTCTGATCGGGACCTACGTGCTCTCGCACGGCTACTACGATGCTTACTATCTCCAGGCACAAAGGATCCGCCGTTTAATCGCGCGAGACTTTACGCAGGCCTTCGAGCACTGTGACCTCATTCTCGGGCCGACTTCACCTAGCGTAGCTTTCGACCTGGGTGCCAAGAGCGGCGATCCGGTCCAGATGTACCTGTCCGACATCTATACCATCGGCGTAAACCTCGCCGGCCTCCCCGGAATGTCCATCCCCTGCGGATTCGGAGAAGGAGGACGGCCGGTCGGTCTGCAGATCATCGGCAACTATTTCGACGAAGCTCGCATGCTCAATGCCGCGCATCGGTTCCAGATCGATACCGACTGGCATCTGCGGATGCCTCCGGACGTCGAAGGGGTACGCCGATGACCCAAGGGGTGTGCCGATGACCCAAAAGGTGTGCCGATGACCAAGGGTGGGCCGACAAATTGGGAAGTCGTGATCGGGCTGGAGACGCACGCTCAGCTGTCGACGGTGTCGAAGATATTTTCAGGCGCGTCCACTGCGTTCGGTGCCGCACCGAACACTCACGCTTGCGGGGTGGATATTGCGCTGCCGGGCTCGCTCCCGGTTGCCAATCGCGGAGCTGTAGAGCGGGCCATCCGATTCGGTCTCGCCGTTAGTGGGCACATCAACCGGCGGTCGGTGTTCGCCCGCAAGAACTATTTTTACCCTGACCTTCCCAAGGGCTATCAGATCAGTCAATACGAGTCGCCGATCGTGCTGGGTGGAAAGGTTCGGATACACATTCGCGACGAAGAAAAGACCATTCAACTCACTCGCGCACACCTCGAAGAGGATGCTGGCAAATCCTTGCATGAGGACTTCCACGGGATGAGTGGCATCGATCTCAATCGGGCCGGCACGCCCTTGTTGGAAATCGTGTCCGAACCCGAAATGCGCTCGGCTGCAGAGGCGGTAGCCTATGCCAAGGCCTTGCACGCGCTGGTGCGATGGATCGATATCTGCGACGGCAACATGCAAGAGGGCTCGTTCCGCTGCGACGCCAACGTGTCCGTGCGGCGTAAAGGCGTTGACAAGCTCGGCACGCGTTGCGAGATAAAGAATCTGAATTCGTTCCGCTTCATGGAGCGCGCGATCGAGTTCGAGACCCGGCGTCAGATCGAGATCCTGGAAGATGGCGGTGCTATCGTTCAGGAGACCAGGCTGTACGATCCGGATCGCGACGAAACTCGCTCCATGCGTTCCAAGGAAGACGCACAGGACTACCGATACTTTCCAGACCCGGATCTGTTGCCGCTTGAGGTTGATGAAGATTGGATCGCCAGCGTCAAGCGATCTTTACCCGAGCTGCCGCAAGCGATGCGTGATCGCCTGACCAAGGAGTTTGGTCTCTCGCCGTATGAGGCAAATGTTCTGACGCAAACTCGCGAGATGGCGAGTTACTACGAAGCGTTGGTGGAATCTTCTGGAGGGTTGCACAAGCTCGCGGCCAGTTGGGTCATGGGGGAACTGAGCGCTGCGCTGAAACGAGCATCCCTCGAGATCGACAATTCCCCGATTAGCAGTCAGCGGCTGGCGGGACTACTGAAACGCATACAGGACAACACGATTTCTGGTCGCACTGCCAAGGACGTGTTCGACGCGATGTGGAACACGACTGTCGAGGCGGACGCCGTTATCTCGGATCGCGGCTTGCGACAGATCTCTGACGCGGGCGCATTGGACAAGATCGTCGATGGCGTCTTGGCCGCGAACCCCGGTCAAGTAGCGGAATACCGCGCGGGCCGTGAGAAAGCGTTCAACTTTCTGGTTGGGCAAGCTATGAAGGCGTCTCAGGGGAAGGCCAATCCCGCCCAGATCAATGAGATCCTGAAGCGAAAACTGGCTGCGTAGCAGCCAGTCGAAAGAAATCGTTGTACAGCGAGCAAACGTCGGCAGCAGAACACTCCCTGCCTCGACGACGAATACTAGTGAGGTGGTCCTGCCTCGCTGAGCTCGACGTACCTTTTCTTGTCGTTTTCGTACTTGGCACGGATCGCCGCGATCTGGCTTTCGTATCGCTCTTGCTCCGTTCGTAACGAATCGACCTCGAGCTTCTGCTCATTGCCCTCCTCTTGCAACTGGTCGGACACCGTCTTTCCAGAGTGCCTGATGTTTTCCATCTGTCCTTGCAGGGTAGTCAGTCTTTCCTGCGCCTTTTTCAGACGTGGTTCCAAACCTTTCAAGGCCTGGATTGGCACTGCCAAGCTGCGTTCGCGGGCATCGTCGATCTCCCGAGTGCTTGTGTATGTGTTCACCAGCGCGACGTCCCGGCGGCGCTGCTCGAACTGGCGTTTCTGCTCTTCTCGGTCGCGCTGCGCCCGCTCTTCCGCGGCTCTGCGCTGATCCGGCGTGATCACGGCAACCGCATCGATTCTCTTCACTGTCAGGCCACGCTTGTTCATTTCCGACGCAGCCTGATCCCGGTATTCGGTTGGGATGGTTTGGCCATAGTGGGTCACGCCCTTTTCGTCGACCCATTTGTAGATTCTCTCGCCGGCCTGCACGGCACCAGCAGCGTTG
>Ga0207689_10003559_pt1 | contig 14232 bp, 11 predicted proteins | sample KBSMisM52_FD_184312 | JGI IMG/M metagenome (GOLD analysis project Ga0207689, IMG submission 184312) | Miscanthus rhizosphere microbial communities from Kellogg Biological Station, Michigan, USA - KBS Miscanthus M5-2 (SPAdes) (version 2) | ecosystem: Host-associated > Plants > Roots >... | reverse complement strand
CGCCCGGCGGCTTTGAGCGCTCCCTCAGCGGCCATGATGCCGAGGTCCGAAGAGGACTGGCCGGGATCGGCGTAGTGACGCTGCTCGATGCCGCTGCGCGTCCGGATCCACTCGTCGGTGGTATCCATGATGCGGGCGAGCTTTTCGTTCGGTACGACGTTCTTCGGGATGCCGATTCCACTGCCGGTAATTACACTTTTCATGGATGGCAGAGCATACACGGCTCGCACCTTGCTACTCCGTCAAGGATCGGAGGCAACATGAAACGAGTCACCACTTTCGCCATCGTCCTTCTGGCGTTCGCATGCATGGAGAAACAACCGGATGGGTCCTACAAAGTCACCGACACCGCCACTTCGGACGCTACCAGGAAGGTCCATGACGGCGCCGTCAAGACCGGCAACGAGATCAAGAAGACCACCGAGGACATCGGCAAGTCCGACGCGGCGCAGAAGATCAAGAACGGCTCCGTCGAACTTGGACGCGGCGTCAAAGAAGGCCTCGGCCAAGCCGCGCAGAAAGCCGGCGCCAGCCTGCAGAAAGCGGGGAAGAAGGCCGAGGACGACGTCAAGAAGAGCGAGAAGACGACCACGCACTGATCGTTCGCGCCGAATCCGCAATACGGTCGCCGCTTCGTTGTTCTATCCTCCGCACAATGGAAGCTCGCCCCGAACAATTCGACGAACAGCCGCCGTGGACGGTGGAGGATTCGTCGGCCTTGTACATGATCGACCGCTGGGGAACCGGCTACTTCGACGTGAACGCGGCCGGCGATCTGACGGTGGCCCCGCTGCAGGAAGGCGGCATCGCCGTTCCGATCATCGACGCCCTCCGCGAGGCGCAGGCGCTCAACCTCGCCGCGCCGATCCTCATCCGCTTCCAGGACCTGCTGCGGCATCGCGTGGAGACGCTCAATAACGCCTTCAACGACGCCATCTCCGAGCACAACTACCGCGGGAACTACCGCGGCGTTTTCCCGATCAAGGTCAACCAGCTTCGCGAGGTCGTCGAAGAGATTCTCGATGCCGGGCGGCCGTTCAACTACGGCCTCGAGGTCGGCTCGAAGCCGGAGATGTTTGCCGGCCTGGCCATTCACAACGATCCCGAGGCGCTGCTGGTCTGCAACGGATACAAGGACACGGGATTCATCCGCATGGCGCTTCTGGGCCGCAAGCTCGGGAAGAAAGTCATCCTCATCGCCGAGAAGCTCTCGGAAGTCCGCGCCATCACGCAGATCGCCGCGGAGATGGGGGTCGAGCCGTGGATCGGAATGCGCGTCCGCCTGCTCTCGAAAGGGAAAGGCAAGTGGGCCACCTCGGGCGGCGAGCACGCCAAGTTCGGTCTCTCGACCTCTGAGATCCTCGAAGCGATCGAGATCCTGCGCGAGGCCAAGATGGAGTCGGCCTTCAAGCTGCTCCACTTCCACATCGGCTCGCAGATTCCGGACATCCTCACCATCAAGCGCGCCGTCCGCGAGGCGGCCATGTATTACGCCAAGCTCCACAAACTCGGCCACCCGCTCGAATACCTCGACGTCGGCGGCGGCCTGGCCATCGACTACGACGGCTCGCGCTCCGAGTTCCACTCCTCGATGAACTACACGCTCGAGGAGTACGCCAGCGACATCGTCTACAACATCATGGACGTCTGCGACGACGAGCAGGTGCCGCATCCGAACATCGTCTCCGAGTCCGGCCGGGCCATCGTCGCCCATCATTCCGTGCTGGTAGTGCAGGCCTTCGGCGCGATCGAGAAGACGCCGATCGAGCCGCGCACCGTGCGCGCCAGCGACCACAAGCTGACGCGCGAGATCCTGGACATCGATTCGGGCCTCAGCGACGAGAACATCAACGAGTCGTGGCACGACCTGCAGCAGATCAAGGAGCAGTCGCAGCAGATGTTCGAGCTGGGCCTCCTGCCGCTCGATGTGAAAGCGCGCATCGAAACGCTCTACTGGGAGATCGCCGAGAAGCTGCAGAGCATCATCGCCCACATGGATCCCGATGAAGTCCCCGAGGATCTGCGCACGCTGAACATTGAGCTGGCCGATCAGCACATCTGCAACTTCTCCGTCTTCCAGTCGCTGCTCGATCACTGGGCCCTCGGGCAGCTCTTCCCGATCGTGCCGATTCACCGGCTCAACGAAAAGCCGCAGCTGGAGTCGACGCTGGTCGACATCACTTGCGACTCCGACGGCAAGGTCTCGAAGTACATCGATCGCAACGACGTACGCGAGACCCTTCCCCTCCACGAGCTCCGCGACGGCGCCCCCTACTACCTCGGCATCTTCCTCACCGGCGCCTACCAGGACATCATGGGCGACATTCACAATCTCTTCGGCCGCGTGAACGAGGTGCACGTCTTCCTCGACGCCGATGAGGAGAGCGGCTTCTACATCGAAGAAGAAATCCCGGGCCAGACCATCGGCGAAGTCCTGGCCATGACCCAATACGACTGGCGCGACCTGGAGAAACGGATGAAAGCCCAGATCGACGCCGCCATCAAACAGGACATCGTCCGTCCGAACGAGGGGATGCGCCTGCTGCAGGAGTTCGAGCGGGGCCTCAAGGATCAGACGTATCTGAGCATCGACTGAGATGCCAATTTGTCATCCTGAGGCTGCCGGAGGCGCGTAGCTGCAGGGCTACGGTCGCCGGAGGACGCCGAAGGATCTCCAGTGGCAGCGCATGTGGCTAAAGCCACGTAGTGCAGATCCTTCGGCCGCGCTCCGCCGGCCTCAGGATGACAGGAGGGGTGAGTCCAAACCGCCCCCACCCCCGTACATTGTCAAAAGAGAAAGGGAGATCCACATGCCATTCGTCGTTCGCTTTGTCCCGAAGAACATGTCGTCGCAGAAGTATGACGAGGTCATCAAACGCCTCGACGCCGCCGGCGCGGGCGCGCCGCAGGGACGTCTCTTTCACGTCGCCTTCGGATCGCTCGACGCGCTGCGCGTCTCCGACATCTGGGACACGCAGGAGAATTTCGATCGCTTCGGTCAGACGTTGATGCCGATCCTCCAGGAAGTCGGCGTCGATCCGGGCACGCCGGAACTCATCGAGACGCACAACATCATCGCCGGCAAGTAAGCGCGACTTCTCACCGAAGCTTCGCGAAGGGTCATCGGAGTGTTCACATCGCGTGCGTACACTTTCGCGCGGCATGAAACGACTCTGGCCGTTTGCCGCCGTTCTCTCACTCCTCACGGTTGACGCGTTTGGGGCGGACTGCATTGGTTGGGCGGGCGTGGCGCCGCCGGTGAGGTACTCCTCATCGGCTGATAAGGTCGTGCTGGTGCGGGATCTCGACGGCGATGGTGTCCCCGAGATCATCGCCTCCGGCAATCACATCGACGAGCTCGGAACGTTCTCACTCCTCCCGAACCGCGGTGACGGCACGTTCGCCGCCGAACGGCTGGTGCTGAGCGGCTTCGGGGAGACATTGCGGGACGTGGGCGATCTCAACGACGATGGCGTTCCCGACCTTCTGGTATCCAACTATTGGGCGAACGGCATCGTCCTCTATCGCGGCAAGGGGACGCTTCAGTTCGATGGAGGCACTCCGTACGGAACAGCAACCCACGGCGGTCCGTCGCTGATTGCCGACTATGACCGCGACGGAACGCCCGACGTCATTACTCTTTCCTTCGGCTCCGGAAATCCGGTCCGCCTTCATCTCTTCCGCGGACTCGGCGACGCAACCCTCGCTCCGAAAACGACCTTCGAGACGGGACTGGCGAACGGCGACTGGCCCTCGGTCCGCACGATCCATGGCGTGCTCGAGATTCTCGTCAGCGAGCGCTCCGGTAACCTCGGCCTTCTCCGTTACGTGAACGGCGTGGTGTCCGCGTCCAGAATCGCGGCAGGACCGGGATTCGATCTGAGCAGTACCTTCGCCGACGTGAACGGCGACGGAATCGCCGACATCGTCGATACCGAAGACAACGACTCCCCGAACGAGCCGATCTTCATCACGCTGGGCAACGCCGATGGGACCTTTCGAGAGCGAAGGCCACTCGCGCACCCGCGGAAGGTGCAGTTTCCGGTCGCGGCGCGCGTAAGAGACATCGACGGCGACGGCCGCGCCGACCTGATCGTCAACGATTTCCAGGCTGCGAGCCTTTACTTCTATCGCGGCAATGGCGCGGGCGATTTCGAGGAAGGCATCGCCATCAATGCCGGCGCCCCGGTCAACGCATTCGACATCGGCGATGTGAATGGCGACGGGTACCTCGACCTCGTCACGGCAAACAACGACCACACGGTGTCGGTGATCGTGAACCGCGGACCCTGTCACCCGTCGCGGCGCCATGCGTCATCGCATTGACGTATCCTGCTCCGGCAAAATCCACTCTCGGAAGATTCGAATCATGAAACTTCGCGGCGTCCTCTGCCTGCTGTTTCTCTGCTCCGCCATGTCTGCCTTCGGGCAGCAGGGCGGGCACGGTTCGTTTCTTGGTCACTTCTTCGGATATGGCTTTCTTTTTCAGGTGGCGGCGGTCATTCACTGGTCGCGCAAACGCCCCGAAGCCTTCTGGCTCTGGATCATCATCATCGGAGGGATCATCGGGGCGCTGGCCTACTTCCTCATCGAGGGGCTGCCTGATCTTTCCAACATGCAACGAACGCTGCGCGGCCCCACACGCCGGAAACGGATTCGTGTTCTGCGCAGCCTGGTGATCCTGAATCCATCCGCCGGGAACTATGAGGAGCTCGGCGAGTTGCTGCTCGATGAAAAGCGGTACCGCGAAGCGCGGGAGGCGTTCGACAAGGCTCTATCCGTTCGCACAGACTCGATCGATCCGTTCTACCGCCGCGGCATCGCCGAATTCGAGCTGCGCGAAGACGAAGCCGCGGTCGCCGATCTCCGGCGTGTGACGACCGCCGACCCGAAATACGGCTTCTGGCGGGCGGCCAGTCTGCTGGGACAGGCCCTGGCCAGACTTGGCCGCACCGACGAAGCGATGGCCGTCTTCGACAAGCTCGCGCAGAGCGCCACCGGCGCCGAGCCACTGGTCAGCGCCGCGCAATTCTTCGCCGACCACGGGCGTCCCGCCGAAGCGCTCGAGATCGCCAAAGACATCGCCATGCGCGACGCCACCATGCCCGCCTACCAGAAGCGCCGCGACCGGGCATGGCTCCGCAAAGCCAGGGCACTCGAGCGCAGCCTGAAAAAGAAAATCTGAATCGGCGGAGCTGCGCGGGCGGCGCTTCGCCGGCGTCGACGCACTCATTCGCGCGGCCTTGGGCCACTCTCCTGTCTGCTATAATTCCACCTTAATCTAATTTTGGAATACAGGAGATTCAATGTCTGATGCAGTAATCACCGCTCCGGCCGCCGGAAGGATTCTTCGTGTCGGGATGCTCAGCGCGATCGCGAGAATTGATCCGCGCGAGGCCGTCGACAATGTCAGCGGAATGGTTCTCGGCCAGATCTTCGAGTCGCCGTACGCGCTGGACTCGGGTGAGACCACCGTTCGGCCTCGGTTGCTGGAGCCTCTGCAGCGGCGCGGACCGTTGCAGTACTCGGCGGCCGTGCGCGGAGGAATCCGTTTCTCCGACGGAACGGTGATGACGGCCGGCATCGTGGCCCGTTCGCTGAGCGGGGCGAAGGCGCTCGCGAACAAGGCGGTCGTCGAAGCGAAGGGCGACCAGGTGTGGTTCACCCTCAGCGCGCCCAACCCGCGATTCGATCTCTGCCTGACGCAGGGGAACTGCGCGATCGTTCTCGATCGCGGTGGGGCGCTCGCCGGCACGGGGCCGTTCATGTTCGAGGGGCGGCCGGACGAGCGCTCACTTCAAAGCGCGAGGAGCATTCGCCTCGTGCGCAATCCGCATCATGGGCCGGCGAACGGCATCGACGAAGTGCAGTTCGTCGTGCGGCCGGCGGAAGCGGACGGCTCGCCGCGCATGCTGCTGGAAGCGTTGCGCCAGGGTGAGATCGACGTCACGAATGCGCTGACCATGCGCGATCTGACCACGCACCAGATTGCTGGAATGACGCCTGCGCTGCAGCCGGGGAACTCCACGGGCATCCTCTTCTTCAACGCCGAGCGCCCGATGCTGGTCCACGCGCCCGTCCGCCGCGCCATCGCTCTCGCGCTCGACGTGAACGAGATCGCCGCCGCATCCTACGACCGGAATCCTCTCGCCTTCGTGGCTCCGACGCTCCTGCCTCCCATGATGGGACGCAGCGTTGGCCTCCCCGTGAAGGATCGCGACCAGGCGCGGCGCATGCTCGAAGGAAATACGATCAGACTTTCCCGCCTCTCGCTGCTCGTTCCATGGGCGCCGCGGCCGTACATGCCCAAGCCGCTGCAGGTGGCCACGCTCATCCAGAAGCAACTCGGAGAGATCGGCATTGCCGTGGATCTCCACCAGCCGAAAACGAGTGAAGCGTTCTTCGATGACCTCGCCCGCGGCAACTACGATCTGGCGCTGGCGGGCTGGATCGCGGATACACCCGATCCGGCCGATTTTTACGAGGCGCTGCTCTGGTCCAAGATGGCCGAGGGGGACAACCATTCGAACCACAGCCGGTGGAGAGATCCCGCGGCCGACGAGGCCCTGACGCGCTTCCGAGAAGCTCCGACGGAGGAGAACAAACGTCAGATCGACCGCCTGGTACGCGAGGAGGCGCCGCTCGTGCCGCTGATCTATGGGCAGTCGCTGGTGGTCCATTCGCGCAGGATCAGGAACGTGTCGGTGTCCGCGACGGGCGTCCTCTCGCTCTCCTCCGTGACGATGCAGGCGTGAGTGAGTCAGCTCACGATTTCCTGGGGACGCCGCTTCCGTTCGGCCAGTTCGGCTTCGCCACCCTCGCGTACAACGTGGCCAGATCGCTGCCGGTTCTCGAGAGCGTGAAGCGCTCCAGCATCAGCGTCCGTCCGGCGCGCGCGAAGCGCTGCGCTTCGGTGCGGTCGGCGAGCAATCGTTCGATGGCGACGGCGAGGGCGGGGGCATCGGCGGGAGGAACGAGAAGGCCTGTCTCTTCGTGGCGAACCGATTCGGACATCCCGCCGACTCTCGTGGCCACGGTCGGCCGCTCCATCAGTAGGGCTTCGATCGTGCCGCCGAGGCATTCGGTGAGGGAGCACTGAACGGCGACGTCGAATGAGATGAGCACCCGCTGCAGGTCGGTACGATGGCCGGGGAAGAGAACCTTCTCGATGAAGCCGTCCGCGCGGCAGCTTTCGATCAGAGACTGGCGATACTGCTCGCCGAGATCGTTCGAACCGCCTCCGACCAGAACGAAGCGCGCGTCCGGAAAGCGGCGGGCCACGATCCGCGCCGCCGCCAGGAAAGTCTCGTGTCCCTTAAGCCCGACGCCGCGTGTGGCGCGCGGCGCCTGCGGTCCGTGCATGGGAGGATAGAAATGCGCGACCAGCCCGACTACGGGCGCATCGTGGGCGATGCCGAGCTCGCGGCGGAATGCCTGGCGATCGACCGCGTCGGGATCGAAGCTCTCGGCCGGCGAGCCGTAGTAGACGCACGCGACGCGCTCGCCGGTCACGCCGAGGCCGCGATAGAGAGATGCGATGTACTCGCAGCCGGCGGCGATCAGCGCGTCGGCCCAGCAAGTGAGGCGTTCGGCAAGACGCGTGACCGTCGCCTCGAGATGTCGCGGTCCTGCAATGCCGGCGACGTGACGCGCGCCGCCGAACAGACAGGCGATTCGCGCCGCGAAATTCGCCACGAAGATGTGCGAGTGGGCGATGTCGATCCGCTCCCGGCGAAGAATCCAGGCGATCCGGCTGATGACGAATGGAAACGAGAGAAGGTACAACGGCAGGCGCGCGCGATCGAGATTGCCACCGAAGTACAGCGGCACTTTGTAGTAGCGAATGCCTCCTGCCGCCAGCCGGCCGGCGAGATCGCCTTCCGACGAGTCGATGATGGCCACGATCTCAAAGCCTCGTTGCTTCATTTCGGAACAGATGTTCGTGAACCACGGCGAGTGGTTCGCCGCCGCGACGATCTGCGCGACGCGCAAGGGCCGCGTCGCCGCTTCTGTCGTTTCGGGAGGTGAAGTTTGAGAGCTCCGAAGCGCGGAGTGGTCAGGCATATGCGCAGACTTGTTCGGCCACAGCCGCGCAGACGGACTCGATCTCGGCGTCGGAGAGGTTCGGCGACATCGGCAGCGCCAGCATGGAGCGGCCGGCTGCTTCGGCCGCGGGGAAGTCACCTTCGAGGAAGCCGAATCGCTCCGCGTAAAACGGCTGCAGATGGATCGGCCAGAAGTACGGGCGTGTCGTAATGCCGCACGCCGCGAGACCGTTCATGACCGCGTCGCGGTCGATCTCCGGCGCCAGCCGGATGGTGTAGAGGAACCACGTGCGGGTTCGTCCGGCCGGCATCTCGAGAAGCGGCGTCACGCCGTCGACCGCCGACAGCAGCGAGTTGTAACGATCGGCCACCGCTTTTCTCTTCAGCAGTAGTTCGTCCAGCCGGCGGAATTGCGACAGGCCGAGAGCGGCGCTCATCTCATCGATGCGGTAGTTGAAGCCGAGCCGCTCGTAGCGCAGCATCTCGGCGTCGCGGCTCCGCCCCTGATTGCGAAGGCAGCGGAAGAGGTCCGCCCAGGCATCGCGATCGGTGAGAAGCATGCCTCCTTCGCCGGTCGTGATCTGTTTGTTCGGATAGAAACCGAACGCGCTGGCGTCGCCCCAGCGTCCGGCGTAGACGCCGTCGTACGTCGCTCCGATGGCTTCGCACGCGTCTTCGATCACAGCGATTCCCACCTCGGCCGCGGCATCGACGATCTCGCGGATCTTGGCAGTGCCGCCGAACAGATGAACCGGCAGAACCGCGCGCAACACGCCCGAGGAATTGCGGGCGGAACGCGGGAGCAATGCGCGCCAGCCGTTGCGACGCTGAGCGAGATCGCGAATGGCCTCGATGGTCTTCTCCGGATCGATCATCAGAGTGTCGGGATCGATATCGACGAAGACGGGGATGCCGCGCTCGTACAGGATCGCGTTCGCCGAGGCCACAAACGAGTACGGCGAGGTGATGACGAAGTCGCCGTCGTTCACGTCCGCGGCGATGATCGCCAGGTGAAGCGCCGCGGTGCCGCTCGACACCGCCACTGCATGGCGGGCTCCGAGGCGTTCCGCGAATTCTTTCTCGAACTGTTCGGTCATCGGTCCGGAGGCGAGATAGCTCGAGCGAAGGACGTCATTGACCAGGCGACGATCATCGTCATTGATGTCGGGGGAGGAGAGCGGAATCACTGCGCTACGATAGCGCAAGTGTTGATGAGAACGACCGGCTCGCGTTCAAAGAGAATCGTCATCGTCTGCGCCGGAGGGCAGGGGGCCATCGTCGCCGATATTCTGCAGCGTGCCGGCGAGGCGGGCTCCGATGCCGAGCCCATCGGCTTCGTCGACGACACGCCCGGCCTCGTGGGAACCACCATCCTCGGCATCGACGTGCTCGCTCCGATTGCGTCGCTCGGAGAGATCGACCACGACGCCGTGATCGTGGCGCTCGGCGACAATCGAGCGCGGCGCGAAATGACGGAGCGGCTGCTCGCCTCCGGAGAGCGGCTGGCCACCGCGATTCATCCACGCGCGTGCGTTGCCCCGAGCGCGAGCATCGGCGAAGGATCGATGATCTCCGCAGGCGCGGTCGTGACGCCGCGCGCAGTCATCGGACGCGGGGTCATCCTCAACACGAGTTGCAGCGTCGACCACGACAGCGTCGTCGAAGATTTCGCGCATGTTTCCGCCGGCGCCACGGTCGGCGCGCGCTGTCATATCGGCGCGGAGGCGCTCATCGCGCTCGGAGCGACGGTCGTTTCCGGGATGACGGTCGGAGAGCGAACCATCGTCGGCGGCGGTGCCGTGGTGGTGGCGGACGTTCCCGCCGATGTCGTCGCCTTCGGTGTCCCGGCCCGGATCAGGCCGGACCGGAAGCCGTGACGCGCGGCTTGCGCACGATCCTGACGCAGCGGCCGGCCAGGCGCCGGAGCCGCCGCAGGACGAAACGGGTTGTTGAGAAACCGTGGCGTCGCAGGCCGCGATAGACGCCGAGGCTCATGGGGAGCAGGCGGAACGGCAGGGCGATCGTTCGTGCGACGCTTACCGCGAGCCGGTAATGGCCGTCCGCGGTCCTGCGTCTGGCCTCCAGGAGCTTCTCGACATCCGCAACCGATCGCGCGAGAGTGAATCGCTCCATATGGCGGCGTCCGTTTTCGCCGAGGCGCCGGCCGAGCGCACGGTCCCCAAGTAGGCGCGCGATGGCCTCGCCGAGCGCGGACGGATCATCGACCGGCACGACCAGGCCCGTCTCTTCGTGAATGACGGTGTCGGCAAAACCGCCGATGTCCGAGACCACGAGCGGCCTGGCCATCAGCAGCGTCTCGACCGTTCCGGCGAGGTTGTCGCTGAGCGAGCATTGCACCGAGACATCGAACGCGGCCAGAAGGTCGGGGACGTCGCTCCGCTCTCCGGGGAAGAGGACGGAGTCTCTGACGCCGAGACTTTGCGCGAGCTCTTGCAACTCCTGCTCGTATTTCGGTCCGCCGGGGCCCCAGCCGCGGCCCACCAGGATGAGCTTCGCATCGGGGAAGCTCTTCAACACCTTCGGGATCGCGCGAATGAGAACGTCGTGTCCTTTGATGCCGCGTCCCAGCAGTCGTTTGGGCATAAGGCCCGCCGTGTTCGTCGGCGGGTAGAAGTACGCGATGTTTCCGATGACGGGTGCGTCCGCCGCGATCCCCAACTCCTCACGCACGCGGGAGCCGTCGGCGAGCGCCGGATCGTGGCCGCTCTGATCGACGGCGTAGTAAATGAGCTCGAGCTGTTCTTTCGGGATGCCGTGCCGGAGCATCAGGTCATGCGTGTAGGTGCAGGAGGCGATCGTGGCGGTATCGCAGAAGGCCGTGCCGACCTCGATGGGGCGAATGACGTCGGACTCCATCGAATAGGGATGGGCGTTGGCGCCGAAGTGCATGGGAACGTCGGCGATCCACGACGCCAGGCGCGCGGTGGCCACGGAGTTGACGATGTGGCTGTGCACGACGTCGGGACGCAACCGTCGCAGCAGGTGAGCCAGGCGGAGGAGCGTGATGATTTTCTGCGTGAGTGCCGGGCGCGCGAAGACGATGTCGACGCCCGCGACGTGACACGGAATGCCGAGCGCGTCGAGCTGCGCTCCGATTCCGCCGTCACGCCCGGGAATGATGGCCGCCACGTCGTGCCCGAGCCGCTTCTGCTCGCGCATCAGCGCAATCATCCACGGCGCTCCCGTGGCCGTGGCCGCAACGTGAACGATCTTCAACGAGAGGGGACCATCGCTGACTTAGCATAGCAGCCGTGCATGTGAAGACCTCGGCGGAGTGGAACGGCGAGCGAGACGCGCTGCTCGAAGCACTGCGGGACTTCGCGAAGGTGATGAAGCATCGCCCCTTCGACAACGAACAAGGCCTGCGCGGCGTCAGCGCCTTCGCGCTGTACTGGTTCGTCCGCCGCCTCGCGCCGGGTGTGGTGTTCGAGGTCGGCGTCTGGAGAGGATTCAGCACCTGGCTGATCGAACAGGCCACCCCCGCGGCGGAGATTCACTCGTTCGATCCGCTGTTCATGCTCCAGCACCTCATCCCGAAACGGAAGATCGGAAAGACGTACCGCTCGCCGCGCGCGCGATACTCGAGCCAGGACTTCTCATGCGCTCCGATCGGCGATCTCGTCGCCGGCCGCGCCGACGCCCTGGCCTTCTTCGACGATCACCAGAACAAACTTCCCCGGCTGTTGCAGTGCAAAGCCGCCGGCATCAAACACGTCGTGTTCGACGACAACCTGTCGGAGCCCTACACGCATCGAACGCTGGAGCACGAGCGCGCAACGGATGCCACGCTCCTGGAGCGCGAGATCGAGTCGTACGAAACGTTCCCCGCCCTCTGGCCAGTCGACCTCCGGATCGGAGATCTCCATCTGCAGGAAGCCGGAATGGATTTCCCAGTCGACCGGGAGCTGCGCGATATCTACCGCGACCGGAACTGGCATTCGTACGTTACGTATGTGCGGTTGAAGTGAGGGCGGATTCTTCGTGAGCAAAACCTCCGGCCCGCTGCCAATTTGTCATCCAGAGCCGCCGAAGGCACGAAGCCGCGAGCGGCGGAGATGCCGCAGGACGGCGAAGGAACTCAAGATTGCAAGATCTCCATTAAGTAGAGCGTCTCAAACCACCGGGAAGTGTCATTCGAGCCGATAAACACTCCGATCCGATGACGTCGGATTCATCGTCAGACCAGTTCAATCTTCCTGAAGCCCTTGCGGCCTCGAGCGTCGCCGGCCCTGAATGAGCAGCCCGCAAGAATGAGACGCTGAGTCTCAGCCGGTAGCTGAAATCTTGAGTTCCTTCGCCGTCCTTCGGCATCTCGCCGCTGCGCGGCTCGTGCCTCCGGCGGCTCTGGATGACAAATAGGGTTTGGAAGAGCGCTCACGGTTTCTTCGCAACCCGGCTCCCATCCTTCGACGGCCCATACGGCGTCACGTACTGCCGTTCGATGACCGGCGCACGCTTGTCGTCGCCGGGCTCGCGCACGGCGGGGAGGATGATTCGAGGGATCGGATCGGTCGAGGCGGCGAACATCCCTTTCCGGCTGCTGAAGTTTCCGGCGAATGTGGCCACGATCAGGTCGAGCTCCGGGACGACAGTCACCGTCTGGCCGCCGGCGCCGCGGGCGGAGTAAGTGCGAACCGTGCGGTTCTTGTAGGGATAGTTCTCGCCCCACCAGAGATAGCCGTAATAAATGTTGCGCAGGTTGTAGAGCGGCGAGCCGGCGCGGGCGGCGAACTCCTGGCTGACGATCCGGTGGCCTTCCCACGTTCCGCCGTTGAGCATCAGCTGGCCGAGCTTGATGAAATCGCGCAGCAGCAGGTTCATTCCGCCGCCTCCGTACGGATGGCCGGCGGGATCGAGACCCCAATCGTAGCGGCGGATCTTCATCGGCTCGCCCATCAGGCGGTCGAAGAGCACCATCGGATCCTCGTGCGCGGCCCGGCCGATCATGCCGAGGGCGAGATTCGGGCTGGCGCTGCAATAGACCGAGTTCTCGCCCGGCGGCGTGGCCAGCGGAACCTTCATCGTGTAACGATAGAAATCGGGCTCCGCCTCCTGCTCCCACATCTTGTCTTCATTGCCGGGCGCGTCGTCGTTCGTGTCGTCGCAGAAATAGCCGGACGACATCGTCAGAAGATTCTTGAGGGTCATGGCGCGCTTCTGCGGCTCGAGGTCCGCCGGGAACGTGCCGCCGTTCATCACCTGATAGACGGGACTGGAAAGCTTCAGCGGAACGCCGGCCTGCATGGCCGCGCCGGCCAGCAGCGAGGTCAGGCTCTTGGACGCGGAGCGGGTGTTGTGAAGTTTGTCGCGATCCTGCTCGTGGAAGTACTCCTCCAGGACCAGCCTTCCATGACGGGCGATGAGAAGACCATGTACCTGCGGCGCGTCCGCCGCGTCCATCGGCGTTTCGAGAATGCTCTGGACGAGCTTCTCGATCGTGGCGCGATCGATGTTCTCCGCGTCCAGCGTGCTCACCGGCCAGCCGTCGTCGAACGCGAGCGGCGGACGATACGCGTAACGGCCCGGCTGTTTGCCGCGCGGATAGAACGCGCTGTCGTCGCCCTCGCGCGCAAATTCGTAGCTTCCGCCGCGGCCGGGGAAGGCGAAGGTGATCCAGTTCGTCTCCGGGTCATAGGCTCCGCTGGCGACCACCTGCTCCTTTCCGCCACGCTTTCCCATCAGTTTCAAAGCGTTGCCGTCGCGCGTGACCCGCTCCACACCTTGCTGCGTGCCCATGTCGCGCTCCGGATTGCGCAGAAGCGCGTGAAACGAGCCATCCGGTTGCGGTTGGAGAAGCAGATAAAAGGTGAATGCGTCCTCGCCGGGATCGACGTTGCCGCGCCAGCGATTCGGACCGTCCGATTTCAAGACCACGGGCGACGCGCTCACCGGCGTCGACTTCCAATACAGGAGCGTGCCGGGCCGATACCAGTGGCCGCGGACCACATCGTCATCCCCGCGTTTCCCGCGGAATGTCCCGCGGTTGTCCGGCAGCGTGAACGTGATCTCGCCGTTCGCGATGCTCACCGGCACGATCCGGCCGGCCATGTCGGCGGTCCATGTTTTGCCGCTCCGCTGCAGCACCAGCGTTCCGCGCGCTTCGGGACCGAATCGCTTCTTCGCTTTCCAGAGTCCGGCCAGATCATTCGTCTCGGCCAGGAGCGGA
>Ga0207689_10003555_pt1 | contig 14249 bp, 13 predicted proteins | sample KBSMisM52_FD_184312 | JGI IMG/M metagenome (GOLD analysis project Ga0207689, IMG submission 184312) | Miscanthus rhizosphere microbial communities from Kellogg Biological Station, Michigan, USA - KBS Miscanthus M5-2 (SPAdes) (version 2) | ecosystem: Host-associated > Plants > Roots >... | reverse complement strand
GCAACAGTGAAACAGTAAAGTTTTGTCCGCCGACCCTTAGCGGAATTACTTTAAATATGGCTTAAGGTATGCTCAAACCGGAAAATTCCATTTTAAAATAAATTCGCTGATGCAACAGTTGGTTGGTATGAAGTAAAAACTTTATCTTCGACATCCGTTTTTACTCGTACTGAGCTATATTTTTTTAATCCTTCACCTATTTTAATTTTCAAATTTTCCGGGCCACTTGACTACCCACTGAAAGAGTTAGAGTTTACCGTTATTTAACCGTATAACACTTCTTTAGTGTCTATGATTAAATTAGTATTGTGAGGCATTTAATTTTATGAGAAAAGCCTTTGATTTTATTTGCAACGGGTGCGAAACACAACACAAACTACAAATTAACACAAGGTCAAAACCGGGCAGTGATTTGTCATTCTACCGGGAATGCCCTTGACAATATAACAAAAAATCAAAAACCCAAAAACCATAAACATGAAACGAGTATTCATTTTATCCGCAGTATGTATGCTTTCAACAGGCATGTTTGCACAATCCAACAAAGAAGATGTTGACCTGATCCAATCCATTTTTGGAAAAGAAAAAAAAGAACTGGTACAAGTCTACATGACGATCCCCGAAGCACAGAGTGCTAAGTTTTGGGCTTTGTATGATACCTATGAAACCGCCAGGAAAAAACTTGGCCAGGAAAGGATCAAATTAATTGAAGCCTATGCTACCAATTATGAAAAGCTGGATAATAAGAAAGCTACTGAACTGGTAACAAAAAAACTTGCCTGGGCAGATAAATACACTAAGTTTCAGCAATTATACTTTACAAAATTCTCTGCAGTTATTGGTGGATTGCAGGCGGCAAAGTTTATTCAACTTGAGGATTATATTGAGAACTGTATTCGATTAAGTATCCAGGAAGAAATACCTTTTATAGGTGAACTGGATAAATCAAAAGTTCCGGGCCAAAATTGATCCTAACTGACCAGCTTCCCTGGTTCCCGTTTAAAGAGTGATTTACTATTGAATGGGAGTTATAAGCAGCAACAAATCTCTACCGGTTGTCCGTTAACTTATATTGTTTGCCTAGCGGAAATATATCCTGCTCCTTATGATCGCTATTATTCTTAACTTAAACAAACATTATGAAGCGTCTTATTGTTTTATTTGCAATATTCTTTTTTGCCATTAGCTTAAATGCCCAGGAGCCAAAATCCCTAGGTCTTAACTTATATGGAGGTTATAATTTTAAGGACAAAGTGAATTTTGATGCATCTTATGGATATGTAAATGAGGCTTTCCAATACGGTGCAGGCCTTGAATATTTTCCTGCAAGAAATAAATCTTTTGAACTAAGATGGCTCGGCATGGGTACAGAATTTCCTTTCCATGGACCTGCGGGAAATCAACTTAATGTTGGGAAAGATAAAGGTTCGATAAATTATATACTATTAGGAGGTAACAGCTATTTTGGAAACGATCCGAAAGCAAAAGCATTACCTTATTTCGGAGCGGGTCTTGGTGTGGGCATCTTAGCATTAAAAGATGGTAATAGTGAAACGCATTTTGCATGGGATGCAAAGCTGGGAGTAAAAATAAAAACCTCTTCTGCGGTATCAATTAACCTTCATGCCTATGTTCAATCCATTATAGCAGCTGTCGGTTACGATTATTATTATTACCCGGGATGGGGAACAACAGCTTTTACTGATTATGCCAGTATCTTTCAGTTTGGTTTGGGTGGAGCATTATGTTTTAACTTTAAGAAAAAATAACTTTGTATAGCCTGCATTTTTTTAATGCAGTTATTTGTTCAACTAAAATTTAAATTATGAGAAATTTGATCTTATCAGCCTTAGCCGCTACAGCTCTTGTTTCATGCGGACCCTCAACAAAAATTGAAAAATCATGGATGGAGCCAGGTTCAAGCGTAAGTCCGGGTGCAAGTAACAAAACATTGGTTATTGCAATGGTAAAGGATGAAACTTCCCGTCGAGTGATCGAAGACCAACTTGCAAAACGCATTGGCAGCGGTGCAGTATCCTCCTACACTATTGTTTCAACTGAAATGTTGAAAGAAGCAAGTGATGCAGCATTGAAGCAAAAATTGACAGAAGGTAACTTTACACATGTATTACTAATGCGACTTGCTGATATAGAAAAGGAGACTTCTTATGTACCCGGTACTACTACTGGTTTTTATGGTGGCTATGGCAGGTATTATGGTTATGGTGCCGGCATGTATTCAACTCCCGGTTATTATACAACCGATAAAAACTATTTTGTCGAAACAACGGTTTATACTATTAATCCTGATAAATTAGTTTGGACAGGAACTACAAAAACGGTGAATCCAGGCAAAATCGAAAAGGCAGTAAATGAGATCGCTGACGCTGTTTCAGAAAAAATGAAAAAAGATGGATTTTTAAAATAATTTTATTTTGATTAGAAAGAGTGAGGAGAAACATCTCCTCATTTTTTTTATATCAATTAAATTCAGCGATCATGAAAAAAAAGCTTTCATTCATTATTGCACTGGTTTTAATAATGATCACTACTTACTCGCAGGAGGCTGAAAAAAAAGAAACCGAAAAAGAAGAAGCGCTTAAGGGCACACACCGCCTGTCGCTGATACTAGGTCATTCGCATTTAAGTGAAGGCATCCAGGATAATGGAAAGAAAGGATGGAAAGCAGTTCCATCAATAGGCTTTGACTATGATTACTGGGTAAGTGACCACTGGGCCCTTGGTCTGCAGAATGATGTAATGGTCGAAACTTTTGAAGTGGAAGATCATGACAATACGGTGATTGAAAGAAGTAAACCTTTTTCAAGTGTGGCAGTTGTAATCTTCAAACCAGGGGAACATTTAAGTTTTATTGCAGGTATGGGTGGCGAATTTGCAAAAGAAGAAAACTTTGCTTTAACGAGATTGGGTATCGAATCCGGCTGGGAAATGAAAAATAATTGGGAGTTCGGCATCAGTTTGTTGTATGATATAAAATGGAATGCCTATGATACATGGGTCTTTGGATTCGGCATCAGTAAATTATTAAGAAAACACAAATAATAATTTTTGTAATCACACTTGATTTTAAAAAACAGCGTCTTAAAAATTTTTTATGAAAAAAAATAAATTGCTAGGTCTCTTTGTGTTGATGGTATTGATCTTTTCCTGCGGACCTTCTCAAAAGATCACCACATCATGGGTGAACCCTGACAGGCCACAAAAAAAATATACAACTGTTTTTGTTGCGGCTTTAATACAAAACAATCCTGTGAAATATGCGCTTGAGGCTGACCTGGGTGCAGCTGCAAAAGCAAGAGGATTTAATGTGGTGAAAGGATATGAGATATTCCCGCCAAATTTCAACAAAGAAAATATGCGTGATAGGGATCTGGTGTTAAAATTAATTCGTGACAGAGGTTGTGATGTAATATTAGCTATTGCTGTAATTGATCAAAAAAGCGAAACCTATTATGTACCGGGTGCTGTATCAGTAAGTGTAGGTTATGCGCCATACGGCGGCTATGGACCTTATGGTTCTTATGGAGCATATGGTACCGGGTTCTATGGGTATTATAATTACTGGCAACCTACGATATATAGCCCCGGTTATTGGACAACCGACAAAACCTATTTTATTGAAGCAAATGCTTATGATGCTGAGACGCAAACATTGATCTGGTCAGTGCAATCAAAAGCAGACAATCCATCAGGAATTGAAAAATCAAGCAAGGAATATACCGAGATGCTGTTTGCGCAATTTGATAAGGAAAGGAAAAAATAAAATTAATTTTTAACTATTAAACAAATCAATCATGAAAACAATTCTTTCAATTTTATTACTCTGTTGTTTTATTCCCGCTATATCGCAACACACACGATTGAACGGGTATGCAAACTATGTATTCGATGATCAGTTCGATTCCTATTACAGTAACAGTGATTACTATAATGGAAAATTTAAAGGTGGTTTGCAATGGGGTGTTGGTCTCGAATATATGCCAAGTACAATGAACGGGATAGAACTTATTTATCTTAATCAACAGACTACCGCTCCTACGAACTATTGGGCACCGGGTCAAATAGTTGAAAAGCATACTAATTTTGATGTTGGCTTTAATTGGGCAATGCTTGGGTTCAATCGTTATATGAGAAAACCAGGAAGTAAAGTGGAGGGATTTGGCGGTGGAATGCTCGGCGCAGCTTTTATTAATGTTAAGAACCCCGATAACGGAAATGAGAACAGCGCTACAAAATTTGCGTGGGGCTTTAAGCTCGGAGCAAATATTTGGGCATCAGAAAAAGTGGCTATTAAGTTACAGGGTCAGCTTATGTCCGCTGTGCAGGGCGCAGGTGGAGGATTATATTTTGGTACGGGAGGTGGAGGCGTTGGTGTAAGCACCTATTCTTCTATGTTACAATTTGGTCTTGGTGGGGGTTTGACTTTTGCCCTTGGTGGCCCTGCTAAAAAATCAAACTGAAAATTGTTATAACTACTTCGCATTTTGTTATCGGCTATGACCATCTAGGTTGTAGCCGGTTTTTTTAATGTATTTTACAAGCTGAAATTTCTTTTTTGATTATAAGGTCTAATGAAAACGAGGAGAAAAACTAGTAATAAAAATTATCGTCTGTTTATCTCTGTTTATACAGTTACCTGTTTATTGTTTTTCTCTGTTGTTCTTAATGCACAGGAAAAAACTGTGAAAAATGATAGTATTGTACCCGTTATGGATGTTGGAGATTTTGCAAGGAAGGTTTTTAATAAAAAAGTGGATACGTCGAAATCAAAAAAATCCAAGATGACCATTTTGCCGTCAATTGGTTATAATCCAAGTTTTGGTTTTGTGATCGGGGCTAAGATATCTGCGATTAAGCAATACGGTATGCCGGAAAATACCAGCCTTTCTTCCTTTGGTCTTGAAGCTATTTATAGTACAAAAGGTATAATTACGGCACAAGCTCGCCATAATATTTTCACTGAATCAAATAAATGGAATCTGCAGGGAAACTGGCAATTATCAAAATTCGTAATTGAAGACTATGGGATTGGTACAGGCAATAAAGAACGCTATCGTTATAAAAGTGACAGCACATTTCTCATAAGATTTAGATTTATAAGGTTAACTGAAAAAATTTACAGAAAGATCGGACCTGCTATTTTTGCCGGCGGAGGGGTAAGTTTTGATATACGTTCTGATATCCATGATCAGCAGCTGGAGGTTTTACCAAGCACCCCTCATGAACTATACAGCCTGAGAAATGATTTTGATCCAAAAAAGTATTCTGCAAATGGATTCATATTTGCATTTCAATACAATACCCGTGAACATCCACTTCGTTCGTATGGAGGCGCATATTTGGATTTTAATTTGAGATTCAATCAAAAATTCATTGGCAGTACCAAAAATTCAATTCAACTGATTTATGATCTGAGGAAATACATCGGTCTTAGCAAAAAAAATCCGGAACATGTATTAGCATTCTGGCATTGGGCTTCGTATAAGCTAAGTGGAGCTGTTCCGTACCTTGAGTTACCTGCCACTGCATATGATACCTATGGCAGAAGCGGTCGTGCTTATACAATGGGACGTTTTAAAGGTCCGTCTTATGCATGCTTCGAAGCCGAGTATCGATATCCAATTACGAAAAATAAGTTAGTAAGTGGTGTAGCATTTATGAATTTGCAAACGGCCTCCGATGATCTTCAGAAAAAAATATTTAAATATTGGGAGCCAGGTGGTGGCGGAGGTCTTAGAATACTTTTACAAAAGCACAGCCGGTCTACGATCTGTATAGATTATGCTTGGGGTAAATATGGATCAAGGGGATTTTTCTTTGGATTGAATGAAGTGTTTTAAAATATAATAGATTTTCTTCTCTTATAGCTCCCCATTGACAGGGATTATTTTCCAAAAAAACAATATGGTTGTAAAAACCTTAGAATGAACCGGTAAAATTCTGTCATGTTCCAAGTCCAGTAAAGCTTTTTCAGTACAAGACAGCACAAGACAAACCGTAGTAAAGCCGTACTGAAGCCGTGTCAAAGCCTACTCAAGGGCATGGAAAAAAGTGTTCGGGAAAATATTTCTTCCTGAAAGTCAACTGCACATAATCCGTTAAAGAAAAAATTAAATCCTTTTATACTGCTGGTGCCTCAGCCTGGGTTTTTGGTTTCAACCATGAATTAAACAGCGTATAAAAAATAGCAAGGATTATTGCACCTTTAAACATTCCTGTAAAGCCCCATGCAACCATGCCACCAACAACACCAAGAAAGAGAACTAATATTGGTAGCTTACCGCTTTTTGCAATAAGAACCGGCTTTAAAATATTATCAATACCCATCAACACAACCAGGCCATAAATGCCCATAAATATTGCCATTCCGGTTTCACCCTGTGTTGCTAACCAAATGACTACCGGTAGCACTACGAGCAATGGACCGATCTGAATAACCACCAAAAAAAATGTAATTGCAGCAAGACCAGCTGCTATTGAAATACCTGCAATACTGAATCCGATCCATGCAGCTATAGCGGCAATGAATGCTGTTCCCATTACACCAATCGCAACACCTTTCACAGCTCTGCCGGAAGCATCAACCAATGCAGGGCCATCATGCTCTCCTACCAACCTTTTCATTATTGCATAAATAGGATTCAAAGCTTTAGTGCCACTTGTCAGGATAACTGCAGAAATTATAATACCTACAATAAATTCCAGGCCGGAACCTATTACACCCAATCCCCCTGTAAGAATGCGGCTTAGTATAGCTTTTATTTGTGGTTCATATAAACCAATAGAGGCAGGATCTTTTTGTATATTTTGCCAGGCAGTTGAAATTCTATCTCCTACAACCGGCAGGCCAGCGATCCAGTCAGGTAAAGCAGGTAATCCTTTTTCTTTTGCATCAGTCACATATTTTATTGATTCCTGGGCATAATTAGCCAGTTCATTAATTAAATAAATATATGGCAGAGCTACAATGGCTACCAACAGAAGACCATATATAAAAGCCGCTAGTTTCCGCCTGCCTCCCAATGCTCTTACAAGTTTTTCAAAAAGTGGATGGATGGCTACAGCAAGAATAATAGCATACGTGAAGACGCCTAAAAAGACACTTATGACAGTGTATAAAGTAGAAAGCAATATCAGCAATAGCAATACTACCAAAGCGGTTTCTACTGAATTACGTCTTTGATCAGTGTTGAATGAGTTCATGGTGAGATGGTTTAATTATAAAGATCATTTTATTTCGATCGTACTATTCATTGTACATCATTTTCCCCGATTGGTTGAATGGATGAAGAAAATTTGCCAACCAACATTGAGATAATGATTGCAACATAAAGTTGTCCTGAAATGCCAACAAGGATTGAAAAAGTTTTTGCAAATGGTGTTTTGGGTACAATATCACCATATCCAACGGTACCCATGGTGATAAATCCATAATAAAGCTGATCGTAAAAATTATTAAAGATCGTTCCCGTTTCATTTACCGGGAAACTGAAAGATCCGGGGTGATGAACATCGATCCTTGCAATAGCTAAAGAAAAAACAAACCCAAGCAATAGGAAGCCACTTATTGCCTGGATGATCACGTTCACAGTCACCTTCCTCGATCTTGCAACCTGTGCCAGTAATCGCAAAACAGTGAAAACAAGAAAGAGACCGATAAGGGTATCGGATATTTCATTGAAAAAACCAATATTAGAAAAGAAGCCAATATTCAAAACAATGATAATAACAACAATCGTAATATTTGAGAAAAGATGATAACGCTTTTCGAGACAAAAAACTATGCAGATAAGAATGATACTGATCAGTAGAATATAAGTGACTTCATACCATGATTCAGGCAAAAGGGTAACACCAAAAATAGTAAAGCTCAGAAAAAAAAGAAGCAATGTATTGGCTGCAAAAATTTTTTTTGCAGCTCTGCTCAGGCTCTGGATGTCCATCCTGAAAGTTAATCTTTTTTTATATAAATGAACTTGATGTCAGATGCTGTCAAAATCAATGAGGTAAAGTGGTTTTTGTTGTACATTTAATGACAACTAAATTCTATGCAAATGAAAACGGCTGTTCGCAATATTCTTATCTTATTACTTATTGCAGCTACGCTGGCGATCATTTACTGGCTCATTATAAATTATTATGATGATAAAAATCGAACAGATGATGCACAGGTGGATGGCGATATTGTTCCTGTAATTGCCCGAACAGATGGATTTGTTGATTCAGTTTTCGTGGAGGATGACCAGGTTGTACATGCGGGGGACATATTACTTCAGTTGGATACCACTGATCTTTATCTCAAACTAAGACAAGCTTTAAATGCATATGATGTTTCCAGAACTAATCTGAAAAGATCAGAAATTGGAATAAAGGCAGCAGAGATCGAAAAAAAAATGGCTACACAGAGCATCGATATTCAGAAAGCTTCGCTAAGTGCGTCTGAAACTAATTACAAACGAAATAAGCTTCTGATGGAGAAAGGAGTCGTATCGGTACAAGTATATGAATTTACAGAAGAGAGCTATATAAAAAACACGATCAATCTTCAAAACGCATATGATAAGGAAAGATCTGCGGTCGTGAACCTGGAAGACGCAAAAAAACAGGTAGACCTGGCCCATCAAAACATCGCTACTCAGGCTACACAGATTGATATCATTCGCCAGGATTTAAAATATGCAACTGTAAGGGCACCGGTAAACGGAATAATTTCTAAAAGAAAAATTCAGATGGGACAAATGGTGCGAACCGGTACCCAGCTTTTTTCTGTAGTACAATCCCAGGACATGTGGGTAACCGCAAATTTCAAAGAGACACAGTTGGAGTCATTCCCTATTGGTAAAAAAGTAAAGATGACGGCAGACGCATATCCAAAAGAAACTTTTACCGGAATTGTAGAAACTATCGGTGGAGCAACAGGTTCAAAATTCGCATTACTTCCGCCGGATAATGCTACGGGTAATTATGTAAAAGTTATTCAACGTATACCAGTAAGGATCCGATTTGAAGATTCAGCCCGTGCCCGGCAATTATTAAGACCGGGATTTAGCATTGTGGTAACTCAATAATTCACAAGTATGCTACTGGTAACAGACAAATTCTGGATTCGGTTTTATTTTTTCGTTGTGCTGCTCATGTGTTCTTTCAACTACTTTGGGCAAAGTCTTTCTTTTGCATATGTGCAAGGTTATTTTGGTGTAAGTTTCCAGGATGCTAATTGGTTATTAAGAGGATTTCATTCAGGCACCATCATTACGGGAATTGCAGGGCTTGTATTTATAAAATGGTTGGGAAACAGGTGGCTCTTCATTGGAGCCGCATTGTTTTTTTTTATAGCAACTATTGTATCATTTAAGGCTGCTGATTTTACAACCTTGCTTACTTCGAGGATAGCTGCCGGCATTGCGAACGGATTTATGATTGCCGTAGCTACACAGCTTTATCTTGCTACCTATGCCGGGAAAGAAAAAACGATCGGCGCCTTGTTTACTGTTGCAGCTAACATTGCAGGACTAAGTGTTAGCTTGATCGCTAATGCTGCATTCACTGAGGATTTTGGATGGCAGTTTACCTATTACCTGAGTTTACCTGTATTACTATTTGTTATTATAGCGGCTTTCTTTTTTGTTCCTGTTACTGAAAAAAATGAAGAGGTAGAAGAAGATTGGATCAGCCTGTTCCCTTTTTCGATCTTGATCATTTCAATACTCTTTGCGTTCATGTACAGGCAGCAATATCAAGGTATCAGTCATCCAAAGATCCTGGTATCGCTGATCGTCATCGTGGTCTCGGGAGCAGCATTATTGATCCGTGGAGCCATACATAAAAAACCTCTATTTGATACGCGGTTATTACAATACCCCACTTTTTCCGTTACGTTAATTATTTCTTTTCTAACAGGGGTTTTATTTGTTTTTACATTAACGATGCTTGCTAAAATGCTCGGAGGTATTTTGCAAATGCCGATGAAAGATATTTTTCATTTTGTCAATTTCCTGGCGCTGATAATTTTTATTTCAGTTGTGGTCAGTTTTATCATGATCGTAAAGAAAGTCAGTGCATATTGGATAATGATAGCCGGTCTTGGTTGCATTGCATTTGCTGCTTATTCATTTTCATTGCTGAATACAGAGTTTAGCTTTAATAATATCGTTACTCCTTCTCTTATTGGAATGATGGGAGCCGGTATGCTTGCACTTTCAGTAATAATCATTGCTATAAAATCAGTACCGCCACAGCAGATCGGTAAAGTTGCCAATTTCAGGTCTGTTGCTTTTCTTATGGGCATTGCGATCACAGCAGTTGATAGCGGCCGGATGGTAGATTGGGGAAGAGTGAGAAATTTCAATTCCATGCTTCGTTATACCGATCCTTCAAACCCTTTTTTCCAGGAAAGATTTAATGCATTGCAATCATTTTATTCAAGTAAAGGTTACGATGCTGATGCAGCGTACCAGGCGGCAGTGAATGGAACAACAGGAATGATAAAATTGCAGGCCTTTTTTAAAAGTATGAGCCAGCTGTACCAGCTTGCAGTGGTTGTATGCCTCGTATTGATCGTTGTAATTTTTATTTTATGGGTATTACAGAACTACCGGATGCTAATTGATTTTTTTACATTCAAAAATAAAACGAATGAAAATGCAAAAGCTGTATCACCAAAAACTTAATTCCTTTTTGGTGATATTATTTTTATCCGGAACACCGGCAATGCATGCACAGAAAACTTTTTCGGCGGAGCAATGTGTGCAATACGCTTTTACGCATAACCCATTGTTGCAGGCAACATCAACTGATACTTCTATCAGTGACCTGGATATAAAAAGAGTGACAGGACTCTATAACCCCAGAGTAAATTTCGGAGCTGCATTTCAATATTATATTAGTAAGAGAAACCTGCTTGTTGAAGGTGGAAGTAACCTTGCGCCAACAACTGTGCCTCCCGGAGAGCCATATGCAATCCCGATAGGGTATAAGAATGCATGGTTTCCTACATTGAGTCTGAACCAACTTATTTTTGATCCAGGTTATCGGAATACCTATAATATAGCCTCTCATAATAGAAACCTGCAACAACAGGAAATAGCGGATTTTAAGATTCAGCTGGTTACCGGAATTTACAAAGCTTATCATGCATGCAGGTTATTGGAAGTACAGGCAAAATTCCTTGAACAAAATATTATGCGTATTGATACATTAATTGAACTTACCAAAATAAAATTCAAAGAAGGGGCAGGCATAAAAATAGAAGTGAATCGTGTAGAAGTTACCGGCAACCGGATGAAAGGTGAGTTGGCAGATGTTAAAAACAGTTTTTCTGAAGCAATGATCGGTTTACAATTCCAGATGAATTACATGGAGAAAGACAGTATGATACTTTCGGATGCTTTTTCAATTCCTCAAATTGTAAGTGCAACTGAGCCTATAATGAGTGAGCTTTTATTGGGCAATCCGGAAAAAAGAATAGAAGGCCAGATGCTAAAAACCCAAATTGCAATGGCCGATGAATCGATCAAATTGGAACGATCGAGAAAACAGGTCAGCATTGGCGCTGACGGATCTTTGGGTTTTACCCCTGCCGCCAATAGTGTTGGAAAGATGTTCCAGGGGGAAAGATGGAAACCCTATTCCTATGTTGGTGTCAACCTTATAGTACCTATTTTTAATGGAATGGATGTCAACAGGGCTGTTGAACAAAAAAAGTTACAAGCATCCCAGGCACGAAACTACTTTGATCAGTTTACAAATCAGTTTGTAAATGAAAAGCAAACTGTATTTTTCCAGATAAAGAAAGCAAAAGAAAAATTCTTATTTGCAGAAACCAATTTAAAATTGGCAGAAAATAATATTTATTTATTGCAGGAGGCTTTTGTAAATGGTGTGGCTGACAGCCAGGACCTGATACTCGGGGAAAATGATCTTTATGAGAACCAGGCCCGTTATTATAACGAGTTATTACAATTAATATTAAGCCAGGTGCAGGGACAACAGGTAGCCGGTTCGTATAATAGAATTGCAGGTTTATCAAATTAAAATAATCTAACAAGGAAACAACTTATGATATCATACTCTTTAAAAGGTCAATCCGCCCTGGTTACAGGTGCTAATTCTGGTATCGGTGAAGGCATTGCTATTGGACTTGGCGAAGCAGGCGCCAATGTGGTAGTTAATTATGTAGTGGATCCTGCATCTGCCGATGCCGTAGCAGATAAGATCAGGTCTTTTGGCAGCAAAGCCATCACATTGAAAGCTGATGTAAGCAATGAAGAAGAAGTAAAGACTATGTATAAAGCCATGTTCAAAGAATTTGGCACCATTGATATTCTTGTCAACAATGCCGGGCTTCAAAGAGATGCTGCTTTTCATGAAATGACACTTGACCAATGGAATAAAGTAATTAATGTTAATCTAACAGGACAATTTCTTTGTGCCCGGGAAGCAATCATCGAGATGTTGCGTCGCGGCCCGGTGCCGGAAAGATCTGCGGCCGTTGGTAAAATTATTTGTATGAGTTCAGTGCATGAACTTATTCCATGGGCGGGGCATGTGAATTATGCATCATCTAAAGGCGCCATTAAAATGTTCATGCAAAGTCTCGCACAGGAATATGGTGATCGAAAGATCAGGGTCAATAGCATTTGTCCCGGCGCAATACAAACACCAATTAATACGGGTGCATGGAGTACTCCACAAGCATTGTCAAGTCTTATGACACTTATTCCTTATAACCGGATCGGTCAACCAGTGGATATTGCTAATCTTGCTGTATTCCTTGCTTCAGATGCATCAGATTATATTACCGGCGCCAGTATATTCATTGATGGTGGGATGACGGTATTTGAAGGATTTGCGGAAGGAGGATGATAGTTGATCTGATGGTTTTAAAATTTGGCAGATGAATAAAGTTAATTTATCAGCGACCTTAAACAGGCGTTAAGAAAATTGAGATGAAAAAAGAACTTTTCGAAACCACCGAGCAAAAAAGGCTCGATGAAAATGAAAAAAAATCTACACCCCTTGAGCTTTGGGGACCATATCTGAGCGAAAGACAATGGGGCACTGTACGGGAAGATTATAGTGCAAATGGCGATGCATGGAATTATTTTTCTCACGACCAGGCCCGGTCAAGAGCATACAGATGGGGAGAAGATGGGATAGGAGGAATATCAGATTACAATCAATACTTATGTTTTGCACTTGCATTGTGGAACCATAATGATCCAATCCTAAAGGAAAGAATGTTTGGTCTTACCAATTCGGAAGGAAATCACGGAGAAGATTGCAAGGAGTTATATTATTACCTGGAAAATACGCCAACGCATAGTTATATGCGAATGTTGTATAAATATCCGCAAGCAGCATTTCCTTATGAAGAACTGGTGAAGGTGAATCAGCAGCGGGGAAAGGCAGATCCAGAATATGAATTGTTAGACACCGGGATCTTCGAACACAACAAATATTTCGATGTGTTCATCGAATACGCCAAGAACGACAGCACGGATATCATGATCCGTATGACTGTTATAAACCGTGGTGCTGATACCGCTGAACTAACTGTAATGCCAACCCTTTGGTTCCGGAATGAGTGGTCATTTGATCCGGATGCAATAAAACCAACCATGCAATTGTCTGCAAACGAATTTGGTCAATATATTTTTGCAGATCATCTACAGCTGGGTAATTATCATTTGTATTTCAACCAGCCGGCAGATATTCTATTTACGGAAAATGAAACCAACAATGAAAAATTATACGGAATAGCTAATCCGCATCCTTATGTGAAAGATGCTTTTCATGAAGTGATCGTAAATGGTAAAACCAATTTGTTGCAGGGTAAAACAGATGGGACCAAAGCAGCCATGGTTTACCGGTTAAAAGTGAAGGCCTTTAGTAAAGAAGAGATCTATCTCCGGTTATCTCATGCTCCGGTTATTGGATCACCGCTGCAGAATGCTGAAAAAATTTTTGAACAACGCCTGAAAGAAGGGAATGAATTTGGCAAATACATTGTTCCGCTTAATGCAGATCCTGATCTCGCTCATATTATGAGACAAGCAACTGCCGGGCTTTTATGGAGTAAACAATTTTACTACTATGATGTAGATCTATGGCTTACCGGAGATAAAGCAACTCCACCACCACCTCCCGAAAGATTTTTTGGACGCAACAACGAATGGGACTTTCTTAATAATAAGGATATTATTCTAATGCCAGACACCTGGGAATAT
>Ga0207689_10003554_pt1 | contig 14254 bp, 14 predicted proteins | sample KBSMisM52_FD_184312 | JGI IMG/M metagenome (GOLD analysis project Ga0207689, IMG submission 184312) | Miscanthus rhizosphere microbial communities from Kellogg Biological Station, Michigan, USA - KBS Miscanthus M5-2 (SPAdes) (version 2) | ecosystem: Host-associated > Plants > Roots >... | reverse complement strand
ACGTCCTCGAGCAGCGCGACGCCTTCGCTGAGCGGATACGGCGTCTGCCACAGGATGGAGGCCAGCACCGCCGCGACACAGGCGGCGATGATCGAAACGGCACACAACCAGCCGTTCAGCGTGCGGCTCCCACCGTCGGGGGGGACGGCAGTGGTCGTCTTCACGGGGGCGGCGTGCATTATGCGCCGAAACGACCGCTGCTATCATGCCAACGGTGCGCACGCTCCAGCATCTGCGCCGGGCCGTGATGGGCGTGCTGGCCGCGGCCCTCTTCCTCTTCGCCTGGCTCTATCGGTTCAACGATCCAAGCGGATCGTTCGCCGGCCTCACCGACGACCACTTCTTCTATCTCGTACGCGGGTGGCAGCTGCTGTTCGGCGACCTGCCCGTGCGCGACTTCGTCGATCACGGCGCGCCGCTCTACTACTACGTCGGCGCGGCGGTGCAGCTGGTGATGGGGCGCGGGACGCTGTCGGAGCTGATTTTCTCGGTCACGGTTCTCGCCGCCTGCGCGTCGGCCACTTTCTGGCTCGCGGCGCGAGGGTCCGGTTCGATCGCGGCGGGCCTCTTCGGCGCGGCGTTCCACGTCCTGCTCGAGCCGCGCTTCTACAACTACCCGAAGATCCTCGTTTACGTGATCGCGATTCCGCTCCTGTGGCGGTTTGCCGAGCGGCCAACCACGGCGCTGTCGTTCTGGCTCGCGCTCGTGACGGTGGTCGGCTTCCTGTTCCGCCACGACCACGGCGTGTTCGTCGGCGTGGCGATGGCGGTGCTGCTGCTGTTCATGGACGGGCAGCGCTGGCTGGATCGACTGAAGCATGCGGTCGTCTACGGCGCGTTCGTGGGCGCCCTGCTCGCGCCGTACCTGCTGTTCGTGCAGGTCAACGGCGGGGTGGTGTCGTACATCGAGCAGGCGTCGGCGTGGGCCGAGCGCGATCGAAACCGGGCGCCCGTCGTGTGGCCAGGGCTCTTCGACAATCCGGACGGAGTATCGGACGCGGCCGCCTCCACCAACGTACTCACGAAGAGCGTCGCGGTGGTGCGCGACAACATCGTCGCCTGGACCTTCTATGCGGAGATTGCGCTGCCGTTCCTGGCGCTCGCGCTGCTGACGCTGTCGCCCACGGCCTTCCGGCCGAAGTGGCCGCAGGCGCGCGCCAAGATCGCCATGGTGGCCGTACTGGCCCTCGCGCTCGACGCCGGTTTCCTGCGCAGCCCGCTCGAGGCACGCCTGGCGGACCCGTCGGTGCCGCTGGCGATTCTGCTGGCGTGGCTGGTGGTGGCGCTGGTCCGGCTGGTCGCCGTGCCAGGGGATCTGCGGCCGTCGCTCCGGCAACGAGCGCTGGTCGCGCGCGCCGGCTCGTTGCTCGCCGCGGCGCCGCTGTTGTTCGTGTTCACAGCGGGCCTGACGCACGACTTCTACGATCGGATCGACAAGGCGGGCCTGACAGAGCGGTGGGGCAAAGGCTTCGATCGCGCCGGAGAAGTCGCCGACCAGATCCGCCTGGACTGGAAGCTGGAGTCATGGCAGAACCGGCCCGATCGGCCGGAGCTCTACGAGCTGGCGTTCTACGTCAACGCCTGCACGGCGCCGTCCGATCGTGTGCTCGTGCAGGCCTACATGCCGCAAGTGCTGGCCCTGGCGCGCCGCGCGTTTGCGGGCGGCCACGCGGATCTGCGTCCGGGGTTCTTCACCAGCCCGGCGGCGCAGGAGCTCACCGTCTCGCGGCTCGAGCGCCAGTCGGTCCCGATCGTGCTGCTCGAGGCCGGGAAGTCGTTGGAGGAGTTCCGCAAATCGTTCCCGATCGTCACCGCCTATCTCGATGGCGCCTACCGCGTGGCGGGCACGAAGGAATTCGATGGGCGCTTCGGCACCACGCTCCTCGTCCGGCGCGATCGGCAGCCCACCGGCACGTATGCGCCGCTCGGGTGGCCGTGCTACGGTGCGGGAGTGGTGAGGTCCTGAGGTGGCAGCCGAGAAGAGCGAGCGGGAGAAGGCGCAGCGGGTTGTGGCCGACAACCGCAAGGCATTCCACGACTACCACGTGCTGGAAACGTGGGAAGCGGGGCTGGTGCTGCTCGGCACCGAGATCAAGGCCATCCGCGAGGGGCGCGTGAACCTGCGCGACAGCTACGCCCGCGTGGAGAACGGGGAGGTGTGGCTGGCCAACGTCCACATCAGCCCCTACAGCCACTCCGGCTACGCCTCCCACGAGGAGCGGCGTCAGCGGAAGCTGCTGATGCACAAGCACGAGATCAACAAGCTCACCGGCCTGGTGCGCGAAAAGGGGCTCACGCTCGTCCCGCTGCAGCTCTATTTCAAGAACGGGCGGCTCAAGGCGTCGGTGGCGCTGGTCAAGGGCAAGCAGGCGCACGACAAGCGCGAGACCATCCGCCGGCGGGAAGTGGACCGCGAGACCCGGGCGGCCGTGAAAGCCCGGCAGCGCTAGGCGGATCGCACGGATCAGGCCTGATCCTGGCCGATCTCTGTCGTAAGTGTTGACATAACCCGAAAATCACTCCAGAATTCGAACGTTCATTCCGTGAACAACTCGTTCACCGAGTGAACGTTTCCGCCGGCCGCCTGTAAGTCACGGGCCGGAGGACTCTCCAAGCCCCCCCTCGCAACTACACCTCCCATGGAACTCGAGTCGCGCCGCGACCTCCAGCTGCTCGAAGCGCTGGAACAGGAATCAACGATCACGCAGCGGACGCTGGCGTCGAGGCTGGGCATGGCCCTCGGCCTGACCAACCTCTATCTCAAGCGCCTGATTCGCAAGGGCTACGTGAAGTGCGTGAACGTCTCGCCGAACCGGCTCGTCTACGCGCTGACACCAAAGGGCGTGGCCAGAAAAGGGCGTCTGACCTACGAGTTCATGAAGTACTCGCTCGACTTCTATCGCGACGCGCGCCAGCACCTGCGCCGCAGCCTCGTGCTGGCGGTCGCCCAGCGGAAGCGGATCGCCGTCTACGGCACCGGCGACGCGGCGGAACTGGTGTTCCTGCTGACTCGCGAGATGGGACTCGAGCTGGTGGCCGTCTTCGAGGCCGACGCCCCGGCGGATCGCCAGTTCCTCGGCCATCCGGTGTTGCCGTTGACCAGCCACGCGGACGTGATTTACGACGTCATCGTGGTGGCCGTGCTCGAGCGTCCCGCCGGCACCATGAAGCTGCTGCGCCAGCACGGCGTGCCCGATTCGAAGGTGCTGATGCTGCGCCCCGACTGGTCGGCCGCGCCGGCGGCGACGCCCGACTGAGAGCCCCGGAGAATCATGGCGCTCCTGACATCGTCCGCATCGAACGAGCTCACGGCCCCCCCGCCCGAGGAATGGGTGATCGAGCCGCGCGGCCGCAGCGCCTGGAGCCAGCTTCGTGAAGTCTGGACCTACCGGCGGCTCTTCGGCTACTTCGGCAAGCGCTCGGTCGAGCGGCGGTACCGCAACACCGTGCTCGGCCCCGCCTGGCTGATCATCCGACCGGTCTTTCCGATTGCCGTCCGGACGCTCGTCTTCGGCGGGGTGCTCGGCGTCAATTCACCCGGCGTCCCCTATTTCCTCTTCACGATGGTCGGCTCCTCGGTGTGGGACCTGTTCAGCGGGTGCCTGATGTGGTCCACCAGGAGCCTGCAGCTCAATCGCGGCTTCATCGGCCGCCTCTACTTCCCGCGGGTGATCGTCCCCGCGGCGACGATGGCGCTCGCGTTCCTCAACTTTCTCATCATGCTGGGCATCATGGCGGTGGCGCTCGGCTACTACTACTACACCGACCATCGTCTGTATCTCGCCCCGCCGGGCAACATGCTGTGGGCGCTCGGGGCCGTGATCGTGTCGGCGACGCTCGCGCTCGGCATCGGCCTCTGGACCTCGCCGATGAACGCGCAGTATCGCGACGTGCGCTTCACGCTGAGCTACATCCTCGAGTTCTGGGCCCTGCTCACGCCGGTGATGTATCCGCTGTCGCACATCCCGGCGAAGTACCACTGGATCGTGTTCCTCAATCCGCTTGCCGGCGTGGTGCAGGCCTTCAAGTGGGGAGTCCTCGGGATCGAGGAGCTCAACGTCACCGCCTTCGTCATCGACATCGGCATCACCCTGCTCGTGCTCCTCTCGGGCCTGTGGTACTTCACGCGGGTCGAGAGCCAGGCCGTGGATCGCAGCTGACCATGGGCGACGCAAGCGTCCGCGTTTCGAATCTCGGCAAGTGCTACCGCACCAGCAAGCCGCCGTCGCCATGGCAGCAGATCGCGGCGAAGTTCCGGAAGCCGGCGGCGTCGAAGCCGGCGAACGAGATCTGGGCGCTGAAGGACGTCTCGTTCGCGCTCGAGCGCGGCACCATCCTCGGCGTCATCGGCCCCAACGGCGCCGGGAAGACCACGCTGCTGAAGATCCTGGCGCGGGTCACGCTGCCGACCGAAGGGCGTGTCGTCGGCCGCGGCACGGTGGCGCCGCTGCTCGAACTTGGCGCCGGGCTGCAGCCCGACATGACCGCGCGGGAAAACATCGCGATGTACATGACGTGGAACGGGCTGCCGCAGGCCGACGTCGAGCGGCGCACCGACGAGATCGTGTCGTTCGCGGAGATCGAGGAGTTCATCGACACACCGCTCAAGCGCTTCTCGAACGGCATGTACGTGCGGCTGGCGTTCTCGATGGCCATCAACATGCAGCCCGACATCCTGCTGGCCGACGAGATTCTCGCCGTCGGCGACCTCACCTTTCAGGAGCGCTGCCTCCAGCGGGTGGAAGAGGCGGGGGCGGCTGGCATGACCGTGTTCTTCGTGTCGCACGACATGGCCGCCATTCAACGGCTGTGCACGCGCGTCATCCTGCTCAACGCCGGACAGCTGGTGCTCGACGGCGATCCCGAGACGGTCGTGAACCACTATGAGCAGGCGGCGTGGACGATGGCGCCCGGCGGCGCCAAACGCGGCAAGAAGGGGCGGCACGCCAACGAGCACGGCGAGATCCTGTCGGTGCGCCTGATGTCGGCCGACGACCGCGAGATCGGTGTCGCCCGTCACGAGGAGGAGCTGCAGCTGCGGGTCACCTTCAGCGTCCTGACCGCTGGAATCACCGCGCGCGCGATCGTCCTCATGAACGCCCGCGGCGTGGTGGCGTTCCGCACCGCGCAGCCGGCCGACATCACCGTGCCGGAACCCGGCATTTTCGCCATCCGGGTCCGCATCCCGGCGCGCCTGCTCGCCGACACGATCTACACCGTCAAGGTCGGCATCCTGCTGGTGAAGGACGGCGAGCAGAGCACGATCGCCATGGACAACGCGCTGGTCTTCCGCGTCTATGCCGAGCACGACAAGGGCGACAAGAGCCTGCTGACGCTCTATCACGGCTCCTCGATGTCGGGCGTGGTGATGCCGGAGCTCGAGTGGGACGTCGCGCGGGAGCGCGACATCGTCATGGTTCCAGAGGGCCGGTGACGAAAGAGGCGCTCTTCGAGCGCGTGCTGGCCGACGCGGCGGCGCTGCCGCTGGTGTCGCGGCTGCGGCTGCGCGACGCGCTCAGGGCCGAGGCGTTCGTCGAGCCGGAGCCGGGTGTCCGCTTTGCCGCCGAGTCGCTGTCGGAGTTCAAGCGGGCCCGGCGCTACTCCGGGACCGGGCCGCTCGCGGCCTGGCTGGCGTCGTTCGGTGCCGGCGACGTGCTCTTCGACGTCGGCGCCAACACCGGGACGGTGTCGCTGCTCGCGGCCCGCCTGCACGGCCGGGGGCTGCCGATCGTCGCGTTCGAACCGGCCGCCGACACCTTCGAGGCGCTCGTGCGCAACCTGCGCGCCAACGACTTCGCCGCGGCAGTGATCCCGTTGCAGCTGGCGCTGTTCGATCGCACCGGCGTCGAGCCGCTCCATCGCGCGTCGATCGGCGCCGGGTCGGCGCTGCACGCGGTTGGCGAGGCGACCGACTACACGAGGCGCCCGTTCGAGCCGGTGGCCGTCGACCAGGTGCTCGCGTTCCGGCTCGACGATCTGATCCGCGTCTGCGCCCTGCCTCGCCCGACCCGGATGAAGATCGACGTGGACGGCTTCGAGGACAAGGTGCTGGCTGGCGCCGCCGATCTGCTCGCCTCGAGCCGCTGCGAGCTCTACACCGAGTTCGTCGAAGCGGAGCCCGGCGACGGGCATCCGCAGGCGGTGGCGCGCTATCTGGCGGGGTTCGGCTACCGGCAGGCCGAGGTCCACGATCACCACACGCCGGGCACCTATCCCCGCATCTTCGATGTGCGCTTCACGAAGGATTGAGCGATGAAGGTGCTGATGGTCGTGCAGCACGTCAACTTCTTCCGCAACCTCGACACGGTGCTGCGGGACCTGTGCGGCCGGGGACACCAGGTCACCTTCCTGCACGGCACCCGCCTCGAGGATCCGCAGGTCGATCAGCAGTTGAAGCGCAAGCGGAAGCGCGCGGTCTTCATGGCGCGCGGGCTGAAAGTGGTGGAGTCGGAGATCGCCGGCGTCACGAGCGGCTACCGGCCCGATCCCCCCGAGCGCTGGCAGCGCGTGCTCGGCGTCGGGCGCCAGGTGATGAACCGCGCGATCTACTTCCGCGCCGGCCATCCGTCGCCGGACCGCGTCGTCGCCGGGCTCGAAAAGGAGCTGCCGGACGCGCTCGTCGCGCGGATGCACGGCCGGTGGTGGAAGCGGATCCTGGCGCATCCCGCGGCGCTGCGCGTGTGGCGCTGGATCGAAGAGGTCAGCCCGGTCAGCCCGACGCTCGAGTCGCTGCTGCGCGAGATTCAGCCGGACGTGATGCTCGTGGCGCCGACGATCTGGCCGAAGACGCCGGTCGAGGCCGACTACTTCCGGGCCGCGAAGAGCCTCGGCATCCCGACCATCGGCTACGTGAACAGCTGGGACAACCTGACGAGCAAGGGCACCGTGCACGTCGTGCCGGACGTGTATGTCGTCTGGAACGAACCGCTCGCCGAGGAGGCCGTGGAACTCCACGACCTGCCGGCGTCGTCGCTGCGCATCACCGGCGCCCCGCACGTCGACCGCTTCTTCACCATGCGCGCGACGGTCGACGCCGATGCCATCCGCGCCGAGATGGGGTGCCCGGCCGGGCGGCCCTACATCGTGTTCCTGTGCAGTTCGCGGACCCTCATCGCCTCCGAGGTGGAGCTCGTCACGCGGCTGGCCCAGGCCGTCGCCCGGCGGTGGCCCGTGGACCCGCCGACGATCGTGGTACGCCCGCACCCGACCAACCCCGAGCCGTGGCTCGAGTTCGCGCATCCCGGCGTGGCGGTGTACCCGCGGCTCGGCGACCAGGCCGACTCGCCCGAGTCGTGGCAGCACTACTTCAACCAGCTGGCGCACGGCGCGTGCGTCTTCGGCCTCAACACCACGGCCTTTCTCGAGTCGGTCGTCGTCGACAAGCCGTGCCTGACGCTGGTGACCGATGAGTTCTACGCCTCGCAGGGGCGCACCGGCCACTTCCGCCATCTGCTGAAGGGCGACTTCCTCGAAGTGTCCCGTGACGCCGACGAGGTCGCCGCGCGCGTGGCGCGGATTCTCGACGGCGCCGACGAGAAGCAGGCGGGCCGCCGCGAGTTCACCCGCTGGTTCCTGCGCCCGTGCGGGCTCGACACGCCCGTCTCGGGGATCGTTGCGGACGTGATCGAGCGCGCCGCGCTGCCCGGTGGGGACGTGCGGCCGGCCTCGGCCGATCTGGTGCCGGGCATGACGCTGGCGTCGGAAGGGATCGGTCGATGAGCGGACGGCCGTTCTTCTCGATCGCGATTCCGTCGAAGAACCGTCCCGATCGGCTGCAGCAGGCGGCGCGGAGCGTGCTCGAACAGACGTTCCCGGATGTCGAGGTGATCGTCTGCGACAACAGCGACGAGGCCGAGGCGGCCGCCACCGCCGCCGCCGTCACCGCGCTCAACGACTCGCGTCTCGTCTACGTTCGCACGAACGGACGGTTGTCGATGCCCGACAACTGGGAGCGCGCGGTGGCCGACGCGCGCGGTCAGTACGTCGGCATCCTCACCGACCGTTCGGTGTTCCAGCCGTTCGCGCTCGAGCGTGCGCACCGCGAGATCGAAACGACCGGCGTGCCGCTGGTCGGCTGGTTCGGCGACTCCTACGGACGCGGCCCGAGCGGCCGCGACTTCCGCCGCCGGACGCGCACGGGACAAGGCTGGATCGTCGAGAGCCGCCGGCTGCTGGAGTACTTCCTGCACGGCCACCCGAAGCACGCCTCGAAGCGGGTGCCGAAGCTGATGACGTCCGTCTGCTCGCGCGAGGTGATCGACCGCGTGCGATCGTCGCCGCTCGGGCGCATCTGTCCGCCGGTGTGCCCCGACTACACGTCCGGGTACCTGATGCTGGCGCACACCGATCGCCTGGTGCTGGTCGACGACGCGCTCTTCATCAGCTGCGGCAGCGGCAACGGGTCGTCGTTCCGCCGGCGGGGCGCCCTGGCCGACCGCTTTCTCCGCGACCTGGGCATGTCGTGGCAGGAGCTCGTGGACCGGATGCCGACTCGGGCCTGCTTCACGTCGGCGCTCGTGCTGAACGACCTGATGCGGCTCAGGGAGCAGCTCCCGCAGGCGTTCGCCGGCTGCGAGATCGATCGCGTGCAGTACTACCTGGCCTGCCTGGCCGACTACGAGCGCGCCGCGCGCCGCGGGGCCGATCTCTTCGAGGACTACGACGAGCTGATCGAAGGGCTGAACCGCGAGTCCGAGGACGTCCAGGCCACGGTGCGCAGCCGGAGCATCTACGCGCGCGCGGCGACGACCCTTCCGCCCGACGTGGCCGACGAGCGCGAGGCGGCGCTCGATCCCGACGGCGAAGGAGACGACGGCTTCGAGCACCCGCAGTTCGACAACGTCTTCGACGCCATGGCGTGGGCGGCGCAGCACCCGCACGCCCGGCAGGGAGACGCGGCCTCCGCGGACGCGTCCATCGCGATGCCGGAACTCAAGCACGTGACCGCGGCACGAATCCAACCGAAGCGCCGTCCGTCGAGCAGGCGGGTGCGCACGCTGATGGCGGAGCCACGATGAAGGTCGTCATTCTGGCAGGAGGGCGGGGCAGCCGGCTCGCGGAGCTGACCGAGGTGGTGCCGAAGCCGATGGTGCGCATCGGGGAGCGTCCGATGCTGTGGCACATCATGAAGCACTTCGCCCGCTTCGGGCACAAGGAGTTCGTGGTCGCCCTCGGCTACAAGGGCTACGTCATCAAGGAATTCTTCCTGCAGTACCGGCTGCTCAGCGCGTCGCTGACGGTGGATCTCGCCGACGGCTCCACCAGCGTGCTCGACGGCGGCGACGCGGCCGACGACTGGAAGGTGCATCTCGTCGAGACCGGCCTCGAGACGGGCACTGGCGGCCGCCTGCACCGGCTGGCGCCGTGGCTGCGCGACGAACCCTTCTTCCTGACCTACGGCGACGGCGTGTCCGACGTCGACGTGGACTCGCTGGCGGCAAGCCATCGCCGGGCCGGCGCGCTGGCGACGATCACGGCGGTGCGTCCGCCGTCGCGCTTCGGCGGCCTGGCGTTCAACGGCGACAAGGTCAGCGAGTTCATCGAGAAGCCGCAGATCGGCGAGGGCTGGATCAACGGCGGCTTCATGGTGTTCGAGCCCGGTATCTTCGGCTACACGAACGACCGCACCGACAGCCTCGAGAAGGAAGTGCTCGAGCGCGTCGCGCTCGACGGCCGGCTCGCTGCCCACCGTCACGAAGGCTTCTGGCAGTGCATGGACACGCTGCGCGAGCGCGATCTGCTCGAAGACCTCTGGCAGAGCGGCAAGGCCGCCTGGAAGACATGGCGGTAACGCCGGAGCGTCGCACCGCCTGCCTGTCGTGCGCGGCCGAAGGGCTGCTCGACGTGCTGTCGCTCGGGCTGATGCCGCTGGCCAACGCGTACCCGGAGTCGACGGCGCCGGCGGACGAGCCGCGGTTTCCGCTCGAGCTCGCGTTCTGTCCGGGCTGCACGCTGGTGCAGCTGCGGCACGTCGTCCCGCCGGCGGCGATGTTCTCCGACTACCTGTACTTCTCGTCGTACTCGGCGTCGATGCTGAAACACGCCGAGGCGCTGGCGCAGTCGCTCGTCGCCGAACGACGGCTGGGGCCCGGGAGCCTGGTGATGGAGGTGGCGAGCAACGACGGCTACCTGCTGCAGTACTTCAAGCAGGCCGGCGTGCCCGTGCTCGGCATCGAGCCGGCCGCCAACGTGGCGGCCGTCGCCGAAGCGACGAAGCAGATACCGACCGTCGTGGACTGGTTCGGGCGCGCCCTCGGCCAGCGGCTGGCGGACGAGGGGCGGCAGGCCGACGTGATCCTCGGCCTCAACGTGATGGCGCACGTCCCCGACTTCAACGGCTTTCTCGCCGGGCTCGCCGCCGTGCTGAAGCCGACGGGCGTCGCGGTGATCGAGGCGCCCTACGTCCGCGACATGGTGGAGAAGACCGAGTTCGACACCATCTATCACGAGCACATCTTCTACTTCTCGGTGTCGGCCGTGGCCGCCGCGGCGCGTCGCCACGGCCTGAGAGTCGAGCGCGTGGAGCGCGTCCCGATCCACGGCGGCTCGCTCCGGCTGTTCTTGTCGACGGGCGAGACCCACGGTCCGACGGCGGAGCGGCTGATGGCCGAGGAAGCCGCCGCCGGCCTCACCACCCACGCCTACTACGCCGGCTTCCGGCGTGCGGTCGAAACCATCAGGACCGATCTGCTGGCCATGGTGGGGCGGATGCGCGCCGAGGGGCGGACCATTGGCGGCTACGGCGCGGCGGCCAAGGGCACGGTGCTGCTGAACTACTGCGGCCTGACGCCGGCGTCGGTCGCGTTCGTGGCCGACCGCAATCCGTACAAGCAGGGGCGGCGGATGCCTGGATGCGGGATCCCGGTGGTGGCGGCCGAGGAGATTGCGGCGCGGCGCCCCGATTACGTCCTGCTCTTCGTCTGGAACCTCAAGGACGAGGTGATGCGGCAGGAAGCGGCCTACCGGCAGGCCGGCGGCCGCTTCATCGTGGCCGTGCCCTCGGTGCGGATCGAGTGACGATCCGGACGACGCGCATTCCCGGCATGCTCGTGATCGAGCCGGCCGTCGTCGGCGACGAGCGGGGCACGTTCACCGAGCTGTACCAGCAGCGCGCGCTCGCGCAGCACGGCTGGCGCGGCAGCTTCGTGCGGAGCGCCTTGTCGTTCAACCGCCACCGCGCGACGCTGCGCGGCCTGCACTTCCAGCGCCCGCCGTTTGCCGACGCCAAGCTCGTGACCTGCCTGCGCGGACGGCTGTTCGATGTCGTCGCCGACATCCGGCCCGATTCGCCGGCGTTCGGCCAGTGGGAGCACGTGGAGCTGTCGGCCGAAAACGGCGTCTCCGTGTTCCTGCCCGAAGGCGTGGCGCACGGCTTTCAGACGCTGGCCGACGAGACCACCGTGCTCTATCACCTGGGCGCGTACTACGAACGCGACGCCTCGGCCGGCGTGCGGTGGGACGACCCGACGCTGGCCGTCGCCTGGCCGCTGCCGCCGGCCGTGATGTCGGAGCAGGACCGCGCATGGGGCGCGCTGCGGCCATGAGCGGCGCGCGCGTACTGGTGACGGGCGCCACCGGGTTCATCGGCCGGTGGACCGTCGATCCGCTCCTTCGCGCCGGTGTCGAGGTGCATGCGGTCACCCGCCGCCGGCCGGACGGCGCGCGGGCCGACGTCACCTGGCACGAGGCCGACCTGCACGATCGTGCCGCGACGGCGGCGCTCCTGGGGCGGGTGCGCCCCTCGCATCTCCTGCATCTCGCCTGGTACGTCACTCCGGGCCTCTACCTGACGTCGCTCGAGAACCTGCGATGGGTGGGTACGACGATCGGCCTGCTCGACGCGTTTGCCGCCGCGGGCGGCCGGCGCGTGGTGGTGGCCGGTACCTCCGCGGAGTTGCCGATTGTTCCGCCGACGCTCTATGCGGCCTGCAAACGGGGCGTGTACGAGGTGCTGCGCGGCTGGTCCGCGCAAGTGGGCATCACCTTCGGGTGGGGCCGCGTGTTCTTTCTCCACGGACCCGACGAAGCGCCCGAACGCCTGGTGCCGCAGCTGGTGCGCGCCGGTCTCACGGGGCAGCCGTTTCCGATGCGACACCCCGATCAAGTGCGCGACTACCTGCACGTGGCCGACACGGCCGGCGCGCTCGTCGCGCTGCTCCTGTCGGATGTGCAGGACGCCGTGAACATCGCCTCTGGCGAGCCAGTGGTGCTGGCCGACCTGGCGCGCCAGGTGGAGCGCTGTCTCGAACGGCCCGTCACGCTGCTCGCGGGCGAGCCGGTGTTCGACCCCGTGCCGACGCTCGTCGGCGACGCGACGCGGCTGCGCGCGGAGGTGGGTTTCGTTCCCCGATTCACCTTGAGTGAGGGCCTTCGCGACACCGTCGAGTGGTGGAAGGCCCGCAAAGATCTGGTGCTCACATGATCTATTCCGTCGACACCACGGCCGGCGTCATCGTCGCGCACGTGGACGGCCGCGAATCGCGCGTGCCGCTGTATTCGAAAGACGGCTTCGAGCTGCTCTCGCGGCTCTGGCTGAAGGTGGGCTGGAACCAGAAGTACACCTACACCTTCAGCTGGCTGGGGCGGCCGGTCATCCAGCTCCCGGACGACATGATCCGGATCCAGGAGGTCATCCACGCGTCGCGGCCCGACGTGATCCTCGAGACCGGCATCGCCCACGGCGGGTCGCTGATCTACTACGCCAGCCTGTGCGCCGCGATGGGGCACGGTCGCGTGGTGGGCATCGACATCGAGATCCGGCCGCACAACCGGCAGGCCATCGAAGCGCATCCGCTGAAACCGCTGATCACGCTGATCGAGGGCGGTTCCACCGACGCGGCCATCGTCGAGCGCGTGCGCGCGGAAGTCGGCGACGCGAAATCCGTGCTGGTGCTGCTCGACTCGAATCACTCCCGGGCGCACGTGCGCGCCGAGCTCGAGGTCTACGCGCCGTTCGTCACCGTCGGGTCGTACATCGTCGCCACCGACGGCGTGATGCTGGAGGTGGCCGACGCGCCGCGCGGCAGGCCCGAGTGGACGACCGACAACCCGGTGTCGGCGGTGCACGACTTCCTGCCGTCGCACCCGGAGTTCACGCTCGAACAGCCGGCGTGGCCGTTCAACGAGAGCGAGCTCGATCGCAACGTCACGCACTGGCCGCAGGCGTACCTGCGGAGGACGCGATGAGCGCCGGCGCCGTCTGGTCCGGGCGCCGGGTGCTCGTCACCGGCGCCACCGGCATCGTCGGCTCGTGGCTGGTGCGCGCGCTGCTCGAGCGCGGCGCCACGGTGGTGGCGCTGGTCGTGGACCGCGACCCGCAGTCGGAGCTGGTCAGGAGCGGGGACTTCGACCGTATCAAAGTGGTCTTCGGCGCGCTCGAGGACTACGGCGCCGTGGACCGCGCCGTCGGCGTCTGGGAAGTCGACACGGTCATCCATCTCGGTGCGCAGACGCTGGTGGGGCCGGCGCGGCGATCGCCGCTGCCGACCTTCGAAACCAACATCCGCGGCACCTACAACCTGCTCGAGGTGTGCCGGATGCACGCCGAGGTCGTCAAGGCGGTCGTCGTCGCCTCGAGCGACAAGGTGTACGGCACCGCGGAACAGCTCCCGTACACCGAGGACACGCCGCTGCGCGCGCAGCACCCGTACGACGTGTCGAAGGCGTGCGTGGATCTCCTCTCACACACCTATGCCGAGACCTACGGGCTCCCCGTCGCAATCGCGCGCTGCGGCAACATCTACGGCGGCGGCGACTTGAACTGGAGCCGCATCGTGCCCGGCACGCTGCAGTCGCTCTTCCGCGGCGAGCGGCCGGTCATCCGCAGCGACGGCAAGTTCGTGCGCGACTACCTGTACGTGAAGGACGCGGCGTCGGCGTACGTCGCGATGGCCGAGGCGCTCCACGCGGGCCGGCTGGCCGGTGAGGCGTTGAACTTCAGCGGCGATGCGCGCCGGACGGTGCTCGAGATCGTGACCGACCTCCAGCGGCTGGCGGGCCGGCCGGACCTCGCCCCCGACATCCGCGACACCGCCAGGGCGGAGATCCGGGAGCAGTGGCTCTCGTCCGACAAGGCGCGCCGCCTGCTCGGGTGGAACCCCGCGTTCACGCTGGAGCAGGGGCTGGCCGAGACCGCGAACTGGTACCGCGCGTGGTTCGCGCCGGCGGGGTCCCGGTGACGTCCTGCGTCGTCTGCGGCGCGCCCGGCGCGATCGAGACCGTGCGCCGCGACCGGTTGCCGGCGATGCAGAACTAC
>Ga0207689_10003552_pt1 | contig 14257 bp, 13 predicted proteins | sample KBSMisM52_FD_184312 | JGI IMG/M metagenome (GOLD analysis project Ga0207689, IMG submission 184312) | Miscanthus rhizosphere microbial communities from Kellogg Biological Station, Michigan, USA - KBS Miscanthus M5-2 (SPAdes) (version 2) | ecosystem: Host-associated > Plants > Roots >... | reverse complement strand
GTTCACGGTGAACGTGTCGGAATCCAGGCCGAAGCCCTGCCGGAAATTCTCGCGGACCGTGTCGGTGGAGATGAACGCGTAATCGTATCGGCCGACGTAGCGGTCGAATGCCCAGGGAATCGCCTCGAGCAGCGCGACCTCGGACGCAGCGGTGAAGAAGCGGCGCCGGCCGGGGGGGCGCACGGGCTGCGGAACCGGCTCCGGCTTGGCGGCCTCCTGGCCGGCGTCCGGCGACGCGAGCGCTTCGCCGCTGCCGCCGAAGTCCTCGAGGCGCGGGACCTCCCGCGGGAAGAGCGGGCAGGGCAGATTCCGGTCTTCCGCGCGCATCGAACCTGCGGACAGCACAAGCGCGCCGGCGGCGAGAAGGAGCGCGCCGACACGGCCTTTCCCGCGACGCCGTTCCCGGCGCCAGTTTGTCCCAGTCTTCCGCATCCTCCGGGTGTGAACGCGAAATCGGTGCCAGCAGCGCCCCGTCAGGAGCGGCCGGCCGCGGGGGCGAGAGGGGGTCGCAAGGCGGAGATCCGGACCGCGAGCGCGATCAGCGTGACGTCGAACGCGGCGTTGAAGAAAAAGAACGATCGTCTCGAAGTTGCACCCGTCATGACGCACGCGACAGCGAACTGGAACGCGGCGATGAAAAGGAGCGCGATCCAGATTTCCGCGACTCCCCGGATAGCGGCGCCCGCCGCGTTCCGGCGGAGATGGATCGCGGCGGCGAGGCTCCCGAGAAAATAGAGAGCGAGAAACCCCACCCGACCCGGCAGCAATTTCGCCTTCGCCCGCGACCAGGCCGAGAAACTCCCGCTCACCGCGAAGGGGGGCGCTCCGGTCGCCTGCGCGAAGTTTCCGACGCCGTCGGGCCGCATCTCGAAAGCTTCGGCGGCGCCGCGATCCAGCGCCCTCCAGAGCCGCGCGGGGCGCGCCGCATAGAAGAGGGCGAGCCTCCCGTAGCCCACGTGAGCGAAGGCGCGCTGAAAGGCCGGGTCGTTTACGGGAGCCTGCGGGCTGAATCCGGGGACGTCGATCCATCGCGCGAATTGCGGCGGAAGTCCGAGCGCCGCGAGGTCCCGCTGCGGTTCGGGAGAGTCCGGAAGCAGGGTCCGGAAGACCGCGCTGAATTGGTAGATCCGCTTGAGAAGGGGGGAAGTGCTGCGCGAGTACGCGAACGAGGCGACGCCGAGGAGCACTGCCGCGAAGAGGACGAGCCGGCGCCGCCGGGTGTCGTCGTAACGGGCGATCCTCCACCCGAGAACCGCCAGGAAGAATCCGAGCGGCGCGTTCTGCGGCCGCGACGTCGCGAGCAGGGCGGACGCGAGGAAGAAGGCGCCGGCCAGCCACACCGGCGGATTCGGGCTCCGCGCGAGGAGAAGGGCGAGGGCGAGCGTGGCCAGGAAGAACACGAGTGCGGCCGGCTCCGTGTAGAAGGAGTTCAGGAGAGAGACGTAGCCGACGTCGGTGAAAGCCGCGACGAGAAGAAGTCCCGCGAGACCCCGCGGAATGAGCGAAAGCGGCTGCAGGGCGAGCAGGAGGAGCGTCAGCGCGCCGGCGAGCGCGAGGCCGTTGACGAGACCGGTCGCCCGCAGATCGAACCGTCGGGGCGGTGCCGCCACGAGACCCACGGGGAGCGCGGCGAGAGCGAGCGCGGTCTGGCTGGAGTAGCAGCACAGTCCGTGGATCCAGATCCGACCCGGGTCGAACCGGTACTGCGGAACGATCCACGCGAAGAAGGCCCGGTCGCCGAGCTCTTCGGGAGGGAAGATCCCGAGAGGACTGGCAACCCGGGAGAAGTCGCCGTTGTCCGCGAGACCGACGATCGGGGGCACGAGGAGCTGGAACGCGAGGGCCGCGCCGAAGAGAGCGAGCAGGATCGCCTCGATCCAATTCCGGCGCGCCGCGGGAACGGTAGGATTGTCGGCCACGACGCGCACCAGACTACCCTCGGTGCGGAACCGGAGGTGCAGATGCCCCGTTCCTCTCTCGGCGTGACGACCGCGTTGCTGATCCTCGCGGCCGCTCCAACCGGCGGCGCGACCGACGCCGCGACCGCCGTACCGCGCAGCACCCGCTACGAGGATCTCGTTTCGCTCTTCTCCGACTGGCGGGCGTTCCAGAAGCCGAAGGTCGTCGACGGCGTACCCGACTACACGCCGGCGGCGATGGCCGCGCAGAAACGCGAGCTCGCGGCCTACCAGCGGCGGCTCGCGGCCATCGACCCGAGCGGCTGGCCGATCGCGCAACAGGCCGACTGGCACGTGGTGCGCGCCGAGATGAACGGCCTCGACTTCGACCATCGCGTTCTCCAGCCGTGGGCGAAGAATCCCGGTTTCTACGTCACCGTGTTCTCGGAAGAGAGCGACCAGCCCGCGCGCGAGGGGCCCTTCGCGTGGGGCGCGGTCGAGCTGTGGACCTACAAGTTCCCCGCGACCGCCGCAGACGCCGCGAAGGTGGACGCCGGCATCCGCACGATTCCGCAGCTCCTGGCGCAGGCGAAGTCGAACCTGACCGGGAAGGGGAAGGATCTCTGGATCTACGGCACGAAGAACGTCCGGCAGCAGAGCGCCGAGCTCGCGCAGCTGGCGTCGAAAGTGGCCGGCGCCGCCGGAACCCTGCCCGCGGACGTCGCGCGCGCGAAGGAGGCAACGGACGACTTCGCCGCCTGGCTCGACTCTCAGGCGGCTTCGAAGACGGAGCCGTCCGGAGTCGGCATCGAGAACTACGACTGGTACCTGAAGAACGTCCAGCTCGTCCCGTACACGTGGCGGGACGAGGTGACCCTCATGGAGCGGGAGCTGGCGCGCTCGCACGCGCTCCTCGCGATGGAGGAGCAGCGCAACGCGAAGCTGCCGCAGCCCGCGCCGGTCGCGAGCGCCGCCGAGTACGACCGCCGGTTCGGCGAAGCGGTCACCGAGTACATGGCCTTCCTGAAGGGCCACGACGTCCTCGAGGTCGAGGACTGGATGGATCCGGCGCTCCGCGCGCGCGTTGGCGCGTACCAGGCCGGCCCCCGGGAGTTCTTCGGTGAGGTGGACTACCGCGATCCGGAGCTGATGCGGACGCACGGCTACCACTGGTTCGACAAGGCGCGGATGGTTCACGAGCCGCACCCGAGCCCGATCCGGCGGGGCGCCCTCCTGTACAACATCTTCAACACGCGGACCGAGGGGCACGCCACGGGTTGGGAAGAGCTGATGATGCAGGCCGGGATGTTCGACGCCCGCCCCCGCACGCGCGAGCTCCTCTACATCCTGCTCGCCGAACGGGCCGCCCGCGCGCTCGGCGACCTCCGCATGACGAGCAACGAATTCACTCTGGAGCAGGCGTCGGAGTTCGCCTCCGCGAACACGCCCCGCGGCTGGCTCTCCCTGGACGGAAACCTGGTCCGCGGAGAGCAGCACCTCTACCTGCAGCAGCCGGGATACGGGACGAGCTACATCATCGGAAAAATCGAGATCGAGAAGCTGCTGGCGGAGCGTCGGCGCGAGCTGGGTGAAAAGTTCTCGATGAAGCAGTTCATGAAGGAGTTCGACGACGCGGGGCTGATCCCGGCCTCGCTCATTCGCTGGGAGCTGACGGGAAAGAAATCTCCCGAGCTCGAGCAGATGCTTCGGTAAGGCCGGGAGGGATGAGAAGGGAGAGGCGGGTTCGGGCCTCCGCGACGATCGTGGCGGCCGCGATCCTCTCGGCATGCTCCCGGCCGCCCGCCGCCGCCCCGCCTCCCGCCGAACGGCCCGGCTTCGTCAACCGGGTCTGGAGGGTCGAGCGGTCGACCGCGGTGTCGCCCGGCACGCTCTACGTCTTTCTGTCCGACGGTACGCTCGTCGTTGCGTCCCCGAACGGAAAGCCCTCGCTCGGGACCTGGAAGCGCGAGGTCGGGAAGCTCACGATGGTCGAGGAGGGCATCACCTACGCCGTCGACATCCTCCGGCTGGACGCTGCAGGGTTCGCCATCCGGAGCCACAACCCGGGCGAGCCCGTGGACATCGAGATGGTCCCGGCTCCGTCGCCGCCGGTGGAAGCACGATAGGAGATATGCATGCGTCTTCGTTGGACGCTCTCGCTGATCGTGCTCGTCCCGCTCGCGGCGGGCTGTGCGCCTCCGGCCGCGACGCCAGCCGCCGCAACGCCGGCCCCGACGCCCGCCGCCGCCGCGGCGCCGTCGCTCGTTGGAAGCGCGTGGCGTCTGAGGGACCTCGGCGAGGCAGCCGCGATCCCCGGAGTCGAGGCCACGCTCGAGTTCCCGGCGGCGGGACGCGCCGCCGGAAGGGGATCCTGCAACCGCTTCTTCGGGACGGTCGAGATCTCCGGCGAGTCGATCCGGTTCGGGCCGCTCGCGGCAACGAAGATGGCCTGCCTCGACGCCGCGTCGAACGCGCAGGAGACGAAATACCTGGAGGGCCTCCAGGCCGTCGAACGGTTCGAGTTCGACGGCCCGGCGTTGCTCCTCTATCCCCGGGGGGGCGGCGCGCCGCTGCGCTTCGTCCGCAAGTAGCGGCTCACGCGGGGCACCGTCCTACCGAGGTCGGTCGGATGCGCGGAGCGGCCGCGCGGATTGGACGCGGCCCATCTGGCCCCATCGGTCGAGGTCCGGAATGCTCGACGAGACCTCCTCGCAGCGGCCCGTGAACCGCGGACCCTCGCACAGGAGCCACGCCCCCCCGACGACCTGGACGCTGCGGGCGCGCGCGCCGAACCCGGACAGGATCGCGGTCGCGGATTCGATCGTCACGGACTCGCCTCGGTATCCGGGTCCCTCGAAGAGCACGAGGCGCGCGTTCTCCGGATAGGGAGGAGGGTAGCCGCCGCCGCCTCCGCCGCCGCTCCAGCCGACCGGGCGGACCGAGGACAGCTTCTTATTCAGCCCGAGGCTCGAGAGATTTTCGACGTCGCGGTCCACGATCTGGCAGCGCCGGAAGCGGGGCTCGGCGCAGAGTTCCCACCGGCCCGACAGGACGCGCACGCTCTCGGCGCGGTCGTGGAAGCTCTGGAAGCGCAGGTTCTCGCTGGCGTCCCGCATCGGGAGCGAGTTCCCGCGGAAGTACGGGTCGTCGTAGAGGATGATGCCGCGCCGGCCGGCCGGCGGGAACGGTCCCGGATTTCCGCCGCCGTCGCCGCGCACGCGGCGGAGCGAAGAGATCCGGTCGGTCCAGCCGATTCGGCGCAGATCCCGCTCCTCTCCCGAGAAGACCTGGCAGCGCCCCTGGTAGTTGGCCCGCTCGCAGGCCTCCCAGTACTCGCCGGGCGCGACGCGCAGGCTCGTGATGCGGTCGCTGAAGCGGTAGCTCCGGAGGTCCGGAACGTCCTGGCGGAACGTCGCGTTCTCGCCCCGGAAGTTCTCGTCCCGGAAGACCGTGATCCCGACGCCGCCGATGGCGCGCTCCCGGTACTGCGCCAGGAGAGGCGCGGCGGCGACGGCGAGAGCGACCGCGAGAAAGAAACGGTGGATCGAACGCTTCCTCATGGTGTCCTCCTGCGGAAGGGTCGAGCGTCTTTGACCGATCCTTCCGCCGGCCGGCTTCGATGTCAAGCCTTCGTCGATTTCGGCGCCGTCAGTGCAGATGTGCGGTGGGATCACCCGGCGGGAGGAGGGCGAAGGCGGGGTGCTCCGTTCCACCGCGCGTCTGGATGATGGCGTAGAGGAACGGACCGAAGCTCGTTCCCTTGCGTCCGTTGACGACGACGATCGGAGTTCCGTCCGAGTCATAGTGAGACGCGGCGGCGATGTCCTCCTCCAGCTTCGCGCGCGTGGATGGGGCGTCGAGGCACGCCTGCAGGGCCGGCCGCGGCATGAAGGGCGCCGCGATCTCGAAGACGTTTTCCCGCGTGAGCCCTTTCTGCCGGGCAAAGAGCGCGTCGGCCAGCTTCGGCTCGTTGCCCGTGGGCTCCAGGCAGATTCTGGCTTTCGCCGCCACGCATCGCACGTCGTCCGGGCGGCTCCCGCCGACCAGGGGATTGCACCGGCTGTCGAGAGGGAACTGCCGGGAATCCACGCTGAAGCTGTCGGGCGGGAGAGACTCGCGCAGGGTCTTCAGCGTGTCCTGAAGCCCGGCGCAGTGCTCGCAGAGAATGTCGGTGAACTCGGTGATCCGCACCGGCGCCCGATCCGAGCCGATGAGGGCACGAGGCGGCGGCGGTTGATACACCGACGAAGCACGGTAGACCGCCAGCGAGTCCGCGAGCGTCTGGCGAAGAGGCGGTTCGAGCGAGCGGATCAACTCCGAAATCCTCCGGTCCGTGAGCGGGTCTCCGGTGTCGGCCGAGACCGGGCCGGCGGGCGCCTCGTGCGCTGCCGCTTCGGCGACGGCTTTCCGTCCCGCTTCGCCGCTCGTCTTCGGGGTCCGCAATCCGGGGTAGAGCAGAACGAGAAACGCGGCCGCGGTGGCTCCGGCCGCAAGGATCGCACCGCGGCCCGGGTCCGGGAAGCCGGCGCCTCTCCACCGGAGCAGAGTAATGAACGCGTAGGCTCCAACGAGGAGGTACGTCCCGATGCACCCGACGCAGATGGCGCCGGCGACGGCGCTTTCCGCGAGCATCAGCGCCACGGCGAGGATCCCGGCCACGCCCGTCAGCCGTACGGCCGAGACCAGGCGGTCGCTCGGCCGGCCTTCCGCCAGGCGAAGCAGCCCGGCGAGCGGCAGGAGGAAGGCCACGGAGCTCCACACGAGGCCCCAACCCGCGATCGGCAGTCCCGTGAGCCGGTGAACGGTCGAGGCGAAGGCGCCGTTCCAGACGGCCGCGCAGTCGAACCGCTCGCCGAAGCCGCAGAAGGAGCTTCCCCCCGAACGCACGAGGACGAGCTCCTCCCAGAGGACGACCGACCACAACGCCGACAAGGCGCCCAGGCCGACGAGCGTCGCCAGCTCCCGCGGTCCGACGCGGCGTGTCGGGCTTTCGACCTCCGCGGCTTGCCGCCGGTCCCGGGCCTCCGCGACCTGCCTTTCCCTCTTGCCCATGACCGGGGAGTCTGACAGAAAACCCGGCGCCCACTCGCCAGCCTCGAGCGGGCGCCGGTCCGTCGCCGGTCTAGAGCGACTTGAGATATTCGACCAGGTCGCTCTTTTCCTGTTCCGTCAATTTCAGCCCGAGGAATCCGTCGTAGTGGTCGACGACCTCGCGCAGGTTCCCGAAGCGACCGTCATGGTAGAAGCCGCCCTTCTGGTGGCTCCAGAGTCCGGCCAGCGGCGCAGTCCGGTACTTGTGCGTGGGTGACCGGTCGGCCTGGAAGGAATCGACGCCAACCTCGGCCGGCGAGTGCAGGTTGTTTCCGGGCTCGGTAAAGAGCGGCGGTACATGGCACGTGGCGCACCGCGCCTTGACGTTGAAGATTTCCATTCCCCGCGTGGCGGCGTCGGTCCGGAACGAACCGGGCGGCGGTTTCGGGGCCGGGATGGCGAGCTGGTAGAAGTGCAGGGCCGCGAGCCGGGGGGTGACGAGGTCCGGCTTCCCTCGCGTGTTTCCGGAGCCGGTCCTCGCCGCAACCGGGTATTGCTCCTTGTCGTTGAACCGCGAATCGAAGAAGGTCCCCGACCCGTGCATTTCGGTGGCCGCGACGTAGGCGTTCCAGTATGTCACCGACCCGAACCCCGTCCAGGTGTGGAGGTTCACTCCCGCGAGGCCGAAAGCCGGCGGAATGAGAGTGCCTGCCTGCTTCCCGTCCGGCCGGAAGGCCTTGCCGTCTTTGTCGAGCTCGGCGTCGAAGCGACCGGGCCCCCAGCTGTTCAGCACTTTCTTGACCGTTGCCACGTCGACCCCGAGGAGATCGCTGAAGGGTTGGAGATTCGGGGAGAGGGCGACGATCGCGCCGACGTTCAGGTCGCGCGCGGCCCACCCGTCCAGCCGTTTGCCGATACCCGGAGCGAAGGAGTCGTCCACGGTCGAGTGGCAGAAAGCGCACTGGATGCCCATCGATCGGATGCTTCCCTTCTTGTCGAAGAGACCCGTCACGCCCACGACGGCGTTCAGCTTCAAGAGCGCCAGCGTCGTCGCCGGGTCGTCCAGGTCGACCTTGCCCGATTTGAGCTGTTCCTTGAGGGGAGCGGGCAGTGCGTCCGCATCCACCTTGAGTCCGACCGAGAGCGCGGTCTTCGGACTGACGCCGCCTCCGACGCCGCCGTTCTTCTCGCCGGCAATGGCCTTGTGCAGCTGGAGCGCGTCTCCCCAGAAGGCCTCGCTGCCGAACGTGGCGTAGCGGAACGTCTTCCGACCCTCCTCGAGCATCCGGTTGGAGTTCGACTGGATCGTGGCGTCGAAATTCGGGGGTTGTCGCTTCGCATTGACCGCGGGAGCCTGACCGCGCGTGAGGCGAGGGATGACGAGGGCAACCACGGAAACGAGAACCAGTGCGAGGATGAGGCGCCGACTTTTCATGACTCCTCCAAGGGGCCGAAGGAGGCCTCGTTGAGCGCGCTCCAACACGGACTGCATCCGGGCGGGAGCCATTGAGAAGCGTTTCAGTTTTGTCCGGACAGTCGGCCCCGCAGGTCGGCGGCGCGGAACGGTCCGGGCTCGGCGATGAGGGCCCGCGCGGCGTCGACCTGGCCCCACGTGTTCCAGAGCAGCACGCCGCGCACCCTTCCGCCGGAGAGGTAGTAGACGACCCCTTCGCGAAAGGAGGTCTTCCAGTCGGAAACGGTTTCGCCCCGCGGGTCGAGTTCGCCGACCGCCTCGTATCCCAGGTCGAAGAGGTCGGAGTAGAAGAACGGCAGGTGCGAGTACGGCGTCGCGTCGCCGGCCATCGAACGCCCGGCCGCCTTTCCCATGGTGAGCGCGTTGTCCTCGTGCTCCACGCGGATCCGGGTTCCCAGAGCCGGAGCCTGGAACCGTGCGACGTCGCCCGCCGCGAAGACATCGGGGTGGCTCGACCGCAGCCGCTCGTCCACCGGGATTCCGTCGTCGACGGTAATCCCGGCCGCCGCGGCCAGCTCCGTGTTGGGAACGATGCCGAGGCCCGCGACGACGGAGTCGACGGTCACGCGAAACCCGCTCTTGGTCTCGACCGAGAGCCCGGCGTCTGCCCGGCGGACGCCCGTGACCGCCTCGCCGGTTCGAACGTCGACTCCCTTCTCCCGGTAGTAGTCGGTCACGAAGCGCGCGAGGTCCTTCGGGAAGATGCGCGCGCCGATCCCCTCCTCCGGAAACAGTTGCGTGACCCTGGAACCCTGCAGAGCGAGCGCCGCCGTGATCTCGGAGCCGATGAACCCGCCCCCGATCACGGCGAAGGTCCGGCCGGCGCCGGCCCGCGCATGGAGGCTGCGGTAGTCGGCGAGCGTCCGGAAGTAGTTGACGTCGTCGCCGCCGAAGGGGAGGCGGCGTGGCTTTCCCCCGGTCGCGAGCAGCAGCTTGTCGAACGTGAAGTTCGTTCCCCCGTCGTCCGACAACGTCTTCCGCGAAAGGTCGAGGCCGGTCGCCCGCCTTCCCAGGTGAAGGTCGACGCCGAGGTCCTCGGTCTTCTTCCAGACGCTCTCGAGCGGGTCCCCCTTCCAGAGGCCCTTCGAGAGCGGCGGCCGGGAGTAGGGGGGATCCGGCTCGTCCCCGATCAGCCCGATGGAGCTCTTCGCGTCCAGCTCCCGGATGCCGCGAACGGCGGCGTCGGCGGTCATCCCGCCTCCCACGATGAGGTACGGAAAATGAGTCATGGTCACTCCCTCCGATTCGAGGACGCGCCGTCCCGGAGCCTCGCGAAGAATTGCTCCTGCAGCCGCTCGTCCTGGAACGTTCCGCGAACCGCGGTGGTGCGCGTGGTGATCCCCGCCCGCGCCACGCCGCGCATTTCCATGCAGAGGTGCCGGGCCTCCATCGAAACGAGCAGCCCGGCCGGCGTCAATTTCTGCTGCAGGAACGACGCCACCTGCTCGGTCAGGTCCTCCTGGAGCTGGGGCCTCCGGGCGAAGTGGTCGACCGCCCGCGCGATCTTCGAGAGGCCGACGAGACGGCTTCCCGGCGCGTACGCCACGTGGGCGGTCCCGAAGAACGGCAGGAAGTGGTGAGCGCAGATCGAGTGGAACGCGATGTCCGTGACCGAGACGATCCCCGCGTACTTCCCGGCGTTGGGAAAGGTCCGGAGCGCCGGCTCGGTCTTCCGGAGACCGCCCAGGATTTCCCGGTAGGCGCGCGCCACGCGTTCCGGCGTGCCGGCGAGGTTCGGATCCGTCAGATCGAGGTCGAGGGTCTGGAGGAATTCCCGGAAGGCGGCCGCGACCTTTTCGACGTCGAGGCCTTCGCTCCGATCCGCGGAACGCGGCCGCGGCGCCGGGACCGGACGCCGCGGAAACGCCGCCGGGCGCTCCGGCAGGCTGCTCATTGCCGGAACTTCCGCGGGAACTGCCGCACGATGCCGGCCGACAGTACGTCCGCCATGCCGAGGATGTGGTCGTGCACCTTGTCGTAGGCGGCGATGTCGGCGGCCCAGTCGCCTTTGATCCGGGCCGTCGCCTCCTGGAGCGTCAGATCCAGGTGGTGGTGCATCTCGGCGCGCAACGTGGCCTGGGGCCAGTTCTGAGGGTTGGCCTTGTGGAGGAAGTCCGCGATCTCGTCCGCGTTCGCAGACCAGCGGGCGTTGGCCGCGCCGACGGCGGCCGCGTCGCCGGCCTTCGCGGCCTTCACGATCTCCGCCGCGATCAGGATGTGGGGACGCAGGAGCGCGGTCAGGCCCTCTCCGGCGGCCTCGCCGAAAAAGGGCTTGATGGCGTTGCCGATGTCGGACTGGTTCTGCAGGAGGCGCTCGGCCGCGCGATCCGCGTCGGGGAGGCCGGCGACGGCGCTCACGATGTAAAGACGCGTCCACGTGACGTGGTCCTCCCAGAGCTTGCGCATGGCGTCGTGAAACGCGGGTTGGACTGTGACGGGTGCAGGCCCCGAAGGGCCTGTCCCCGTGACGCCAATCGGGAGAGTCGCGGCGGTCGAAGAAGCCGGAACGGCGGCGGGGGGAACGTGGGGCGCGGTCGCGGGCGCCATCGAAGGCACGAGCGCGAGGGCGAGGACCGTGAGGATCGGGGACATGGGAGACTCCTTTCTAAAACAAACAAGTGCTACTATAGAAGCCGGAGGGGCGGAGGGGAAGTCTTTAAAAAATATTTATGTGTTTTAGAATGGCGGGCGTGGCGAACGGAACCGGGACGGCGGAGGCTTCGCTCGAGCCCGAAATCGCGGGATTGGCCTCGCTCGGCGACCCCGTTCGCCGGCGGCTCTACGTGTACGTCTCGGGCCGGAGCGGGGACGTGAGCCGCGACGAGGCCGCGGAGGCGGCCGGGATCTCGCGGACCCTGGCGGGCTTCCACCTCGACCGGCTCGTGAAGGAAAAGCTGCTCGAGGCGTCGTTCCGCCGGCTCTCGGGGCGGTCGGGGCCCGGCGCCGGGCGTCCCGCCAAGCTCTACCGCCGGTCGGCCCGGCAGGTCGAGGTCAGCCTGCCGCCCCGCAAGTACGAGCTCGCCGCCCGGATCCTGGCGACCGCGGTCGAGGCGAGCCCCGGCCCCCGGACCCGCCGGGCGCTCGTCCGCACGGCGAGGGAGGTCGGCGAGCAGATCGGTGCGGAGGCCCGGGAGCGCGTCGGCCCCCGCGCCGGCCGCAAGCGGCTCGTGGGCGGAATGGTGGAAGCGCTCGCGGCCCAGGGATACGAGCCCGAAAAGGCGGGCGGCGAGGTCCGCCTTCGCAACTGCCCGTTCCACGCCCTCGTCGGCGAGCACCGCGACCTCGTCTGCGGCATGAACCTCGCCCTGATCGAGGGCGTCGTCGACGGGCTCGAGCTTCCGGCGGCGAAGCCGGTCCTGGCGCCGGTGCCCGGCCGGTGCTGCGTCTGCGTCCGGGTCGGAGAGGCCGGAACCTAGGGCTTCGGCGGCTCCTCCGGAACCGGCGCCGCCATCTGCGCCACGGCCCTCCACTGACCGCCGCGCTTCGCGTAGACCCGGATGTACCGCACGCGGTTGGGGACGTCCTTGTCCCCCTCGCGCCGGAAACCCTTCGTCTTCGCGGTCACGACTGCCGTGTCTCCGAAGACGCGTCCCTCGACGTCGAAAATCGTGAGGTCGGTGTACTTGCGCGCGCCCGAGCGGTAGGACGCCAGGATCTCGGCCTTGGGGCTGGTCCTGCCCGACGCCTCGAAGGCGACGTAGTCGTCGGCGACGATCCGGTCGTAGGTCTGGAGGTCGCCGCGGCCGATCGCGGAGACGAGGTCGCGTTCGAGCTGCTCGACCTGGCGGGCGGGTTCCTCCGCGGCAGCCGGAAGCGGAGCGAGCACCGTGGCGAGAAGGAGAACCGGCAGAAGTCGCGTGCGGATTTTCATGACCGCGGACTATAACGGGGCGGGTGGCTTAAGCTCGACGTCCTGGCAGGAGGAGCGATGACGAAGCCGAGCGCGGCGCGGAGTTGGCGGGTGATCCTGGCCGGAGCTATGGTATTCGCTACCATAGTAGCCGCGCCGGCCGCGACCAACAAGCCGCCGCTCCACGCCCGCAAGTGGCTCGCGATCACCGGGAAGCCGCTCGCGGCGACGGCGGGCGCAATGATCTTCCAGAAGGGGGGCAACGCGGTCGACGCGGCGTGCGCGATGATCGCCGCGGCCTGCACGATGTGGGACACGCTCTCCTGGGGGGGCGAGACGCAGGCCCTCATCTACAACCCGCACACCGGCAAGGTCATCGGAATCGACGCCCTTGGCGTCGCGCCCACGGGCGCCACGCCCGAGTTCTTCCGCGCGAAGGGGATGTCCTACCCGCCGGAATACGGCCCGCTCGCGGCGGTCACCCCCGGGACGCCGGGCGGAATCCTGGTGATGCTCGCCGAGTACGGAAAGCTTTCGCTCGCCGAAGTGCTCGCGCCCGCGATCGAGATGGCCGACGGCTATCCGATCGAGCAGCAGCTCGTCTCGACGATCGCGCGGCGGCGCGACTGGCTCCGGAAATGGCCGGAGTCGCGGCGCCTCCTGCTGCCGCATCCGGGCGACCAGCCGCCGGAGCCGGGCGAGATCCTGCGCCAGCCGGACCTCGCCGCGACGCTCCGCAAGCTCGTCGAGGCCGAGAAGCAGGCGCTCGCCGCCGGCAAGTCCCGGAAGGACGCGATTCTCGCGGCCTACGACCGCTTCTACCGGGGGGACATCGCGCGCGAGTTCGTGCGCGGCTCGCAGGAGCTGGGCGGGCTGCACACGCTCGAGGACCTGGCGAACTGGAAGGTCCGGATCGAGGAGCCGGTCAAGACGACGTACAAGGGGATCGACGTCTACAAGCTCGACTTCTGGACGCAGGGTCCCGCGATGCTCCAGGCGCTGAACATCCTGGAGACGATGGACGTCAAGTCGATGGGCTACAACAGCGCGCGATACCTCCACGCGCTCTACCAGGCGATGAACATGGCCTTCGCCGACCGCGACTTCTATTACGGGGACACGTACCGTCCGCCCGAGGAGCCGCGCCGGGGTCTTCTCTCGAAGGACTACGCGAAGGCGCGGGCGGCCCGGATCGACTGGGCGAGGAACGACCCGAACGTCAAGCCGGGCGATCCGTACGCTTTCCAGGGTGGGAAGAATCCGTACGCGGACCTGCTCCAGAAGTGGCCGCCGCCGGCCGCGCCGAAAGCGGAGGGCTCCGGACCCGACGCCGGGAACGGGCTCGAGCGGTGGAGGGACGACTTTTACGCGGGCACCACGTCGGTCGAGGCCGCGGACGCCGAGGGTTGGGTCGTGTCGGTGACGCCGTCGGGGGGATGGGTGCCCGCGGCAATCGCCGGCAAGACCGGTATCGGCATGAGCCAGCGCATGCAGTCCTTCGTGATGGACCGCGCCGAGAGTCCCTTCAACGTGCTCGAGCCGGGCCAGCGGCCGCGCGTCACGCTGACGCCGACCCTGGCGCTGAAGGACGGCAAGCCGTACCTCTGCTTCTCGGTCCAGGGCGGCGACTCGCAGGACCAGAACCTGCTGCAGTTCTTCCTGAACGTCGTCGAGTTCGGGATGACCGTGCAGGAGGCGACCGAAGCCGCGAACATCAACAGCTACCAGATGCACAGCTCGTTCGGAAACCACGAGTCGCGGCCGGGGGTGATGATGATCCACCCGTCGCTCCCGCCGTGGGTGCGCTCCGAGCTGACGGCGATGGGCTACAAGCTGGAGGTGGCCCCGAAGACGTCCGGCCCCATCAACGCGATTCTCCTCGACCGGAAGCACGGCACGATGTGGGGCGGGTCCTCCGACCACGGCGAGGACTACGGGATCGGGTGGTGAGAGGCCTTCCGGTTCAGGATCGCCTTCGCCGCCGCGGCTGACACGAGGGGCACG
>Ga0207689_10003551_pt1 | contig 14258 bp, 15 predicted proteins | sample KBSMisM52_FD_184312 | JGI IMG/M metagenome (GOLD analysis project Ga0207689, IMG submission 184312) | Miscanthus rhizosphere microbial communities from Kellogg Biological Station, Michigan, USA - KBS Miscanthus M5-2 (SPAdes) (version 2) | ecosystem: Host-associated > Plants > Roots >... | reverse complement strand
CGCACGGGATCACGGAGGCCGACACGCCGACAAGTATCCCGTGTCGTCCCTAACCGGGACAAGCGGTGGTACCGTACCCGGCACGGTAACGGGAGCACAACCGGCACAGGGGTTAAGATGATCTTAATGTTTCGTTTTGGTCACGTCGGATTATTTCCCTTATCCGCGTCAACCAAGCCCCCCGATGCCGCGTCTTCTTATCAGGTAAAGGGACAGGAGCCCCGAACCTGAATAGGAAGGGACGCCTGCTTTACCTGATGAGCTTCCGGGTTCGCCCGGGTCTTCCCCTTACAGAACAGCACTACCGGTCAGGTCGGCCGTTCCCGCCCTGACCAGGGTCACCCTCGTCCCCGGTTGCAGGCCGGGTCAGCCGGAGCGACTCCGGCTTGGCGATGGTGACTAGCAACAACAGCCGTGCGCAGGGTACGGCTGTGGTTCCAGAAGGGAACATCCATGTCCTTCAAGAGCAAGATGCTCGCCGCTGCGGCGACGCTGACCCTGGTCGGCGGCGCGGCGGGTGCGCTCACGGCCGGGCCCGCCAACGCGGCCACCCCGTCGTGTGGTCACCGGTGCGTCAACCTGTTCAGCAAGAAGTTCAGTGACGTTCTTACGACCAAGCCCGGCTTCGTCCTCGACGTGCTCCGGCAGGGCGCGAAGGTCGGCCAGCCGATCATCATGTTCCAGTCGAGCAACGCCGACCCGGCGGAGGACTTCACCGTCTCCCTCCAGGGCACGGTCACTGAGTTCGCCGCCGCCGGGCTCCTGCCCTCCGGCGCGCTGCTCCTCCACTACGCCGACAACGAGGCGGTTGAGTACCAGTACTCGCCGAACGGCGTGGACAGCGGCCTGTGCATCGGTGTCCCCAGTACGCCGATCGCCAACACCAAGGTCGCCCTGGAGCCGTGTGGCGCCTCGGCTAAGACCGTGTGGATCCTCGACTTCAACAGGCATGACGTCTCGCCGGGCGGTCCGTTCACGTTCCCGTTCGTCCCGCTGATCAGCGCCGCGGGTCTCAACTTCTCCAACCCGTACGTGCTGACCTACCCGCAGAACGGCAACCCGAACGACAAGCCGCGCCCGCAGCTGGTGACCCAGAACCTGCACAAGTTCTCCCGTGGTCAGATTTATGACAACCAGCAGTGGTCCGCCTTCTTCGGCGTCCTGCGGTAAGTAGCACAGCTCGACCCTGAATTACCAAGTGGCGTCGGCCCCCTCGGGGGTCGGCGCCACTGTCGTGTCTAGGGGCGACGCCGGCTCTCCCCGCGGGGGAGGGCCGGCGTCGGCATGTTCCGGCGGCGAACCGGGTAGGACCGCTCCCGGAGAGCACCTTTCGTCGCGGATGGGAACCGGCGTGGGCCAGGACAGTAACCGGCACGCTCCTGCCGTCTGCCCCCGCTGCGGCCGGCCTCTCCGGGAACCGACCGCGTGGTCCAGCGCCTGGCGCTGCGACTGGCACGGCGAGGTCCAGCCGCTGCTTCCCGCGTTCAGCCCGTCAAGGGACGGCCTGGACGGATTGCTGCACATGTACCGCCCGGGAACGGCCGGCGTGCCGGTCTGGCTGCCCTGGCCGCTTCCGCTCGGCTGGCTGGTGGCCGGCTTCGCCGGGGCCGGCGACGAGCGCACCGGCGTACGCGCCTGCGCGGTCGCCCTGGCCGGCCCGAACCCGCTCGGCGGCCCGGCCGACATGGTGGTCGTGGCCGAGGAACCCGGGATCGGCCTCGGCGCGGCGCTGGCGGGCCTGGACAGCGTGGACCCGGGCGCGGGCTTCGGCTCCGCCCCGCCGATCGCCACCGCCTCGTTCGGCAAGCATGACTTTCCGCTGTGGCAGGTGGATTCGCCGGGCCGCGCCGTGTTCGCCGGCGAGGTGCAGGGCCGGTGGCTGTGGGTCGTGCTGTGGCCGGACACCGCCGGCACCCTGCTCGTGGAGCCGCTCGCCCTGCGTGATCTGCGAGATCCTGGCCAGGACCTGGACCTGCCCTTCGGGGCCGCCTCGCCGCGCCTGCCCGCCCCTTGAATGCTGCCCCCTTGATGCGCGCTGACCTGCATGTGCACAGCACTGCCTCGGACGGGACCGACCCGCCCGCCGAGGTGATGCGCCGCGCCGCCCGGGCCGGCCTCGACGTGGTGGCGCTGACCGATCACGACACGGTGGCCGGCCACGCCGAGGCCCGTGCCGCGGCTGGCCCCGTCGCCTTGCTGCCGGGCATGGAGCTGTCCTGCCGGCTCGATGGTCGCTCCCTGCACATGCTGGCCTACCTCTTCGACGCGGATCAGCCCGAACTGGCCGCCGAGCTCACCCGCATCCGCGACGACCGCGTGCTGCGCGCCCGGGCCATGGTGGACAAGCTCGCCGGCCTCGGCGTGGACGTCAGCTGGGGGCAGGTCGCGGCCATCGCGGGACAGGCCGTGGTCGGCCGGCCGCACATCGCCCGCGCCATGGCGGACAGCGGCGCCATCGCCTCGCCCCGCGAGGCGTTCACCCGCGACTGGATCGCCGACGGCGGCCGCGCCTACGTCGGCCGGTACGCGCTCGACCCGGTCCGCGCCATCGACCTGGTCCGGGCCGCGGGCGGCGTGACGGTGCTGGCCCACCCGCGGGCGGGCCGGGACACCTGGGTGACGAACGAGCAGATCACCAGGCTGGCCGCCGTAGGGCTGGCCGGCCTTGAGGTGTTCCATCCCGACCAGTCGGAGGCCGAACGGGTCCGGCTCATCGCCTTGGCTCACGATCTCGCCCTGGTGCCCACGGGCGGCAGCGACGATCACGGCAGCCTGACGGGCTACCGCCTCGGCGGCGAGACCACCTCCGGGGAGGCCTACCAGGACCTGCTCTCCCGGGTGCCAAGGCCGGCCTGATCACCCTGGCCCGACCCGCCCTTCGGCTGTGGTAAGAAAGGTCGCGTGAGTACTCGGATCGACCAGTTTCCCGCGTCCGCGCCCGGGGGCCCGGACTCCGTCAACACCTGGCTCGTCGGCGACGACGAGGAGGTCATCGTCATCGATCCCGGCGCCGACGCCGCGGGCCTGCTCGACGCGGTGGGCGACCGGGAGGTGCTCGCGGTCATCTGCACCCACGGTCACGCCAGCCACGTCGCCGCCGCGTTCGAGGCGGCCGAACCGGACGAGGCGCCGGTGGCCCTGCACCCGGCGGACCGCTCGCTGTGGCGGGAGGCCCACCCCGATGAGGACGCCGATATCGCGATGGAAGACGGCGGCGTCTTCGAGGTCGCCGACGTCCGGCTCGAGGTCATCCACGCGCCCGGTCACACCGCGGGTTCGGTGTGCCTGTACTGCGAGGACCTCGGCGCGGTGTTCACCGGGCACGTCCTGCTGGCCGAGGGGCCGGCGCCCCAGGACGGCGAGTTCCCCGACTTCGCCGGGCAGCTGAACGCGATCGGAGAGTACCTGCTCCCCCTGCCGGCGGACACCCGCGTCCTGCCCGGGCATGGCCCGGAGACCACGATCGCGACGGCCGAGAAGCAGTTCGACTCCTGGGTCGCGGGTCAGGGTTCCGGCCCGGTCCTCGGCGGCTAAGGCCCGGAGACCCCGATGGAGCAGCTGGGCTTCGAGGGAATGCCTCGGCGGCTCTACACGTGCACGCCGACCCGGCTGTCCAGCTGGCTGGACTGCCCGCGCCGGTACCGGATGAGCTACCTGGACCGGCCGTCGCCGCCCAAGGGCCCGCCGTGGGCGCACAACAGCGTCGGCGCCAGCGTGCATAACGCCCTGGCGGGCTGGTGGCGGCTGCCGCTGGCCCAGCGCACGGTAGCGGCCGCCGGGAACCTGGTGGACCGCGGCTGGATCAACGAGGGCTTCGCGGACGAGACCCAGTCGGTGCGCCAGCGTGAGCGCGCCATCACCATGGTGGAGGGCTACGTCGCCGGATTGGACCCGGCCGACGAGCCGCTCGGCGTGGAGCGGACGGTCGCGACCCGCACGGATACGATCGCCGTCTCCGGCCGGATCGATCGCCTCGATTCAAGACCCGAGCTCGTCGTGGTCGATTACAAGACCGGACGGCACCTGCTGACCACAGACGACGCGCGCAGCTCGATGGCCCTGGCCTTGTACGCGCTGGCCACCGCGCGGGTCATGCGGCGGGACTGCCACCGGGTGGAGCTGCACCACCTGCCCACCGGCGAGGTCCTGGCCTGGTCGCACACCACCGAATCGCTGGCCCGGCACCTGCGCCGGGCCGAGGACATCGCCGAGGAGGCCGCCGCGGCCGACGAGCGGATGCGCGACGGCCTGCCCGCCGACGCCTACGACGAGGTCTTCCCGCCCCGCCCCGGTCCGTCCTGTGCCTGGTGCGACTACCGGCGGCACTGCCCCGAAGGCACCGAAGCCGCCCCCTCCCGCCGCCCCTGGGACGGCCTCGCCCCCGACTGACACTCAGCGCTGGCCGTCCAGCTGCCGGACGCCGTGAACGTCCCGCTGCCGGACGCCGTGAAACCGGGGATCCACTGCGCCAGAACGCACTGGAACCGGGGTTTCATGGCGTTCCCTCGCCGCTCAGACGGTGGCGGGATACGCGGGATACGCCTGCGCGGCCTCGGCCGCGTCCCAGAACTGGGTCAGCGCGCTGGCCGTGGTGGCGGGCGCCTCGACGGCGGGGGAGTGCACGGCCGCCGGGATGCACAGCCGGCGAGCGCCAAGCCTGCGGGCCATGTTCTCCTGCGCGGCCGGGGACCAGGAGTTGTCGTTCTCGCCGTAGATGACCAGCATCGGCAGCCGGTCCAGGCGAGCCAGTTCCGCCGTCCGGTCCGGCGCGGCCAGCATGTGCGCGGCCATCAGGACCAGCCCGTCCGGGTCGTTGCCCCGCATCCGGCGGCCGAGGAACGCGACGATATCGGCGGGGACGCCGGCCGTGACGGCCTGCGGCTCCAGGTACGAGCGCCAGAGCTCGGCGATCCCGGCCCGGAGCGCCGCCGTGTCCGGTCGGCCCCCGTCCCCGACGCCGAGAGTGGCGAGCATCGCGCGCAGGTCCCGCGCCCGGGGGCCGGTCAGCGCGCCGGGACCGGAGCTCATCAGCGTGAACGAGGCGAACTCGGCGCCGGCCGCGGCCAGCACGGCCTCGCGGCCGATCAGCCCGCCATAGGAGTGCCCGACCAGGTGTCTCGCGCCAGTCGCGTGCATGATCGCGAGGATGTCGGCGCCGAGGGCGGCCGCGGCGTAGCCGCCCGGCTCGTCGGCGCCCGCCGTGTCGAACTGGCCGCGCATGTCGATCGCGACCACGTGCCGGCTGTCGTCGGCCAGCAGGTCCAAGATGGCGAGGAAGTCTTCCTTGCTGCCGGTGTAGCCGGGGACGAGCAGGGCGGCGTCCCGCTCGCACACCCCGGACGCGGGCGCCGCCTCCAGGGCCGCGAACACGCCGCGGGCGGTGCGGATGCTGGTACGCCGAACCCTGTCAGGCAGCTCGAGGGAGGTGGGAGTGCTCACAGTGGCGAACCTTACCTCGCGACCTTGAACAGAACCTCTGCGTCAGCTCTGCGGAAATCAGGAAACCTTGGTCAGGAGGCCTTGCGGCGGGTTTCTTCGGACTGATTTCCGCTCCGGGCGGACGTCCGCCGCCGACGGCGCAGCCGCGGGGCCTGCCCGGAATCCTGGTCTGAAGCCTGCCCGGCGGACTGCTCCGGAGCGGCGTTGCCACGAGGCTGCGCGCCGGATTCCGCCGCGCCGACCTCACGGCCCGCCCGGGTCCGGCGCCGCCGGGCCGTGCCGCCTGCCTGGGCCGCCCCGTCGCCGGTGCTCGTCCTGTTCCGGCTACCGCGGCCACCGCGGCCACCAGAGCCACCGGAGCCCCGGCCCGCGGACCCGCGCCGGGGCGAGCGGATCTTGCCGGTCTCGCCGATGTCCTCGACGGCCTCGGCCTCCAGCCCGGCCCGGTCCCGCATCGCGCGGGGGAGCGTCCCGGTCGCCTCGCGCGGGATGTCCAGTTCGGTGAACAGGTGCTCGGAGGTGGAGTAGGTCTCCACTGGCTCGGCCATGTCCAGGCCCAGTGCCGCGTCGATGAGCTTCCAGCGGTGCATGTCCCGCCAGTCGACGAACGTGACGGCGACGCCGGCCCGGCCTGCCCGGCCGGTGCGGCCGATCCGGTGCACGTAGGTCATCTCGTCGTCCGGGCACTCGTAGTTCACCACGTGGGTGACGTCGTCCACGTCGAGCCCACGGGCGGCGACCTCGGTGGCGGTGAGCACGTCCACCTTGCCGCTGCGGAACGCGCGCAGCGCCCGCTCCCGCTGGCCCTGGCCTAGGTCACCGTGCACGGTGGCCACCGCGAAGCCCCGGCTGGCCAGCGCGGTCGCGACCTGGTCGGCGGCCCGCTTGGTCTGGCAGAACACGATGGTCAGGCCGCGGTTCCTGGCCTGCAGGACCCGGGCCAGCACCTCGATCTTGTCCATCTGGTGCGCCCGGAACACGTGCTGCTCTGTGCTGGGCACGGGCGCGGGCGCGTCGTGGCCCTCGGCTCGGATGTTGGTCGGCTGCCGCATGTGGCGGCGGGCGAGCGTCACGACGTCGCCGGGCATGGTCGCGGAGAACAGCATGGTCTGCCGCTGCGCCGGGGTGAGCCGGACGATCCGCTCCACGTCCGGCAGGAAGCCGAGGTCGAGCATCTTGTCCGCCTCGTCGAGCACCAGCGCGCGGACCGCGCTCAGGTCCAGGTGGCGCCGCTCGGCCAGGTCGAGGAGCCGGCCCGGGGTACCGACGACGATGTCCACGCCGGTCGTCAGCGCGTCGATCTGCGGTTCGTAGGCGCGGCCGCCGTAGACGGTAAGCACCTTCACCCGCACGTTGACCGCGGCGACGCGCAGGTCGTCGGCGACCTGGATCGCCAGTTCCCTGGTGGGCACGACCACGAGGGCCTGCGGCAGGCGGCTCTGCCCGTGCTCTTCGATCAGCTGGAGCAGCGGGACGCCGAACGCCAGGGTCTTACCGGTGCCGGTCCGCGCCTGCCCGATGATGTCCTGCCCGCCCAGGGCGAGCGGCAGGGTCAGTGCCTGAATGGGAAAGGTGGTGAAGATGCCCGCGGCCTCTAGGCCCGAGCTGATCGCCTCGCTGATGTCGAAGTCGCGGAACGGGACCGCGTGGGTCTCGTCTGTCGGACCCGGAAGAGCCGTCACGGACCCGGTCAACGTAGCCGGTTCCTGCGCCTCGTCCCCGCTAAAAGTTTGAGTTGTCAGGGGTTCCATCCTTCATCGTGGCCCTGCCCAGCGGTTCCGGGATCGAGCCGTCGTGTCTGCTGGCTGCCCGCGGTGTCCCGGCGCGACGCGACGAGCTGCAACCGTGTGGCCCGCACCGCGACGCCTGTCTGACGTGGTGGTGGCCAGGGAGCCCGCTACCGTCGTTCGGGACACTGCCGTTTACCCGGGATCCCCCCAGGGAAGCCGGGCGTGAAGGCCCGGCCGTAAGAGCTAACGCGTAAACAGCAGCCGTATTGAACAACACGACCTTTGGTTATGTCATTCCATTGACCAGTCTTACCAAGTGTACCAGGAGTCGATTCGGCCCACCCGGCGGACCCGCCGGGACCGATTCAGACGATGTTGCCGAAGCCGACGCGGCGCGCCTCGGGTGCGCCGAATTCGACGTAGGCGATCTTGTCCGCGGGCACCAGGATCTTGCCGCCCTTGCTCATCGCGAGCGCGAAAAGGGAATGGCCGTCGCCGGACAGCGCGCTGGCCAGCTGGCTCTCGATTTCGTCCGCCGCGGTGTCGGTCTCGACCACGAGCTCGCGTGGCACCGACTGAATTCCGATCTTGACTTCCATGAGGCTCCCCTCAGTGCTCGCTGCGGGGCCAGCCGCTGATGCCGCGCCAGGCCAGCCTGGCCACCAGCTGCTCGGCGGCCTCGCGCGGAATGTGATCCCGGGTGCTGAGCCAGTACCTGGCGGTGACCTGGGCCATGCCGACCAGGCCGACGCTGAGCAGGTGCGCCTCTTCGTCGGAGATCCCGGCGTCTTCCCTGACCGCCCGGCTCACCATCTTGGCGCACTGGTGCTGGACCTCCTCGAGCCGCTCGCGCACGGCGGGCTCGTTGCTCAGGTCCGATTCGAACACCAGCCGGTAGGCCTGGCCCTTACCGCCCACGTACTCGAAGTACGCGCCGAACGTGGCCGCGACCCGCTGCTTGGGATCCGCATTGGACCGCAGCGCGCCGCCCACGGTCTCCACCAGCGTGTCCACGCTCTCGTCGAGCAGCGCCAGGTAGAGCTCGAGCTTGCCGGGGAAATGCTGGTAGAGCACGGGTTTGCTGACGCCCGCGCGTTCGGCGATGTCATCCATGGCGGCAGCGTGGTACCCCTGCGATACGAACACCTCAAGCGCGGCGTCCAGTAGCTGCCGTCGCCGTTCATGCCGCGGCAGCCTGCTGCTGCGTGGCCTGGCATCGGACGTTGCAGTCAAAATTCGGTCTCCGGGGTGGTCGCGCGCGGTCATTGTTCCGCGTCCGCCCCCCATCCTAAGCTCAGGTCAGCGGTAGTCGTCATCGTCGAAGCCGACGGCGCGCTCCTGTTCCGCGGCGTCGGCCTCGTTCACGTCGAACGGGACCTCGCGCCGCGGGCTGGCCACCGCCTCGTCCGCGATCACTTCCTGGTGCTGCTCGATGGCGTCGCCCTCGGGCGTCTCGATGTCCAACTCGCTCAACGTTCCGGTCCCCTTTTCCTGCTGGTCGGCACGGGTCGTGCTGCCCCCGGTTCCCGCCAGTTCCCGGAGCGCTGTCTCCAAGGCTTCCCCGTAGGTGGGGAAGGCATGCACCACGTCGGCGAGGACCGCGACGGGAATCTTGGCCCTGATGGCGAGCGTAACCTCGCTCATCCAGCTGGCCGCGTCCGGCCCCACCGCGACCGCGCCGGCCAGCACTCCCGTCCCGGCGTCCGCGTAAAGCTCGAGGCGGCCGAGATCGTCCTGCCCCAGGTACCCGCGGGCCGTGTCGCCCAGCCTGGCCCGGGCCGTGACCAGCCGGGGACCCCCGCCCTGAGCCACAGTGCCGCCCTGAGCCGCGCTGCCGCCCTGAGTCACGGGCGACCCCTCCGCCGCCGAGGCAGCCTCCGCCGGGGCAGCCTCCGCCGACGGCGCCCGCGCGATCCGGAGCATCCGCCGCGTCCTGCCCCCGTTGCCCGGGCTGTGGTCCGTGTCCGGCCCGTGGTCGGTGTCCCGGCTGTGGTCCGCGCCCGGGCTGTGGTCCGCGTCCTGCCCGTCGCCGTCGCCCGCGCCGGCGGTCTCCTCCGCCTCGCCCGGGATGGCGCCGACCGCGAACACCGAGGGCGTGGTGAACACGCACCGCGGGATCGCGCTGTAGTCGGCCTCGCGGTGCCGGCCGAGGATGTTCGCCGCGACCACGTCGGCCTGGTAGTGGCTGGCGTGGGTGTGCGTGGTACCGGTGACGTCCCCGGCCGCCCAGACCCGCCCGCCGGTCCCGGCTACCTCGCACCGGGTGGTGGTGGGCAGCGCCATCCCCGGCGTGACCTCGAGCCCGAGGACGTCGAGGCCGAGCCCGCCGAGCCGCGGGCGCCGGCCCGACGCCAGCAGCAGCCGGGCCGCGTCGATCCTGGTGCCGTCCTCCAGCGCGAGCGTGAGCCCGTCGGCGGTGCGTTCCGCCTTGGTGGCGCGGGAGCCGAGCCGGATCTCCGCCCCGGCCCGGCGCAGCGCCGCCGCCAGGATCTCGCCGGCGAAGGCCGGCTCGCCCGGGAGCAGCCGCGGTTCCGCCTCCACCAGCGTCACCTGGGAGCCGAACGAGGCGTACATCTGCGTCAGCTCGCACCCGGCGGGCCCGCCGCCGAGCACGATGAGGCGCCGGGGCAGGTCCGGCGAGCTCAGGCTCTGCGCGGTGGTCCAGGCCGGGATGTCGGACAGGCCCTCGATCGGCGGCGCGACCGGCTCGCAGCCGGTCGCGATGACCAGGTCCGAGTAGGTCAGCGTCGTGGTCCCGCTGCCCGTGCCGCCTGCGGCCCTGCTGCCCGTGCCGCCTGCGGCGGCGGGGGCGCCCTGGGCGCGGGTCACCTCGATCGTGCCCGGGGCGGTGATCCGGCCGGTGCCGCGGATCACCTGCACGCCCGCGCGGTTCAGCCGCTGAGCGGCGGCCGAGTCGTCCAGGCCGCCGGTCACCTCGGCCCGCCGGGCCACCGCGTCTTCCCAGGGTTCGCCGCGGCTCGCGGACAGCAGTAGCGAGTTCGACGGCAGGCAGGCGAGGTACGCGGACTCGCCGCCGATCAGCCCCGCCTCGACGAGCGCCACCGTCTTGCCGCCGCCGGCGACCTCGGTGGCGACGTGCACGCCGGCGGTGCCGCCGCCGAGCACGACCACATCGAATGCAGCCATATCTCTCCGTCCCCCTCGAACTTCGAGTCGCGCCAGGAACGGGACCGGCCCGGCCCAGGCATCCCTCATCATCGCAGCCGCGGCTAAGCTCGCTGGGAGAGTTAGGCGAAATCCACCCATGCTAGCCCTACGGCCGCTCGAATGTATGCTCGATTTCGGGATTAGGGATAACACGGATGATCAGCGCGACGCCAACCGGGGTAGGTGACAACTATGCGCAGCATATGGGCCGGTGCGATCTCTTTCGGCCTGGTCGTGATCCCGGTGAAGCTCTACGCCGCGACGGAGCAGCGTGACATCACCTTCCGCCAGGTGCACCGCAAGGACGGGGCCAGGATCCAGTTCAAGCGGGTGTGCACGCTCGACGGGGAGGAAGTCCCGTACTCCGACATCGCCAAGGGCTACGAGCTGCCCACCGGCGACATGGTGGTGCTGACCGACGAGGACCTGGCCGACCTGCCGCTGGTGACCGCGCACCGGATCGAGGTGCTGCACTTCGCGCCGGCCGCCCAGGTCGAGGCCATCTACTCGAACAAGAGCTACTACACCGAGCCCGATCAGGCGGGCGTCCGGGCGTACGCGCTGTTCCGCGACGCCCTGGAGGCGTCGGGCAAGGTGGCCGTGGCCAAGGTGGCGCTGCGCCAGCGCGAGGCGCTGGCCGCGCTGCGGGTCAGGGAGGGGGTCATCACGCTGGAGACCCTGCTGTGGCCCGACGAGGTGCGCCAGCCCGACTTCGCCTTCCTGGACGAGGACATCGAGGTCCGGTCGCAGGAGCTGAAGATGGCCGCGTCGCTCATCGACACGATGACCGAGGACTTCGAGCCCGATCAGTACAAGGACGCGTACCGCGAGGCGCTCGAGGCCGTGGTCCAGGCCAAGATCGAGGGCAACGACATCGTCCGGCCGGATGGCCTGGACCTGCCCGAGGCCAAGAAGCAGCCCGCCGACCTGACCGAGATCCTGCGGGCCAGCGTGGCGGCGGCCAAGGGCGGCGGCCGCGGCAAGTCCGACGACGGCACAGACGAGGACGCCGAGGACACTAAGTCCAGCGCCAAGCCCAAGAGCCGCCGCAGGGCCAGCGCGTGACAACAGGATCCGAGCCGATCCCGCACTGGCCCGGCCGCCTGGTCAGTGTCAGCGACCACGGGGCCGGCGACCACGAGGTCTTCGTGCGCAGCGCCCCGGTCCCGGAAGACGGCGCCGAACCCGCGCTGTTCGTGCACGGCCTGGAGGGTTCGAGCCGTAACTGGACCGACCTTATCGACCTGCTCCGCTCCCGGCTCGCCTGCGAGGCGATGGACCTGCCCGGGTTCGGCGACTCGCCGCCCCGCCCGGACGGCCGCTACTCGATCGCCGCCCTGGCCCAGAGCGTCACCGCGCTCATACAGCAGCAATCCGAACCGGTGCACCTCGTCGGCAACTCGCTGGGCGGCGCGGTCTGCGTCAAGGTCGCCGCCACCCGGCCCGACCTCATCAAAACCCTCACGCTGATCTCCCCGGCCCTGCCCGACCTGCGTCCCCGGCTGGACCTGGTGCGCTTCCCCGTCGTCGGGCTGCCGCGGCTCGGCCCCCGGCTGATCAGGCAGTACCAGGCCGCCCTGCCGCCGGAACGCCGGGTGGCCGCGGTCATCGCCACCTGCTACAGCAACCCCGGCCTCTACCCGCAGGCCCGGTTCGCCGCCGAAGTGGCCGAACTGGGCCGCCGGGACTCGCTCGAGTATGCCGTCGCCGCCCTGATGGGCAGCGCCCGCGCCCTCAGCGCGGAGTTCCTCCGTAAGGGCCGCCATTCGCCCTGGCGGGACGCGGCCAGGATCACCGCGCCGAGCCTGGTCATCTACGGCCAGCACGACCGGCTGGTCGACCCCCGGGCGGCGGGCCGGGCCGCGCATGTCTTCACCGACGCCAGGATCGTCGTGCTGCCGCGCACCGGCCACGTCGCGCAGATGGAGCGTCCCGGCCTGGTGGCGGACGAGATCGGCATCCTGCTGGGAATTCCCGGTGGCTTCCGCCGGTTGACGCAGGCACGGGCGGGGGAAGGGAATACCCAGCCCGTTCGGTACTAAAAAACGATCTTTGGAGCAGACAGTGTCGTTGCCGCCGCTGGTCGAGCCAGCCGCCGAGCTGACGGTCGATGAGGTCAGGCGCTACTCGCGCCACCTGATCATCCCCGACGTCGGGATGACCGGGCAGAAGCGGCTCAAGAACGCCAGGGTCCTGGTCGTGGGGGCCGGCGGCCTCGGGTCTCCGGCGCTGCTGTACCTGGCCGCGGCCGGTGTCGGCACGCTGGGCATCGTCGACTTCGACGTGGTGGACGAGTCGAACCTGCAGCGCCAGATCATCCACGGCCAGTCCGACGTGGGCCGGCCCAAGGCCGAGTCGGCGCGGGACAGCATCCGCGAGATCAACCCGCTGGTGAACGTGGTCGTGCACGACGTCCGGCTGGACAACGACAACGTCATGGAGATCTTCTCCCAGTACGACCTGATCGTGGACGGCACGGACAACTTCGCCACCAGGTACATGGTCAACGACGCGTGCGTGCTGCTCGGCAAGCCGTACGTGTGGGGCTCGATCTACCGGTTCGACGGGCAGGCCAGCGTGTTCTGGGCCGAGTACGGCCCGTGCTACCGCTGCCTGTACCCCGAGCCGCCGCCGCCCGGCATGGTCCCGTCCTGCGCCGAGGGCGGCGTGCTCGGCGTGCTCTGCGCCTCGATCGGGTCGATACAGGTCAACGAGGCGATCAAGCTGCTCACCGGGATCGGCGAGCCGCTGGCCGGCCGGCTGATGATCTACGACGCGCTCGAGATGACCTACCGCACGGTCAAGGTGCGCAAGGACCCGGAGTGCGCGGTCTGCGGCAAGAACCCGACGATCACCGAGCTGATCGACTACGACGCGTTCTGCGGCGCGGTCTCGGAGGAGGCCGCCGAGGCCGCCATGGGCTCCACGATCAGCGCCAAGGACCTCGCGGCCATGCTGGACGCGGGCGACAACATCTTCCTCGTCGACGTCCGCGAGCCGAACGAGTACGAGATCGTCTCCATCCCCGGCGCGACGCTGATCCCCAAGGGCGAGTTCCTGTCCGGGGCCGCGCTGGAGAAGCTGCCGCAGGACAAGCGGATCGTGCTGCACTGCAAGAGCGGCGCGCGTTCGGCCGAGGCGCTGGCGGTCGTCAAGAACGCCGGTTTCACCGACGCGGTGCACGTCGGTGGCGGGGTGCTGGCCTGGATCAACCAGGTCGACCCGTCACTTCCGTCCTATTAGTACCGAACGGGCCGGGTATCTCGCCCGGCCCGCCGGTTTACGCTCCGCCCGGGAGGTCGCTCGTGAAGGGTGATCGCGTCGAGATCGTCATCGATTCCGGCGAGGGGACGCGCAACTACGAGGTGACGGCGACCCGGGCGGGCCGCCGCGTGGAGATCGCCAACCGCCGCGGCATCATCGAGGTCAGCGAGGTGACCAGGACCGGCACCGCGGTGCGGACCGCGCGCTTCATGGCCAGCCGGGTCGTCGCCCTCGTCGAGCATCCCGCCGACACCTCCGGCCCCGAGTAGCTGCTCCGGCTACCATGCCCGGATGGATCTTCTTCGCCCGGTGATCCGGCCCTATCCGTGGGGCACCCGCACCGCGATCGCGGAGCTGCAGGGACGGCCGGTCCCGGCGCCGGGCCCCGAGGCCGAGCTGTGGATGGGCGCCCACCCCTCGGCTCCGTCCGCCCTCCACCGCCCCTCAGCCGCTCCAGCCTCGCTCGCCCCACCGATCCCCTCAGCCACTCTGGACGCCGTGATCGCTGGTGACCCCGAGCGGGAGCTGGGCGCTGAGTGCGCGGCGAGGTTCGGCGGCCGGCTGCCGTTCCTGCTCAAGGTGCTATCGGCGGAGAAGGCCCTGTCGATTCAGGTACACCCCTCGCGCGCGCAGGCCGAGGCGGGCTATGCCGCCGAG
>Ga0207689_10003549_pt1 | contig 14261 bp, 27 predicted proteins | sample KBSMisM52_FD_184312 | JGI IMG/M metagenome (GOLD analysis project Ga0207689, IMG submission 184312) | Miscanthus rhizosphere microbial communities from Kellogg Biological Station, Michigan, USA - KBS Miscanthus M5-2 (SPAdes) (version 2) | ecosystem: Host-associated > Plants > Roots >... | reverse complement strand
GCCGCTGATCGTCCCGGCGATTGCCGCAGGCTGGATGCTGGCCTTCACGCTCTCGCTCGATGACGTCGTGATCGCAAGCTTCACCACAGGCCCGGGCTCGGCGACGCTGCCGATCCGGATCTATTCCGAGGTGCGGCTCGGTGTGAAGCCCGAGATCAACGCGATCTGCACCATGGTGATCGCGCTGATCGCGGTGGTCATCGTGATCGCTTCGCTCGCCTCGAAACTGTCGAGCACGCAAGGCAAGAGCGCGGCGCCGCTGTAAGCGGCGTCTGAGGTCGATCGATCGCGCCGTGGAATTGCTTCGCCTGCCTGCGGGACAAATCATATTTCTACCAATGGATGTGTAATCGGTTTCACACTCCCGCGCTGGCTTCAGGCGCATAAGTTCCCTGCTGCGGGCGCCAGCACCAGCTCCGAAGTTCATTTTTCACCAAGGAGATTGCCATGGCGAAACGAAAGAAGACACTTTCTCCGAAGGCGCCATCGACCCGTCGGGTGTCGGGCCGTCCCGAGAAGGAGCGGATCTGCAATGTCGTGCCCTCCCGCAATATCGAGAACGATTGGACGCTTGAAACTGCTCTGGCGGTCGGAGCGGTCGCAGCACCCGTGGCGCTGCCGGCCAGCGTCGATCTTCGCGCGACGTGGTGGGATATCGGTGACCAAGCGGCGACCGGATCTTGCGTCGGCTGGGGCTCGACGGACGGTGTGGCCCGCTATCAACTCGTGAAGGCCAACAAGCTTGATCCGAAGATAAAGCTCTCGCCACGGTTCACCTGGATGGCATCCAAGGAGACTGATGAGTTCATCGGCAGGCCGCAAACGATGATCGAAGAAGCCGGAACCAGCCTCAAGGCGGCGGTCGACATTCTCCGGAAGTATGGCGTGGCGATTGCGGCCAGCCTCGGTGCGGGATCACAAATGGGACAGGAGCAGCAACCGTGATGCAGGAACGTGTGGCGATTGTCGGGACGGCCGAATCATGGACCATGACCCCGTGGAACGATCCGGGGCTGAAGCTCTATTCCTTGAATGACGCCTATCGGATGAAGGGCTTTCAACGCGCCGATGCGTGGTACGATTTTCATTCGATCGACAAGTTCTTCTATCCGCAGGAAGGGCGCCCCGTCTATGCCCACCAGATTCCGGCGGGCTTCTATGCGCGGCCTCCCGGTCATGTGGAGTGGCTCGCCAAGCAGGCGCAGTCCATTCCAGTCTGGCTGCATCCCGACTTCAAGGCCCAGCACCCCGAGGCCGCAGGATGGCCCCTGGCGCGTCCCTTTCCCAAGGCGGACATCGAGGCGCACTTCGGGCGCTACTTCACCTCCAGCCCCGGCTGGATGCTGGCGCACGCCATCCTGAACGGTGCGAAGGAAGTGCATATCTACGGCATCCACTTGGCCACCGAATTCGAATACGTGAAGCAGCGGCCGAACTTCGAATTCCTGATTGGCCGTGTGTTGGGACCGGGGAAGATCACCACCACCGTGCGGGAGGGGAAGCGCTACTTCGAAACGGCGCACGGATTAGTGGTGGTGCCGGAAGCCTCTCCGATTCTGCGGGAGAACTTCCAGTATGCGTTCGACCCCAAGCCGGATGCCTATCTCGAGCCGCTCAAATGGGAACTGCACAAGGTGGAAGTGAAGAAGAACCGGCTAATCAAGGCGCTGATGGCGCGGCCGACGTGGTCTCCCTGGGTGCAGTTCGAACAGCCGGGGGAGGATCCCTCACAACCGCCATTTGTGCGCCGGGAGAAGGCGAGCACGATTCAGATTGAACTGGCTTACCTGACGGCGCTCAGTGCCGATTGGCAGGATCAGTTGCACCGCGCACAGTTCGTTGCGCAGCAGGGATGACATGGCTGAAGACCCGTCCAATACCCAGAAAGCGATTGCGTTGGCGGCGGGGGCGCTTCCCGGCATCCTCGCGCGGATCTATGGGCCGAATGCGAATTCGAACGTGCCGCCGGAACTGCGCCAGCTCCTAGCGCAACAGACGCAGCGGAGTGCCTATCAGAATCCGTTGTTTGAGGCGGTCACTGGGCAGGCATTGGCTGGCTTGCCGGACTACGCGAAGGCGGGACACACCCTCGGCCAGTCAATGGGCACGTCGGTGCCGCAGGTGTCCGGTGGCGGCGGGGGAGGCGGACTCGGGGGTGCGCTCGCGGCGGGCGCGGCTGGGGCCGGACTCGGGGCGATGAGCAATCTCCCCATGCAGAAGCTGATCGATGCCCTGAAGAAGCTCTTCACGGGCGGACGAAACGGGGGGCCATTCGTCGGGCCGCAGCCGGAGACGGGGCCGACGCTGGATCAGTTACTGCGGAACTACGATGAACTGAACCCCGATATGTTTCCGGGCCGCACGGGGGTGGAGCCGAATCCGTTCGCGGATGTGCTCACGGATCAGTTCCCCGATCAGTGGCCGGAGAGTTACGGCAGCGGCGGGACAGGTGGACAGAGCCCCGATATGTTCCCCGGCGGTAGCGGCAACGGCTTTGACCCGTATGGTGGAGATCTCTGGTAATGGCCTACATCGGACTCGCCGGAGACGACCGGAACGATCGTATCGTCGGGCAGGGGTCCGGCAGTGTGCTGGGTGAGAACCTCTTTGGCGCGAATTTTCGCACGCGCAATGATGGGAACGAACCGGATCCCACCCCGACGCCAGCCCCGACGCCAGCCCCTACGCCAGCCCCGACACCGGGTCCGGAACTGACCGATGACAATCTCGAGCATGTCGCGGGCGGGAAGCCGACGGGGAATCCGGATGGGAAAACCGCCGTCTCACGGATGGACGAGAACTTCATCAATGATTGGTTGAACGTCTGGGGCGCGGCCCCCGGCGCGAACCCCTCGGTGATGAAAGACCGGGCCTACTGGCTCCGACGGATCAAGGAAACGGGCGGGCTCGGAGCGGACAATCTCGAATACTGGCGCAAGTTGACGCAGCGGCCGGAAGGGGCGCCGGAAGGCGGCGGGACCACCACCACCCCGGCGCCCACCTTCACGCCCGCGCCGACCGTCGGGAACAACCCGAACGTCTTTTCTGACCCGGCCACGAAGGAATGGGAACTTGCGCTCCGCGCGATGGTGGACCGGCTGAACAAGCCGACGAATCTCCCCGACTACCAGCCGCTGGTCGATTACATGCGGCAGTACATCGAGCAACTGAAGCAACCGGGGCACACGCCGGAACAGCAGGATCTGATTCAGACGCAGACGTTGGACCCGTTGGAGCGGCAGCGGCAGGCGGCGCATCAGCAGGTGATTCAGCGGCTCGCGGCGCGGGGGATTGCGCCGAGTTCAGGGGTGGTGGAAAAGGCGTTGCAGGATGTCGACCGGCAGTTCGAACAACTGCGGACGAAGACGCAGGCGGACTTCAGTAAGGGCGAAATCGAACTGAACCAGTCGAACAAGGATCGCGCCCTCGCGGTGGGGGGGCAACTCGCAGGGCTGGAAGCGGGGATGGCGAGCGGCGATGAGCAGCGGGCGAATCAAGCGGTCAACATGCTGTTCCAGTTGCCGCAGTTCGCCAATACCCGGCTGCAACTGGCGCTGCAGACGTTGGGGAGTGGGCAGGTGAATCCGGGGCTGTTCAGTAACCTCGGGATGTTCCAGCAGCAAGGGCAACAACAGCAGCAGAACGATCAGAACTACTACGCCAACATCGCCGCCCTCATCGCGCAACTCTTTGGAGGGAGCAAATAGTGTATCCCCCTGCCGATGATCCGTTGCTCGCGGAACAAGGCCTCATGCCCGACGGGCCGATGCCCGATCAGGGGCCAGCGACCCCGCCGGGGATGGATTCCATCTCGGCGCTCTTGTCGGCGTTGTCGATGCCGCAGGCGCCGGGGCCGTCGTCGGTACCGATGCTGCCGTCTGGGATTGCCCCACCGGTCAGTCAGAACCCGAAACAGCAACTGATGGCACTGGCCGCCCTTGCGGCGGCGATTGCGGGTGGACCCCGCTCAGGGCTCGCCGGGCTGCCCCGTGGCGTCATGGCGGGACAACAGCAACTCCAGCAGCAGGCGGATCGGCGGGCGCAGCAGGAACAAGCCCTGGCCATCCAGCGGCAACACGCCATGGATGCCCAGCAGCGGGTGGACGAAGACCACCGCATGAAGCGGGAACGGGCGTTGAACTCGGTGACGCAGGCGGTGCAGTCGGGGCAGTTCCAGACACCGGAGGATTACAACGATTTCATCGATCGGGCGGGCAATACGCTGGTGGCCTCGGGCTATCGGGATCTGACGCCGGGGTCGTTGCGGAACCTGCAGCCGTATCGTCCACCGGATGCGGAGTCGCTCGCGGAAAAAGCGCTCAAGAAGTATTACGGCGATCCGACGGTGGCGGCGCGCATGAAGGTCGACCCGATGTCGATCATGCACGACAAGATCCGGCTGGCGAAGGGGCAGGAGCCGATCCCGATCACGGAGGTGTTGAAGCTCGCCGGCCGGGAGATGCCGATCGATGCGCAGGGGCTGAGTGTGCCCATGGAGCAGATGACGGAGTTCCGCGCCGCGACGGTGGCCGCGAAGCAGGAATGGGCCAACGACCACGGCGGGACGATGCCGGCGGCGAAAGACAATCCGGCCATCTTCACCCGTGCGCGGCAGATGATGCAGAACAAGGATGAGCAACTCACCGATCTGCAGAAAGAGATTGCCGGCGCACGGCTGGATGTGCTGCGAGGCCAGAAGGGCAACAAGGATCAGAACGACTCGGATCTGGAGGACAACGCGCAGCAACTCGTGGACGGCAACATCCTGCCCTCGATGCTGAGCAAGCGGGGCGCGACCTACAACGCCACGTTGTCGAAGGCGAATCGTCTCAGCATTGAGCAGACCGGGAAGCCGCTGAACTTCATCAAGCTGCAACTGGATTATGAAGCAGCGAAGCGGTTCGCGACGTCGCTCAACGGCCCGAACATGGTGCGGTTCCAGGGGCTGGCGAATAGCGTGGTGAACACGATTGATGAAGTGAAGCGGCTCGGGGCCGAACTCAAACAGGGCAGCATCCAGAAGTGGAACAAGGCAAAGCGGGGCACGATTCAGCAGGTCTACGGCAACACGCCGCAGAGCGAAGCGGCGGCGCAGTACATGGCCGCGGTGACCACGCTCAAGGAAGAATTCGCGTCGTTGGTGCAGGGGGGATTCTCGCCCACCGAGTCGGCGTTTGCGCTGGCGAATCAACAAGTCAATGGGGATTACGGCATCAAGGATCTGAATGCGTCCCTGACGGAGGTGCAGCGGCTGATCAACTACCGGCTGCAGGGGTTCCGTGAACTCAAACCGATGCTGCCGGGTGGACCATCTGGTCAGACGCCGAGCGGTGATACGCCCGTGGAGACGTGGGAACGCGGCCCTGACGGCAAACTCCGGAAAGTGGGCGGCTGATGGCCCGACGTGTCAAAGGCCCTGACGGCGTCGTGCATGACTTCCCTGATGATGCGACCGATCAGGAAATCAGCGCGGCTCTGACGGCGCCACCGACGAAGCCCGATGCTCCTCGGCGCGGCTGGGTGGATATGGGCGTGGATGCCCTGCCGATGATCGGTGGCGCGGTAGGGGGATTGCTCGGTGGCGCATCCGGCATTCCCACGCTCGGGCTTGGGTCAGTGCCGGGGGCCATTGCTGGGGCGGGCGCCCTCGGCGCTGGCGGCGAAGCGGTGAAGCAACTGATTAACCGCGCGCGAGGCGCAGAAGTGCCAGCCACACCGGGCGCGGCAGCCGGCGACATCGCGCTGCAGGGCGGCGTGCAAGGGGCCCTAGAAGGCGCAGGACAGGGGATCTCCGCGGCGGTCACCCCTGTGGCTAAGGCGGTCTACCGCGGCTACCTGAAACCGTCGCTGGCCAAGATCAACATCGGGAAAGCCACCCAGATCATCGACACCGCGTTCAAGGAGAACCTGCCCATTTCGCATGGCGCGGTGACGGAAGCGGGCCGGCGGATTGGGGAACTGAAGGCGCGGGTGGATGCGCTGCTCGCGAGTGCGACCGGCGATGTCGATCTGCACACCGTGGCGGACAAGGTGCGGACGTGGGCGCGGGCGATGTATGGGCGCGCGGGACGTGCCCCGGAGGATCTCGACGCTGCACTGCAAGTGGCGGAACGCATCGACAATCACCCGTCCATGGCCCCCACGCCGCCTCTGGCGCGGCAGGACATCGTGGACCTCCCGACAGCCAATACCGTGAAGCGTGACCTGCAGGAAGGCGTGGGGACGTCGCAATACGGCATCCCGAGCAAGGCGGGGAAGACCGCGGAGAAGGTGGGCGCCAGTGAGATGCGGACAGCGATTGAAGCGAAGGCGCCCGGAGTGGGACCGCTCAACATGCGGGAGAGTCGGTTGATTGATCTCGCGCGGTCGCTGCGGCAGGCCACTGGACGGGAAGCGAACAAGAATGCCTTTTTCGGCGTGCCGTCGATTATCTCAGGTATGGCGGGCGCTGAAGAGTATGGACGGACCAAGAATCCGTATTCCGCCGCCGCCACGGCATTGGCCATGCGAGTCGGACTCCATCCCGCCGTGGCGACACGGGCTGCATTGTTGGCCTCCCGCATCGCGGAGAAAGTGCCGGCCGCGGTGATCTCGGACGTGGCTCGTGCGGCGGTGCAAGCCGTCTCAGAAGCCCAGCAGGAGCCCTAGCGTGTTCCAGATCATGCGAGAACACGCCGCGAGTAACAGCCCGAGTGCCAGCCACTGCAGCCACGTTTCCCGTTGCGTCCAGTTCATGGAAAGGTCTTTCTCATGATGCCATTGTTTGCGTTGACGCTGAATCCCATCGCGTTGTTGCTCTGGTTGATCGTGCTGTGTGTGATCATCTGGGCGGCGCGTGCCCTCATGGCGGCGTTCAATCTGCCGCAACCGATCCAAACGGTGATCTTCGTGCTGATTGTGCTGTTCGTGGTGCTTTGGTTGGTGCAGATGATGGGCGGTATTGGCAGTCCCACGTTGCGGATCGGATAACCATGCAGGACATGATCGATTCGGGGACGGTACAGGTCGTCGGGGGCAGTCCCGATGTGCGCGACTGGGCCATCACCGCGGCCATCACGCGGATTGAATTTCTCCCGAACGATGTGCGGGTGGAATTCACCAAACAGCACGGGCCGGGCCGCTGGCCGGATGTCGTGCCGCCGGGCTGGGATGGCCCCATCCAGTGGACGCTGTGGGCGGTGGTCAAGGTGGACGGCCAATGGTTCACCACGGGCTGTATCGAGTTCTGGAACGACCGGGAAGGTGTCGGCGGCCCCTTCTCCGCAGCGCGGCAGGACTGGTACTACTTCGTGCCCGAGATGAATCATCAGCCTGGCCCCGGCGAGCAGGTGGGGTTCTTCGCGTGTGCAGGGGACCAGCGGCGGAAAGACATTCGCTCGGTGGAAGAGCGCAGCAACATCGTGACGCTGCCGGTGCCGGTGCATGACTCCGGCGTATTCACGTTTGATGGCACGATGCCACCGACGCCAGGACCGGGGCCCGATCCGATTCCGCCATCGTCGGAGGTGATCTCGCTGTTGACACGGATCGCGGTGGCCGCAGAGGAACTCGTCAGGCTGGCCACGTTGTGACCGATGCCATCGGTGTCGCGTTCGCCACAGCGCTGCCTCCGACCTTGATGGCGCTGGCCGCGATTATCGTCTCGCTGAAGAATAGCCGCAAGGTCACCGCGCAGATCGAGGCGAAGTCGGGCGAACTCACCGCGGGACAGGATGCGATTCATGTGCTGGTGAACAGCAATTTGGAGAAGGTCAAAGCGGATCTCGCAGCGGCGATACTGGAGATTGCGGATTTGAAGCGGGCACTGAAAGCGCTGTCGCCGACACATCCGCATACGCGACGGAGTGGAGACACACGATGAACTTGACTCAGCAAAAGACCGGCGCATAATAGCGGCACCGCCACCGGGGTGATAGCCCAGTGACGGTGCCTCAGCGAAACCCCGATGGGATGAGCAACGGGGCCCCGCCTCTCGAGGGGTCTCCTTGCGGTGTGTGGCGGAGGCCCTCATGTCAGTCAGTCGAAAGTACGCCGTGCACTATGCGGCTGCCGTCGGAAGTCTCGTCGGCGTCAGTCTGCACGCGGCGCAGAGCCTGCCCACGCCGACCACGGAGCCGGACATGCTGCGCTATGCCATGACCCAAGGCGGCCTGCTGGCCGTGGCGTTGGTGCTGCTCTACGTCTACCGCCGGGACGTCACCCAACAGATTCAACGGAAAGACGAACGGCTGGATTACTTCGCGCAGATGGTCGAGGCCAACACCGTGGCCATGAACCGCATGGCCAGCGCGGTGGAGCATCTCGACACCCGGCGACACCCATGATCGATTGCTCCTGCGGGAAGCGGGCGGTCTGCTACGCGCCAGAGCCGCTCTGTCTGTTGTGCGCGACGGCCTACTACACCGCACTGGTGCATATCGGCGCCGAACTGTCGCGGGAACGAGTGCGCGCCGCGGCAGCGTTTGATGCGGAAGTGGCGGCGATGCGAGCGGTCCCGAATGCAAATCGGCAGCGGCTGTGTGTGCAGTGTCAGACGGAGACGCGCGCCACGGCACACGGGGTGTTCTGTGCGCAGTGTCTCTATCAACGGCGCCGACACGCGCTGAAGTCACGGGAGGCGTGATGAGCGATTTCAAGGATGCTGTCGCGATGCTGCCGCAGGTGCGGTGCCCCGGCTGTGGGGAGGAACGGCTCGTGGAGGAGATTGCGAAGGTGTTCTTCTGCCAAGTGTGCAGCAAGACGTTCGTGGTGGTGCCACCGAAGTGATGGAGATACGCGCCGTCTGCCGATCGTGTGGGAGCCGCAAGTACGTCCTGGGCTACCTGCCCGAGCGCTGTGAAAAGTGCGGCTGTGGGTTCTTCTGGTTCAGCCGCTACGAACACGCCATCACCGCGAAGACGCTCAGCCAGAGCGATGTCGAGTTTTTGAAGGTGAACCGCATTGCCGCGGAGTGAACGCTTCCTCGTCTGCGTCAACAACCTCGAGGATCCGGCCGGGCGGGTGTGGCTGGTGCGAGCTCGTGGGAAGTGGCTCACTGCTCGAGCCGTCCAGATCGAGGTGCCGGTGACCACGGTGTTCCGGGGACCGAAGGCACGGCAGCCAAAGGCATATCTGCAAGGGGTGGGTCGGGTGCGACGGCGCCGCGATGGGACGCTGTCCATCGCCGCGAGCTGAGCAGGAACGGGGAGGAGTCGACCAGTAGTGAGCCCCCGCTCGTCTGGTCGGCACTGGGGCCCGTTCCTGCTCACGGAAACGCACATGTATAGAGCGGCAACGCGCAGGTGGCCGGGATGGGCATCGACACGGCACAGGCCGGGGTGTTCGTGTTGGTGATGCGCGTCTCCAGCCGATGGGCTACGCCCGCCGCCACCGTGCGCGTGGCGCTGTTCTGGCCGGGGGTGATGGTGAAGATCTTCACCCCGTCCCAGATGATGTCCTGCGTCGTCGTGGCGCTGCGGTTGCCGAACACCGCATCCGCGGTGTTGTTCGCCTGACACGCCGGGACGGGAGGCGGAGGAGGCGTCGGAGCCGCGGGCGGGGATCCACACGCGGCGCCCAAGAGGAGCGCTAGAGCCGTTGCACCGGCACGAGCGGACGTTTGACGCCTTGGGCGTCGAGCCGTTTCAGCACGAGGTCGGTAATGCGATGGAAGGCCGCATAGTCGGCGGGCGAGCGTTCGCCAATTTCGTGCATCTTCTCTTCGACCGTGCGCGGACGCATCGGCGGCGGACGGCGGTGTCGTAGTTGAAACGCGAGCGTCATCACAGCATCCCACCCCACTTCCTTGCTCAACGACCGAGCAGGGTTCAGGGTATACCCGTCGGGCTGGAGCGCAAGCGGAAAACGTCCTACATCTTACAAATTGCGCGAACAGTTGAGGTAGGAGCGTTGCTATTTCAGACACGCCGTTTCTCCTTGTAGGACGTGGCACGACGCAGCTGCATCTGCGTGCGCCGTTTGACGTCGAGAATCTGCAGCCAACTATCCTGATCGGGCTTCTCCAGTTGGCGGATGCGCTCGAGGAAGCGGAGTTCGGTGGGCGTCATCTCCGCAAGGAATTCCAGGCCGTGATCGCGCACCGCTTCGACCAGCGAGAGCCCCATGGCGAAGCACATGGCCGCGAGATCATCCAGGTCCATGCCGATTTTGCCATTGAGCACCTTGGAGACACGGGACGGGGTCCACTGCAGACGGCCGGCGATGTCGTTCTGCGACAGCTCGCGGCGTTTCATCTCTTCGCGGATACGCATCCGGGTGCGGGCCGAGACGGATTCGCTCATATGGATTCGCAATGTAGCCCCTAAGTGCTTATTCCGCAAGTGTTTCCAAAGTAGCATTATTTTTGATTATTTCCTATCGGAAAATGCTTGACAGGGCCGTGCCGATTTTGCTAAAACTCTTCCTAGGAGTTACCGAATATGAAAAAGGCTGTGACCCCGCCGCCGCCCCAGTCACTGGAGGACTGGCGCTGGACGGCTCGGATCAAACAGAAGGACGCCGCCGCGAAGCTGGGGGTGTCCATTGGCTACTACTCCAGACTGGAGCGGCGCGAACTGTATCCCCATCGGAACCTGGCGAAGATCATCAGCGCCGAGACCGGCATCCCGATTATGAACCTGTTGGGACTGGCATCATGATTTCCAATACGGCCATTATCCACAGGGCCGATCAGGGCCTCGGTGACGATTCTCGAAACAAACTTTCGGGGTCCGATAATGAATGCTCTCTTAATCTGGCCGAATCGGCAATTCAACCGGGGGGTGATGGGCCGAATCTGCACGCCCGTGCGGGAGGGAAAACCGCCCCTGTTGTAGCCGAGATCCCGCCCTCCCGTCAATACGACCCCCGGCCCTACCTGCGGCACCAGGCGCTGGCCTTTCAGTGGTGCGAGCGCACCCGCCGGTCCACCTCGGACACCTCGATCATCCGGATGATGCACCGCTACACCGCCGATGAGCTCTGCCGGTTTCTGGTCGAGCTCCAGCACGCGGACATTCCAGCGGATCTGATGGTCAGTCATGGCGCATAGCCACCTGCTCGAGGGCATCCAGGCGTGCGGCCAGCCCCGCCACGATGGTGGTGAGGCTGCGCAGCAGGTGGGCCAGCCGAACGTGTTGGGCGCGCAGGTCCGTGCATCCCTCATCGGTGCGGATCGGGGTCGGTGAACTCATGCTTGCGATTCTGACCCCAGACCGGCGGGCAATCACAGCACAACGTCTCGCGACGGATAGCCAACGTCTTGGCACCTCTTGCCACCCGTTCTCAAAAGGACACGCGGTGCAGTTGTGGCAGGACGTGTCTGCGGGGGTAGCGGGGAAGGTGCTCGCGGCCGAGTGCGGGTGGTCGGAAGCCCATTACAGCAAGGTTGCCCACGGCATCCAGGGGGATCTGATGGAACTGCTGGCACGGCTGCCGGCGCATCGGGCGAATCTGCGCGCGGACTTCTTCTTGCGGCTGACGGAAGCCGAGGGGGTGCACCCGATCATGATTGCGGCCGAGGAAGCGATTCAGGCGGTGTCGCGGTTCCTGCGCTACGCCACCGCGTTCGGATTACCGCAGATGGACGAAGACGATGAACGAAAGGTGGGCTGAGTGAGCGTGTTCATGCAACCGGTGGCGGTGAGTGCGGCGAGTCAGGCCGTGGTCACGGCACTCTGGGCGGTGACGATTCTCGGCGCGGGGCTGGTGTGGGCGTGGCAGTCACGGCGCAATCTGAGCATCAAACGATTGCAGCGGGTGCATGTCGTAGATGCGCTCCTGATCGCGGTGGGTGTGGCGGTCATCGGGCACACCTACGTGTATCTGGCGTGCGATGCGATGCCGCTCTGCTGCGACGACTGGTGGGGCTGGTTGTGCTATTTGGTCGTGTGAAATGAAAAAGGGGGCGCGGCTGGAACCCGTGCCCCCGCACCTGGCATCAGCGAGAGGAGCTGAAGACAGATGACAACGACAAGTTTACAACGAACGGTGGGTGCCCTGTGACGGCCTTTGTGGTGACGACGGAGACCACCTCGGGCTGTCTCATCGAGGAAACGATCGAAGCCCCCGGCAAGCGGTGGGCGATACGGCTACACCGCTCGTTGCTGCTGCACTGCAAAGGCTGGGAGCCCCAGGAACTGCGCTGCACGGTCGCAGAACCGGTGCAGGAAGAAGGCCCGCGATGAAGGCCAAGACGCGCCTGCGCGTTGATGCGGTGCTGCTGCAGATCATGTCGACCACCTGCGGCTGCCTCGCGATCATCTCGTTGTTCTACGGAGCGGTCCACCTGGCCGAGCCGGAACTGTTCGTGCTGTGGGTGGCGGCGTTTCTCGTGTTCACCCTCCACTGGCGCATGTTCCGAACGGAGCGTGCCCAATGATGGACACCTTCGTTCATGCGGGGCCGATGCTCCAAGCCTTGATCGTCATCCTCACCGGCTGGTGCGTGATCGTCATGGTGGGCTGGACGGTGACCGTGGTCCGCGGGCTCTTCGGCTGGCTGATCGACACGGTCCACCCGAAGGCCACGGTGGTGGATCTGGCCGACTACCGCAGGAAGCAGCTCAATGCGTGCGTCCGTGCGGGTGATCGCCGGAGAGTGTCATGAAGGCGCAACGAGTAGAAATGCTCGGTGACCCTGAAAAGTGTTTCGCGTGTGGTCGCGCGAAGAAAACCGCCGGATTCCCCGCTGTCACAGCAGACGGGCAACACGTTGAAGTCGGCGACGACTGCTACCGACACATTCGGGATCGCGGGCGACTTGGGTATCAACCGCCGTCTGGTGGGCCTCGGTTGTGGTGTCTGTCCGCTATTGGAGCAGTTCAAGGTAGGAAATCATGAGCGGCTCAGACATCGACTACTACGGCGCCTACAACGGCCCCACCGACACCGACATTGAAGACGCGGCTGAACGGGAACAGGACGCACTAGCCCAGACGGAAGCCATCCTGGCCCGCGATGCCGCGTTCAGTGAATGGGTCCGACGTCTACGGGTGCCTCCGTATTCGCTGGATTGGTCACAGATTTTCTTCCGACTGGTGCGCGCGCGAGAAGCGAGCGAACACCATTTCTACGTGCAGCCCAACGATCTGCCCCTGACGCAACTGGCAGCGGCCGAGCACTGGCCGTATGTCCTGCGGCTGGTGGCGGACGTGATGGAGCGTGAACCTTTCGAGACGGGCGGGGCGGACCCGCGGAGATAACGACATGCCGAATTTCAACGAGGCGTTTCCGAGCAACTACGTAAAGGCGTCCGATCTGAAGGGGAACGAAGCCATCGTGACCATCGATCGGATTGCCTTCGAACCGGTGGGGCGCACGAAGGAAATGAAAGCCGTGGCCTACTTCACCGGCAAGGAGAAGGGCCTGGTCCTGAACAAGACCAACGCCACAAAGATCGCCACGCTCGCCGGGTCGCAGATGACCGAGGACTGGCCGGGCACGCGCATCAAGATCTACCCGACCGAAACCGAGTTCGGCGGCGAGACGGTGGAGTGCATCCGGGTGAAGGGGGCGCCGGCCACCAACGGGAACGGGAACGGCGCCGCGCGCCAGCAGGCGCGGCAGCCGGTGCGGCAGCCGGAGCCCGAGCCCGAACCGCAGTACGAGACGCACAGTGCCCCGCTGACCGATGACGACATTCCCTTCTAGGTGGGTGCCATGGCTTACGACAACGAATTGAGCGGGCAGATCGTGATCGACATCGAGACGGTGGGAGCCCCCGACTGTGCGGGGTTCCTGCCGGACGTCGATGCCCCGAGCAACTACAAGGATCCGGTGAAGATTGCTGCGTTCATCGAACAGGAGCGGCTGAAGCAGATCGCGATGGCGGGGCTGGATGCGGACCTGAACGAGATTGTGGCGGTGGGCTGGCTCTACGCAGAGGATACAGACCCGGTGTCGGTAGCGACCCGCGAGACCGACGACGAAGCCGACCTGATTCGGTGGCTGCTGGATGCCATCGGGAACCGCTGCGTGGTGGGGTTCAACACGCTCAACTTCGACCTGCCCGTGGTGATGCGCCGGGCGCAGTATCTCGGCATTCGCTGCCCAGATTTCAATCTGGACAAATACAGAACCCCACACCTCGATGTGCTGGATCGGTTGACGTTCCGCGGCCGGTTGAAGATGCGGTCGCTGTCGTTCTACTGCCAGCGGTTTGGTGTGCCCCACGACGACACGGTCAAGGGGAAAGACATCACGGCACTGGTAGCGGCGAAGGACTGGGAGGCGGTGGCGAACCATTGCCGGAGCGATGTGATGGCCACCACGCTCTTGGCCCGC
>Ga0207689_10003548_pt1 | contig 14265 bp, 6 predicted proteins | sample KBSMisM52_FD_184312 | JGI IMG/M metagenome (GOLD analysis project Ga0207689, IMG submission 184312) | Miscanthus rhizosphere microbial communities from Kellogg Biological Station, Michigan, USA - KBS Miscanthus M5-2 (SPAdes) (version 2) | ecosystem: Host-associated > Plants > Roots > Rhizosphere... | reverse complement strand
CTCGCGTCGAGATTAAGCACCGGAATGTCAACGCGACCGTTTGCTGTTTCGAAGAACATGTTGTCGATCGTCAAGGTACGACTGCCGGCGATTGGTTTTAAGTTGGCTGACTGTAGGGTGATTGAAGACCTTTGCTGGGCCAACGAAACAGAATTGAGAACCAGCATCAGAGCGATGCATAGAAGGAGTTTTGTTTTCATCGATGTGTTCTTTTTGTCCGATATGCTTCAGCTTGTCGTAGTGTCGCTGCAGAAGCTTCTATTGCTGCATAACGACAAGACAGACGCTTATCGCACATTCCTTACCGCTTTTTGACTTCGACTAACTGAATGTTTGGTTTCGGCGGCTCCGACATTCCCTCGCCAAAATAAAATCCCGTGTGCGGCGGCTGGTTGTAGGCAACATTCTGCCACGCAATGCTCAAACGATATTGCGGGTCGTGCATCAATGTGTAGAACCGGTGCGTTGTCGGAATCACGGTCGTATAGATCCGAAGCTCTTTGTTATCCGTCGTTCGCCAGATAACTTCTTCGCGCCAGTCGCCCAAGATATCTGCACTCAATGTAGGAGTTGCTTTGGTTCCGTTATTCGATGTGCATCCATCTGCGCGCAACAAAACCGTCTCCGACGCGTCAGCAGGGTTCCATTTCGAGATCGTGTTTCGATCAAGCAATTCACTCAGCACATCGCCATCCCAGTAAACTCCAAAATTACATGAGCCGGGTGTCTTATCTGAGATCTTTTCGCCTTTCGCATTCCAGAGACCAACGACTCCGGCGCCACGCACCCAACTCTCGTAGCCGCGATAACGTGGATCGATGTCTAGCGCCAGACCTCGACCAGGGCCTTCACCATCACTACCTGCCTGAATCGAAGGTTTCTTCCAAATGATTTCTCCTGTTCGCGCATCACGAAAACTGGCGCCCGCGTCGTCGAATCGTTCCTGAATATCAAACACTTCAAAACCTGGGTGATCAGGATCCAAATCAGTGACGTGCAACGCATCCCCATGACCTAAACCTGTCGAGTAAAGTCCTGTGCCGTTATCGTCAATAACTGCGGCGCCAAAGATGATTTCGTCGCGACCATCGCCATCCACATCCGCTACACTGAGATTATGATTTCCCTGTCCGCGAAACTTTCGGTTCTCCGCTGATGAGTCGCTATCAAAACTCCAGACCTGGCTCAATTTCCCGTCTCGCCAATTCCACGCAGTAATGACTGAACGCGCGTAGTAACCGCGAGACATCACGAGACTGGGACGAACGCCATCGAGATATGCGATACACGCCAGGAACCGATCGACTCGATTACCATATCCATCGCCCCAGAGCGCGGCTAACTCATCACCCGTTGGTTTTAGCGAAGTCGGATGTCGAGGAGGATTGAAGTTAGTCGTTGTGAGTGCCGCTCCCGTCAGACCATCGAAGATTGTCAGGTACTCAGGGCCAGACAAGACATAGCCACTGACGTTGTGTTTTTCTTCCTTGCCCGACCGGGGATTCTTGAAAGTGATGGCTGCCCCTTCGGGCTCGCGATAGTCGGCCTTCGCATCCCCTATTACTTTGCCCGTTCCATCGGTTGTTCCGTCAGCCGTCTTGCAAGCAATCTCTGCTCTGCCATCGCCGTCAAGATCGTAGACCATGAATTGGGTGTAATGAGCGCCCTCGCGAATGTTGCGGCCAAGATTGATACGCCATAACAGCGTGCCGTCAAGTTTGTAAGCTTCGAGAATTGGTTCGGTGGTGATTCCTGCTTGTGAGTTATCGCGTCCACGTCCGACCTGGTGCACGACCAACTCGTATTCCCCATCGCCATCTAGATCTCCGACGGAAGCGTCGTTTGGAGAGTAGCCTTCGGGCGTCTTCAGCGGAACAGACAGATACTGTCGAACGGGAGAATTTGCAGGCAAGGTGAACGAAGCACTTGGTGCTCCTTCACGTCTATTTAAAACTGGCCGAACAAAATATGTGTTCGATGACGTGAGATCCGCATGCTCGTCAACAAAACTCGAAGCGGTGACAAGCGGCTGCTGGTTTAGCTTGACTGCTTTTTTTCCACCTGTCGAACGGTAAAGGTTGAAAGAGAGTTCTGACGGATCTGTTCCCAACACACGCCAACCAACGAAAACTTTTCCCGCTTCAAATTGAACAGCAACAACACCACGCCCGAGCTTTTCCATCTGTCGTGCACGAAGCGGCGCAGCATACGAATGTGTGATCGAATTGAAGCGAAGACTGGCGGACGCCAAAAGCACGATGATTACTATTAGAAAGATTTCCCTGCGCATCATTGTTCTCTGTCAGTGCGAGTGGCACAGACTTCAGTCTGTGAATGGGCCTTCTCTGGCCCAACAAAGAGTCATCGGACATCATGCTCATATATCATCTGACATTTTTCATTTGGTTAAACTGAATCGGACCTACACTGACTCGCAAAGGCCTTCCTTCCTCAATTGACCAAATGAAAAATGTCAAATGATATATGACCAATGATTCTGATCGAGACTAAACTTGATCCATATCTTTGCGCTCTCAGCCTGAGGTCTGTTCCACTTACCAATACTGGTGGACCAACGGTTTGATGCTTCTTTCATAAAGGTCCCGCACCCTGCGCATCGTCTCATCCGATAGTCGAGCCAAGTCGGCGGCGGCAACATTTTCCGCCACTTGCGAAGGACGCTTCGCTCCGGGAATCGCGCACGTCACAGCCTCGAACATAAGAATCCATCGCAGTGCAAACTGTGCCATTGTTACACCGTCTGGTAACAACGATCGTAGTTCCTCTACTGCTGCCAATCCGGTTTCGTAGTCGACGCCGGAGAATGTTTCTCCACGATCAAACGATTCACCGTGACGATTGAAGTTGCGATGATCGTTCTCAGCAAAGGAGCTAGACGAACTCATCTTGCCGGCCAACATTCCAGACGAGAGCGGCAGACGCGCCAGGATGCCAACTTTGCGTTTGGCAGCTTCCTTGAAAAACAGGTCAGCCGGCCGCTGGCGAAAAATATTGAAGATAATTTGCACACTGCGGACATTCGGAAACTCAATCGCTTTCAGTGCGTGTTCCACTCGCTCCACACTCACGCCATAGTTGCGCACCTTGCCTTGTCTCACGAGGTCATCAAGCGCGTCGAAAACGTCAGGCCGGTAGTAGACATCAGCCGGCGGACAGTGAAGTTGCAACAAGTCCAACGCCTCAGTGTTGAGATTCTGAAGACTGCGTTCTACAAAGGCGGTCAGGTTAGCTGCGTTGTAGCCAGCGGCAACATGAGGATCCAGACGGCGTCCTGCTTTGGTTGCCACAATGATCTCTTCAACCCGCTCACGCTTCAATTGAGCCAACAAACGTTCGCTGTGCCCATCGCCATAGACATCTGCCGTGTCGAAGAAATTGACCCCGAGATCGACCGCTTCGTGAAGCGCTCGCAAGGATTCGTCCGGATCCACTTCACCCCAGGCACTGCCTATCGCCCATGCCCCAAAACTGACGGATGAGACACGCCAGCCAGTATTTCCCAGCTCTCGATAGTTCACCGCTCAGTACTCCCTTCGGATACAAAAATGGAGCCCCACCCTCTTTTTACTAACATCTTTGGGGTCAAAATTCATCGTGGATTCAGGCGGTCCTAAATCCATCTTAAAATCCGGAAATCAGCCCATTTTATCGCGTAAAAGTGTTGACTTATACGTGTATATGGTTTAGAAATCATCACCCAGCAATTCAGTAGAGAGCCCCGCACCTTTCACTAACGAACGCGTCTATCCGACGCACGAGGAATTGCAAAATGAGATTTTTCCGATTAGCGATTCTGCTGACGTTTTTGGTCGCGTTATCACTGTCACCGTTCAGCATCGCTCACACATCCCCTAAGTCAGCCCAACCAGACCCAATTGCCGATGAAGACCTGATTGCTTCTTATCACGGCGTCGAGGCGGACGTCGCATCAGGAAACGACGACCTGCCGGGAGGCATCAGGGAAGAGATTCCACTCAAGTATGTAAATCGTTATAACGAGTGGAAAGAAGAGTTCCTGTCCACCGACGCCGGACGCTCTCAATGGAACTACTATCACAACAATCCGAACTTCACTCTCAACATCGTTGTTGCCCGCGAAAACGCCGAAGGAGCAACTACGGGCAAGTACAAATGGAATGATGCGGGCCAACTTGTAGGTGCAACAATAACCCTGGGCATTCGTCTCGACGAAGGTTACCCGAACCCAATCTATTTCCCGGTTATGAATTCACTCGTGCCGAATGATTCTCAAGCAAGAATTAGCGGCAACACGCTGGCAGCCACCAAGCTTGCGCACGAGTTTGGTCACGTCAATCGAACCGGGAAAGTCGATTCAACAGTCTATCAACTCCAAACCCAACTCATCCCTCAGTACAACAAGATATTTCTGAGCAATGGCCGTAACCCAAATGACCCGCGGCTCGTGGAGCTCTCACAAAAGATTGGCGGCACGCCGGTTCAAATCTGGGAGGACCGCGAATACTGGGGCGAAGCAAACGCGATGATGTATCTGCGTGACAGGGTTACCGAAGAAAGTCTTCGCTGTACTCTCTTCAGCAAGATCCGCCATAGTGTGGACCTCTACGCCAAAGACTACGAACCACGCTTTCTGGAAATTGCTCGAGTAACACCGCCGGCTCGCAAGATTTGCGGTTGGCAGTAGTCTTCAAACGCTTTCCAGCAGTTTCGAATTTATTCCTTCCCATCGCACCTTCCACGAACCATCGTCTGGAAAGCCAGGCGCGTTCGTCCCTGGTGCCCCTTTCCAACCCGCCGCCATCATCGCAATGGCGTAAAGCAAGCCACCGTTGCCTGGCAAGTAACACGGCAGATTTGGGCGCTGCCAGTTGTGACCACTAGGTAGATAGCGGTTCTTCTCCGTTGTCATCAGCAATGCGTCCAACGCGATCTTCGTTTCTCCAAGTCGCGCGGCAGTCATTGCCGTCATTGGATAGTCCCACCCCCACGTTTCAGCCCATTGCCACTCTTTCATGGTCTTCAACAACGTACGACGCATGGTCTCCCGATCGACGACGTCGCCCGGAAGAATACCGAGCGCTCCCAACATAGACGGATGATCTCGATTGCGTTCGGTGTAAGTCTGCGGACAATTCTCGTGGGCTAAATAAACCCCATCGCGAACCGGTAACGGCGCCAAACCATCAATAACCTTGTCCCAATCGCCGATTCGATTCATTCCCAGGCGCTGTCGCCAACGCTGGGCCACGCGCAACGCAAACACCCAATACGCCAATTCAAATGTGGGATTCCAGGTTTCGCGCGGTGGGTGATTCTCCTGCGCCGGTATCACGGGAGGACCCAGAACGTATTTGCCGCGCCGTGCGTCGAAGTATGCATAAGAGCTCATGAAGGCAGCAGTCTCAAAAACAATGTCTGCATACCGTTTCAAAGTCGCGTGATCGCGATGCGTCAAATAACACAGCTCTGCGTAAAAGATCGGATGGGGTTGTTGCCAGATTAGCAATGGACCTATCGGCGAAGGACTATCACGACCTTCAGGTCCAACCATCTTGGGCCACCGTGCACCTGCATAGCCTTGTGACTGTGCCAGGGCGCGAGCTTGCGGCAGGATTGATTTGTACCAGCCAAGACTCCGCTCGAAGAGTGGCAAACGATTCCAGAGTGCAAAGTGCGCACCATGCCACCAATGCATTTCAAGATGAAACTTGCCATACCAACTATTGACCGTAAGTCCGGTCTCCTGAGGCGGAAGATTGCCCGAGCACTGAATCGCTGTCAGGTATTGAGAGAGGACCACTCGTCGTTCTAACTCAACGGCTCTCTTGTCTTTGCTGTCGACGAGTTCAACTGTTCCGCCTGTGGACCAAAAGCGTCGCCAATGTTTGGTGTTCGCCGAAAGAGCCGCCAGCGCGCTTGGAAGTGAAGGAGGTCGATCGTTTTGCCAGAACTGTGCGGTGAACGAAAGTCGCTCTGTGTCTTCCCTGCTCTTCAGAACAAACGAATGCGCTCCCGCCTCACTAACTGTTGCCCCATCCTCAAGCGCGACCGAAACAGAATAGGAATCATTATCCAACACACGACGCAGGTCGACTCGAGTTGGCGAGCGGTTGATTAGGGTGGTTTGATGTTTGTCCGGTTGCTGCCAATCCGCCGCCTGCATGCTGGAAGATCCGTATGGAAAACTGAGACAGACTCCTATTTGTTTGGTCTTCAATAGATTTGATTCAATGTTGACCCCAAGCACATCAAGGGTTGGATGAACCACAGTGATAACCTGGACAAGTTCGCCATCCAACTTGAATCTACTCGTGAGCACTCCGCGCCAGAGATCCAATTTTTGATTGATCTCAGCTATCTCGCTTGACTTGATTTCCCGGACAGGTGCAGCAAGCCGGCAGAATCTGATTCGTCCGAGGTGAAGACGATGTGGATTCTCGCGTAACCAATTGAAAAGTTCTGCCTGACCTTCTGAACTCGTTTGATAACCAACTTGCCTGCCATGTGTGTCGTACGGCACGAGCTTGAGACTCGCACCTGCAATGTTCTTTGGCTTCGGAGTCGTATGCCAACCCCATTCCGACAGCGTGCAAAGAGGCATCGTGCTTTCGTATTCGTGCGTAACCGTTTGTAGTCCAGTTACGTCAGCGGTGAAAGCGAATCGTCCATTTCCAACCGAGAGCGCAGAGAGAGGATCAATTCGTGTGTTGACCGGATTGTGGCGTCGAACTAGTGATTCACGGTCGATCGAATCGATGGGATTGCGCAAATTCGCGCTGGCCAGGTTTCGCAGACCAGGAACGGCGGCCGACGCGACTAAGGCAGAAAGGAATGTTCGACGTGATGGCATGGTGTACGTGCAGAGCACCACTCTCCCAGGTTGAACTTGAACTACCCACTAACAGCTGAGGCTCTATAAAAACCTTAAGAGGGAGCGACTACAGATTACACAGTCTCTGCCGCGACTGACATTTCTGCAAAGACAAAAATGGGGAGTCTGCTCAAAAGCAAACTCCCCAAAAAGGTAAAGCAGAACGGTCGAGTTTAGAAGATGAACTTCACCAACATCTGTGCTCGACGTGCGTAGTTCTGTTGGTTCGAAGCGACAACTTGACCAAACTGCGCCGAACCTGGGTTAACCGTGATTTGTCCTGTGCCGACGTTCAGCAAAGGATGATTGAAAGCATTGATGAATTCCATTCGAAGTTGGATCTTCATGCCTTCTCTCACATGAATGTCCTTGCGCAGGCCCAAATCGACGTTATTGATTGGGTCTGACCTTACATCACCGAAGTAAAACGGCAACGTTCGGAGATGGTCGACTGGAGTGGCGCAGCTTGCGTTGGCAGTTGCGAACGCTCCGCAGGTCGGGTTGCCGCCAACGACGGAAATAAACGCTGCCGGATTGAACCATTGCCCAACAGTTGGACTGTCAATAGCAATGGGGCCACCAAGGTAGAACGCATCGTTAGCAAATCTTACTGGGAAACCAGACTGATAAACGTAGGATCCCTGGATCTGCCAACCACCGACAGCCGCATCTGCCCACTTGTTCATATGCGACCCGATTGGCTGACCCTTGCCAAACGGCAACTCGTAGAAAGCACTCATCGAGAACCGGTTTGGCGCATCCTGCGGCGATCTTTGTCTGAATGGTGACGCATCGCCAGCATTAAGGAACTCCGTCGCTTCCATCCACCTGGACTTGGTATAAGCGAACTGCATCCCGTAACCCTGTGAGAAGCGTTTGTTCAAGCTGAACTGACCTGAATGATAAGAACTGCTTCCATCGTTGACAGTGGTGTTGATATCACCAAAGTTCGGGAATGGACGCAGCAACTGACGGACACTGGTCGTCGCGCCAGCGCCTACGAAGAGCGCGCTGCCGGTGGTGCAACCAGTACCGGTGGCGTTAGGAGTCGTACAGAAGAACGGATTCGCCACTGTCGCACCGAGGGCCGTATTGTTGGCACCTTGGCCCGCCGAGCGCGAAGTGTCGAGGCTCAGGTACTTGTTTGGTAGCGCATTGATGTTCCGAGTTACCTCGATGTTGGATCCGATGTCTCCAACGTAAACGGCTTCGAACGTCCAACCGCCCCCGAGTTCTCGCTGAACGCCAAACGAAAATCTGGTCTGACGTGCCACCTTGGGATCCTGGTTGAAGAATGAAACCGTTTGGCCCAAAGCGGTTTGCCGGCCTAAGGCATTGCCACTCGGCTCGGTGATGCCACTTGGGAACGGGTTGGTGATCAGGAACGGTAACGGCGCACCGTTGGGACCAGTGCCCAAAGCTTGGGTCGTGGTTTGGGTGTAACCTGGTTGAATGACGTCTCCACGTCGTTCACCAAGAAATCCCTGGTACAACCCGAAGCCACCACGAAATACTGTCTTGTCATTCCATGCGTAGGCAAAACCTAGACGTGGCAAAAAGCCGTTCATGGGCGTGTTGTAGAGGCTACTACCAGTGTCCTTACCGGCAAACAACAGACCGCCTTTGGAACTAATCGCTGTTACGTTAAGCGTCTTGAGTAAATTGGTAGCAGCTAGATTGTTCAGGATCGCCGTGTAGTTAGTTTGAGCCTGGGCGTTAAATGGCTGTGTGTAGTCCAAATCGAACCCTGAAACGCTCTTATTCTGACGTTCCTTTAGAGCCGACTCAAATTCCCAGCGCAAGCCAAGGTTAACCGTCAACTTCCTGGTCAGACGCAGATCGTCCTGGACAAAGAATCCCCACGTCTTGGAGTACTCCGAGTAATCTGAGGCGCGCACGATCTGCATCGTGGTGGGATAGCCAAGCAAGAATGAAGCAAAGCCCTGGAGGCCTTCAACGTCATTGCTACTCGCACTGCCAATTCGTGTGTAAGTGTTATCGAAGATGAACTGACCCGACTGTTGATTGCTCTTGAAGCTATCGTCCTCACGATAGATACGCATCTCGCCGCCGAAACGTAGCGAGTGGATTCCTTGAGAACGGTTCCACACTGCGGTTGCAAAGTGGCTACTCACGGGTCTGAACTCGTTAGTGTGACCATTGCCAATTGCCGCACCCGTACATCCCGTGCAGTTAAAATCGAAGCGCGGAATGCGGCGAATGCCTTCACCGATCAGGTTGTTGTAAGAAGCCGGGAAGCCCAGCGTAGTTAAGTCGATTCCGTATTGTCCTTCAGGAGCATCAGAACCACGGATAAAGCGGTTGAACCCATACCTTAGATTCAGCACATTCGTGGCGTTGAAAGTGTGAACATCGTCGACGACCGCCTGCTTGGAGATGAAAAGGAACCGGTCCCCAACATAGTCTGAAGCCGTGTAGTTGTTGTAGCTGCTCTTACGATTGTATGCGCTATAACGTCCGAACAGCTTATCTTTTTCGCCGATGCTCTGGTCGATACGAATTGAGTAGTTTCGATACGGAGGATTAAGGAGCTCAGCTAGTGTCGAGTCCCTGATGTTGTTATTGAGCAAGCCGGTCGGTGATGCTTGTTTTGGCGAACCCATGAGGGCCATGATCGCTTTTGCGACGGGGCTGATTCTGTTAGCGGGAATCTTGTTATCTGTGAACTGCGTACGATTAGTGACTGTTCCGCCCGAAAATGTTCCCGTCAGAGGATCATAGATCTTGATACTGCTGGCGTACGCCGAGAAATCGCCGTTCTTCAGAGCATCAGTCGGCACCCAAATGTTATTCGCATCGAAGCGCGGTCGGGAGTCGGCTATCTGCTCATAGGAAAAGAAGAAGAAGGTCTTGTTCTTTCCGTTATACACCTTCGGGATCCAGATTGGACCACCGATACTAAAACCAGGTCGATTTGAAAACGTGTAGGGACGACCCTGACGATTGGCATTTCCGAAGAAGTCGTTCGCTCCCATGCCACCCGGTTCTGTCCAGAGATAGCCGGTACCATGAAACCCGTTCGTACCGCCTTTAGTAACAATGCTCGTGACACCACCTTCAGTGTTTCCGAACTGAGCATCGTAGGTTGCAGTCTGTACTCTAAACTCCTGAGTCGAATCGGTAGGCGGAACCCACGACGCGATAACCTCGTTCGCATTTGCAGTCGCAGTGCTAGGGGCACCATCAACTAAAAGGTCGCTACGAATACCACGCGCGCCACCCATTGCAAAATTGGCAATGTGTGTCGGCTCGAATGGACGGTCCAAACGAGTACTGCCGGTGTAAGCAACACCTGGCGCAAGGTTGATTAGATAGTATGGGTCTCCGTGAATCGACGGTAGTTCGTCTACACGTTTGCGATCGACCGTCAAACCTAAGTTCGGGTCGGAGACATTTAGTTGCGTTGTATCACTGGTGACTGTGACGGTCTCTTGAACCGCGCCAACATCAAGTGTGATCGCCAGAGTTCTCGTCTCGTTAATCTGAACGACGACTTTGTCTTGCAGTGACTTCTTAAACCCGGCGGCTTCGACAAGCACCTGGTAAGTACCCGGGAGGAGGTATGGAGCATCGAATAGTCCATCCTCGTTTGTTGTCAGATCGACGGTCGCCGCCCTTGCGACGTCAGTGACCTTAACAGAAGCGTTCGCGACTGCCGCTCCATTGGAGTCGACAACGCGGCCACTAATCTTTCCACGTAGTTCCTGAGACTTTGCTGACATGGGTATCAGCAATGCCGCAAATACAAAAACGATCGCACACGTTACATGTGCGATTGAACGGAATCTCGTTCTCATTTCAATCTCCTCTTCAGTCATTAAAACTCCAGGCGCCTAACTGTGCCGACTGATGAATCGCGCGCGCTGTGGGTTTCAGCATTCTCCAGCCGAACATCAGTACTGAGTTGAACCAAAAAAATATCTACTTGTTTGTCTGTGCGGGTTGAAACACCCGCCTTAGAATCGAATGGTCTGGACCGCATGGTCTGACCAATCATTGAGTTTATTGACTACCACCTACGAAACCCGAAAGGATGGAAGTACTACAAAGGCGAACTTGGAAAAATGAATTTGGTACGCTAAAACCCAATGGGTATTGCGTCAACTGAACGCCGCATTTTGTTTCAGTGCTAACTTTGATGTCAAGCCCTTTTTCTTACCAATTGGTCAAGCCTTTGGTCAGGGGTATTACCAACTTCGCCGCCACGTTCTAATTGAGCAAACATTGTTCCGACTTTAACAATCGTTCAAACTCTTTTAGTTTGTGACGATCGTGAACAATTACCACTCGTTCTTGTCCGAAATACTGAATATGGGCTGAGTTTTTGGAACGGGGCAGTATTTGATTGGTAAGTCCAATATGCCAATCCACAGACCACTATTTAGTCCCGATGGCGAACTTAGCAACTCGAATCGATCGCTATTTGATCGTCGCCGAAACTTTTCTCGAATCTACTTTTGGAGATTTACGCAGTTCGCGTTGGCAGCTTTATCAACTCGCCAATCTTGATTGGTCGCTTTAGCTCGATGCTTTTTCTTGCTGCGATTCCCGTCATGCAAGCGAGTGCACCTGCTCGCGAATTGGGAAGTCGCATGTAAGGCGGCAAATCTGTTTTTCTAAAAATTAAATCTCGAAGGCGCGCGTCACCTCCTCCATGACCAGCACCAACTTCCCCGACATCAATCTTTTCTCTCTGACCAAAACTCTTAGTCAGGTACATCTCTGTGGTCCACTCTGAATCCCATGGCTGTCGTTCGTAGTCGCGAATCTCAAAGCGCCCAAACTCGCCATTGAATGCGATTCGATATCCTTCGAACGGCATGAACGCGTTTAGCGAATAACTCATTTGAGTACCGTTTGAGTATTTAACGACTGCCGCCATCGTGTCATAGATGTCGCAGTCTTCGCTGAAGACACAACCATCCCGATAATAATGATCAGCATCTTCACAACTCGCGTAGAGTTGCATTCGCATATCGTTCTTTTTCATGTCGTAAAAGAAGCGACACTTGTCAGTGTGTGGACACGTCCGACAATTGGGCGCGCGAAACGATCCGTTCTTTCCATAGATTTCCAAACCAGCGCGAGCAGACACTTCAACCGGATCGGCATCGAGCCACCAATTGACCAGGTCGAAATGATGCGATGCTTTGTGGACCCATAGGCTACCGCTTTTCGACTTGAGACGATGCCAACGCCGGAAATAATCAGAACCGTGATTGACGTCAAGATACCAGCTGAAGTCGACCGAGATCACTCTGCCGATCGCACCCGACATCAACACCTCTTTGATCTTTTGATGTTTCGGTGCGTAGCGATAATTAAACGTGACGACGATGTCCTTCTTGTTTCGCTTCTCTGCATCCAGAACAATCTGACACTGGCGCTCATCGATCACCATGGGCTTTTCAGTCATCACATCGAGGCCGCGATCGAGAGCCTTCGCGATATAGTGACTGTGAAACCCATCCACCGTGGTGACCATCAATAGATCAGGCTTGGCTTGATCGATCATCTGATCGAAGTTTGTAAAGGTAGGACAACCAACACCCAACATCTTCTTCGCAACTTCGACCCGCTTAGGATTGATGTCGCACAAGCCAACAAACTCGACCAGGTCCGGGTAGTCTGCAACCAGCGGCTGGCCCCACATAGTCGTTCCGCGATCACCAGTGCCGACGATGGCGTAACGTCGTTTTGCCGGTGCGACGTTAGCGAGCGCGGAGTCATTAAGAACGAGTGATGCAGCGGCGACGGTCCCAGCTGTTTTTACAAAATCACGTCGAGACAAGTTCTTTTTCTCAGTCATCAATAAGACTCCCTGATCGTGTGGCACAGACTTCAGTCTGTGTTCTGACTCTGACATGCTCTTTAAAGAGAAACACAGACTGAAGTCTGTGCCACACTAATTCGCAAATTGTTTTCCGATTGCGTAAGTGCGCCCTGGCTGAGTTGTCAAGGTGATCGTCTTCCGACCGTAGCGCACGTTACAAGATCCGCCGAGATTCGACTTCACCCGCGCGTCGATCAGCGTCCCGGACTTCCACTCCATATCAACTTCATAACCACCGCGGGCTTTCAAACCTGAGACACTGCCATCTTGCCAAACACTCGGCAGCGCGGGCAATAAATCGATATCCCCTTCACCGCTCTGCAGCAACATCTCGGCTATACCGGCAGTAGCACCGAAGTTACCATCGATTTGAAACGGCGGATGCGCATCGAACAGGTTTTCATAACTACCTCCCGCGAATTGCACGCCTTCCTTCGCCCGACTCCCCACTGGCGACAACACCATCGACAACAGCAGATTCGCACGGTCACCATCACCGAGCCTGGCCCACAGATTCATCTTGTAAGCCAACGACCAGCCGGTCGAGATATCGCCACGTGCTTCGAGACTTTTTCGCGCAGCAGCCGCTACGTCCGGAGTCCTGGTCAAGGATATCTCCGAACCGGGATAGAGTCCCCATAAATGAGAAACGTGACGATGAGTTGGCTCCGGTTCCCGATATTCCTGCAACCACTCCATTACACGTCCATCCGAACCGATTCGTGTTGGCGCTAGTCGCGACTTCTTTTCGGTTAACTCATTGCGAAAGTCTGGATCGATTCCGAGAATCTTCGAGCTCTCAATACAAGCGTCGAACAAGTAGCGCAGTAACTGCATGTCAATCGTCGGCCCCATAGCGACGTGGGCCACAGTCTTGTCAGACAGGAAGAAACTATTCTCAGGCGAGTTGGCCGGAGCAGTCACTAACCATTTGTGACTCGGCTCCTCAATAAGCATGTCGGCATAAAAACGTGCCGAGCCCTTCATAACAGGATAGGCCCATTTTAAGAACGCCTTGTCGCGAGTGAACAGGTAATGATCCCAGAGATGTTGACAGAGCCACGCGGAACCACTGGTGGTCGAACCCCATGAAGCTCCTTCACCCGGCGCAGTAAAGCCCCATGGATTAGTGATGACGTGTGCGACCCAACCGCGAGCGTTGTAGTAAAGCTTAGCCGTCCGGGCTCCCGGTTTTTGTAGCGATTCGATGAGCGAAAACAAGGGCTGATGCAGATCAGACAGGTTAGTAATTTCCGCCGGCCAGTAGTTCATCTGAACGTTCACGTTCAGGTGCCAGTCTGCATTCCAGGGAGTTTGCACACCATCCGCCCAGATTCCCTGTAGATTTGCGGGAAGCCCACCTGGGCGCGAAGACGAGATCAATAAGTAGCGGCCATACTGAAAATAGAGCGCCGCCAGCCCAGGATCTTTAGAACCATCACCAAAAGTCTTTAGCCGCTCCGGAGTAGTTAAGGAACTTGCTTTGGAATTCGGAGCGCCAAGACTGAGACTGACGCGATCAAAGTAGCGCTGATAATCG
>Ga0207689_10003547_pt1 | contig 14265 bp, 11 predicted proteins | sample KBSMisM52_FD_184312 | JGI IMG/M metagenome (GOLD analysis project Ga0207689, IMG submission 184312) | Miscanthus rhizosphere microbial communities from Kellogg Biological Station, Michigan, USA - KBS Miscanthus M5-2 (SPAdes) (version 2) | ecosystem: Host-associated > Plants > Roots >... | reverse complement strand
TGCGGCGAAATGGTCGAGCGACTCGGCGCCGAGGAAATCCATCAGCCGCGGCGCGCCGTCGGCGATCCCCTGCATTGCCGGATTCTTGCTATCCAGCACGCGCAGCGGGTTGGTATGCAGACGGCGTTGACTATCCTCGTCGAGTTGGTCGGCGTGCTGCGTGAAATACGCTACGAGCCGATCGCGATAGCGCGCGCGATCTTGCGCACTTCCCAGGGTGTTGATTTGCAGACGCACGGTATCCGGTTCAAGCTGCAACTCCCGCCACAACCTTGCCGCCATCACGATATGTTCGGCGTCGACGTCGGGCCCTGGCAAACCGAGCGCCTCGACGCCGACCTGATGAAACTGCCGGTAGCGACCCTTCTGAGGTTTCTCGTGCCGGAACATCGGGCCGGTATAGTAGAGCCTCTGCGGGCCAGCATACAGCAGATGGTGCTCGACGGCGGCGCGAACGCAGGAAGCCGTCCCCTCTGGACGCAGAGTGATGCTCTCGCCGTTGAGGTCGGTGAATGTGTACATCTCCTTTTCGACGATGTCGGTCACCTCGCCGATCGAGCGCACGAACAAGTCGGTTTTCTCGACCAACGGCGTGCGGATAGCCCGATACCCGTACAGGCGCAACCAGTCCCGCACCGTGTCCTCGAAGAATTCCCAAAGCGGCGCCTGGTCCGGGAGGACATCGCTCATCCCCCGGATCGACTGAATAGGTTCACTCATGCTAGACGAAATGGATGAGACGTTGCGAACACGGCTGCATCATCCAGCCGACGCCACGTCTGCGGCTACGCGATCTTGTTTCCGCGTGCCTGCGCCGAAGCGCGCTATGACATACTCATTGACGATGCGCTGAAAATCCTCGGCGATGTGCTCGCCTTTCAGGGTGACTGTCTTGTTGCCATCTACGTATACAGGTGCAACCGGGTTTTCCCCCGAGCCCGGAAGGCTGATGCCAACATTGGCGTGTTTGCTCTCGCCGGGGCCGTTGACCACGCACCCCATCACGGCGACGGTCATCGTTTCCGCACCCGGATAGTCATTCTTCCAGACCGGCATCTGCTGCCGCAGCCAGCTCTGGATGCTCTCGGCGAGCTCCTGGAAGTAAGTGCTCGTAGTGCGGCCACAACCGGGGCAAGCCACCACCATCGGGGTGAAAGCGCGCAAGCCCATGGTTTGCAGCAACTCCTGCGCGACGATGACTTCGCGGGTGCGGTCACCGCCAGGCTCAGGGGTGAGCGATACGCGAATAGTATCGCCGATGCCTTCCTGCAGGAGCACTGCCATCGCCGCCGTCGAGGCAACGATGCCTTTGCTTCCCATGCCAGCCTCGGTCAGGCCTAGGTGCAAGGGGTAGTCGCAGCGGGCGGCAAGATCACGGTACACCGCGATCAGATCCTGTACGCCGCTGACTTTGCAGGACAGGACGATTCGGTTGCCCGGCAGACCGAGCTCTTCGGCGCGCCGGGCACTGTCCAGCGCGGAAGTCACCAAAGCTTCGCGCATGACCGAAGCCGCATCTGCAGGCGTCTGTCGGCGCGCATTGTCGTCCATCATCCTGCCGAGCAGTTCCTGGTCCAAGCTGCCCCAGTTCACGCCGATGCGTACCGGCTTGTCATACTGGCAGGCCGTTTCGATCATCACGGCAAACTGTTCATCGCGCCTCGCACCGCGCCCGACATTGCCCGGATTGATGCGGTATTTGTCCAGCGCCTGAGCACAGTCCGGATACTGCGTCAGCAGACGGTGTCCGTTGTAGTGGAAGTCGCCCACCAGCGGAACACGCACGCCGAGACTCCAAAGCCGCTCGCGGATATGCGCAACCTGCGCCGCCGCTTCGGGCGAATTCACGGTAATGCGCACGATCTCAGATCCGGCACTCGCAAGAGCGGCGACCTGCTGCACAGTTGCCGGCGCATCGGCGGTGTCCGTATTGGTCATGGACTGCACCACCACCGGCGCATCCCCTCCGACGGCCACTCCGCCGATCACCGCTCGACGACTGCGACGGCGCACACTGCGCATATGGAAACCTATTCCAGAACCATGCGCGCGACATCCACGCGAGTGTACGGCCCGAGATCCACAACTTTCTCGCGGTAAGTCAACCGCACGCCGTGAGCATTGCCGACGACTACCGACAGCGGTGGACTGCCCCTTACCGTACGTTCGCTTCCGGCCCGTCCCAGTTGAGAGAAGATCACCTGCCCGGAGCCGTCCTTGATCTCCACCCAGGACTCATCCTCGAAAACGAAGTGCAGTTGGGCGTTGCCGCTGGAGCCTCGCTCCGTCGCAGGTGGCGCGCCGCCTTCGGATGCTGCTGTCGATGCGGCCTGTGGCCTGGATGGCGGCACGCCCGCTGGCCTGAGAGGTTGCTCCGCCGCCGGTCTAGCTGGTTGCTCCACTGCTGCTTTTGATGGTTGCTGCCCAGCTGATTTGGTTGGTTGCTGCCCAGCAATTGCCGGCGCGCCCTGTACGCGAGCCGGTCCGGCCGGGCCAGCGTTTTGCGCTGGTGAGATGGTTGAGGTGGCGGGCGTCGAGGGACCTGCCTCACCGGAACTAGAGGGCGCAGACGGCATCGATGAGGATTCGGGTATGGCTTGCGAGGCAGGCACGTTTGTCAGACCCGGCGGCGGGGACTCGGCACGCTGGGGCATGCCCCCTGCGCCCGAGGGTGACAGCGCGCCTGGTGCCAACGGCACGGGTGCCTGCTTCTGTCGCCCTTCGTATAGAGCAGCCAGAACCAACACCACTAAGATCGCAATCCCACCGAGGACCCCATAGTTGCGCGGGCGACGGTCTCGTATTTCTGAGGCAGGCATTCGAACCGGTGGAGACGTGGGCACAGCCGCCTGGGCGATTGGAACTGGAACCGATACCTGTTGCACCAAAAAATCAGGATTCAGGTGCAGGAGCTTCGCATAGTTACGGAGAAACCCGCGTACGAATACGGCGCCCGAAAAGGCCGCATGATCATCGCGCTCGAGCGCTTCCACCTGCCGCACTGATAGTTTGAGCTGTCGCGCGATATCGCCCAGGCTCAAGCCCTGTGCACGCCGTTCGGCCATCAGCCGAGCGCCAGGCCCACCTGCGGGCTCGTTCGCGGCCCCCGGCAGGTGATCGCGCGGAGTCGACTCCGACGTTGGTTGGTGATGGGGAGAGTCGGCGGCAGGATCAGTCATTCGAAGCGCCCTTCGAGGTAAGCTTTGGTCTCGGGTGCGGACGGATAGAGTCGGCGCAGCTGTGTGCCATAGCTCGCGAGTGCAGTGCGATCGCCGAGACGTCGTTCGATGCGCGCGCCCAGCCACAACGCCTCGGGGCCGGCCGACGGTACGACCTGCAGATAGCGGTTCAGATACGACTTCGCAGCCGGATAGTTGTCGCGGCTGAAGCTCAAATCAGCCATGCTGTAGAGAGCTTGTGGCTGGCTTGGGTTGAGCTTGAGTGCCTTCTGGAAATAGTCGTCGGCCGCTTTCATGTCACCAGAGCTGCGCGCACACACCCCGGCGTTCACATAGGCCATGTCCGGTGTGCTGTATAACGGGTTCTTGATTGCGGCGAGGAGATAACGTATGCCCTCCTCAGACCGCTTACGCTGGCACAGAAACAACCCGTAGTTGTTCTTCGTGTCGGAGTTGTTCGGGTCCATTTTGAGCGCCTGTTTGAAATCACTCTCCGCACGCGCATCATCTTTCAGATCCATATACACCAGTGCCCGGGCATTCCAGGCCGGGGCGTAGGTTTTGTCGGCCGCGATCGCAGTGTTCAATTCTTCCAACGCCACACCCAGCTTGCCGTTTTCGTAATACCCGACCCCCAACTCGGTATGGATCTTTGCGCGTTCGAGCGGTCGAGTACTCGCCGACTCTTCTTTCCCGCCAGAGTCGGATTTCTTGTCGGAACTGCTAACGCAAGCCGCCAGGATCACTAGCAACCCAACAGCGATGAAGTGCCTCAAGTCGATGCCTCCACTGAGTGTCGTTGCTTGCGGTTCGTACGATCCTGGACCTGTCCGGCCAACTGTCCGCAGGCACCATCGATGTCGTCACCACGCGTCTTGCGTACAGTGGCGACGAGCCCCGCTTCAAGCAGAACGTCTTGAAAGCGGCGGATGACTTCAGGCTCGGAACGCGCGAAACCCGAAGATGGGAAAGGATTGAACGGAATCAGATTGAACTTGCACGACACATCTTGCGTGAGAGCGAGCAATTCGCGCGCGTGCTCTACCTGGTCGTTGACTCCGCGCAACATGACATATTCGAAGGTCACGAAATCACGCGGCGCAGCTTGGCGCTGCCATTTCGCCTGAGCGGGCAGCGCCGCATCTTCGTCGAGATCCGAGTGATCGAGCGGCACGCCCTCCACATATCGTGTGCACGCTGCCAGAAGCTCCTTGAGTGGATACTTCTTGTTGATCGGCACCAGGCGGTCGCGCAGCTCGTCGTTCGGTGCATGCAGCGACACGGCAAGTGCCACCGGACATTCACGCAGGAGGCGATCGATGTTGGGCACAATTCCCGACGTGCTCACCGTGACACGGCGGCGCGATAGCCCGTAAGCGTGATCATCGAGCATGATGCGCAGCGCCGTCACCACGTTGTCGAAATTGGTCAATGGTTCGCCCATACCCATCATCACGACATTGCTGATGCGCCGGTCACCGGTGACCTTATCGGCTCTGGCATCACGGCCCAACGCCCGATTGGCCCACCAGAGTTGCCCGACAATCTCCGCAACGCTGAGGTTGCGGTTGAAGCCTTGCCGCCCGGTCGCGCAAAACGCGCACTCCAGCGCACAACCAACCTGGCTGGAAATGCACAGAGTTCCTCTGTGCAGTTCGGGAATGAACACCGTTTCGATCCCGTTACCCGCCCCCACCGACAGCAACCATTTACGTGTGCCATCGGAGGCCGTAGAGTCAGCCAGTACCGCTGGTACTTCGACTACAGCGTGCTCCGCGAGTTTCGTACGCAGCGTCTTCGCCAGATCGCTCATACGTTCGAAGTCGGACTCGCCGAAATGGTGAATCCAACGCAGCAGTTGACGGGCGCGGAACGGCTTCTCGCCCAGTTCGCCGCAGAAGGTCGTCAGGCCCGGAAGGTCGTAGTCGAGCAGATTAACCGGCATCAACGTGAATACGTCTCGCTGCTTGCAAAGAAGAATGCGATTTCGGTCATAGCGGTCGCGGCGCCGTCCGAGCCATGCACCGCATTGGCATCGATACTGTCCGCAAAATCCGCCCGGATGGTGCCCGCTGCCGCCTTCTTCGGGTCCGTTGCACCCATCAGATCGCGATTCTTCTGAATCGCGCTCTCGCCCTCGAGCACCTGAATCATCACCGGACCAGATATCATGAACTTCACCAGATCGCCGAAGAACGGACGCTGACGATGCACCGCGTAGAAGCCTTCTGCTTGTGTGCGGGACAGGTGGACCATCCTCGCTGCGACTATCTTCAGTCCGGCGGCCTCGAAACGCGCATAGATCTGGCCGATGACGTTCTTGGCAACGGCATCAGGCTTGATGATAGACAGAGTTCGTTCTACAGCCACAATGTGTTCTCCATTCGGCTTGTGCCTTTTCTAAATAATTCATAAGGATAGCATGGAACAGTGAAGGATGGTAGTGTTCAGTCTAGCTGCCAGCCCAATAGCATCTATCGTCTCAAACACATGCGGATTACATGATGTCGGATCAGCCGGTAGGAACTGAAGAGCAGCGACTGAAGGGGCGAGCCATGCGGCGTTTGGTGCTGGCCTTATGTCTGGTCGCACTGGTCATCGTCGCGCTCGCAGTGTTCGATCGATATTGGTCGGCTCCCAAGCCGATTGCCACACCTGCATCACCACCGGTCGAACCTCCGGTGATTGCGACACTCCCCAAGCCGATTCAACCGGCACCCGAGACTATTCAACCGCAAGGTGCGCAGTCCATCCCCCGGCTTCCACCGCCACCTCCGCCGTCAGTCAATAACGAGCCCTTGGCGCCTGGTGAGAGCGTGGGTCAGGTCAAACTTGCACAGGCTCCAGCCGCTTCGGATATCGTCCCGGAATCAACCGGCGGTGCCAGTAGAGCAGTTGCGAGAACCTCATCCAGACCCTCCGCGGACCCATCCCCTACGCCTGCGGCATTGAAGGTAGCACCCAGCGCCACCGGCTACGTAGTGCAGCTGGGCGTGTTTGCATCAGTCGAGCATGCTCAATCGCTGCAAAGCAAACTCAAAGAGCAAGGCATCCCGACTACACTCGAAACGCGCGTCATCGTCGGACCGTTCCAGGATCGTGCGGAGGCCGATGCCGCGCAGAAGAAACTGAGCGCGCTCGGGATCAGCGGGCTGGTCGCGCGGCGGAAGTGATCACCTGTATGGTCAACGCGCGTACATCCTGGCCGGAAGCCACAGCGAAATTTGCGACAGGTAGGTGATGAGCTGGCTAGCCGGATAAAAAAAGCCGCCATAAGAGTGGCGGCTTCGCTGAAACAGCAGGTGGTAGCTTCCCGCCCTCCTCTTGGGGAGAGCGTTGTTGTGCACGCCGAGTCTAGAGTTGACATCGAGGCGCGTCTAATACCCTCACACCAGTGTCAAATGACCATCCCGGCCGATCCAAGGTGGTGGTGAGGCGATGAACTTCCGGAGTATCGGGAACTGCAGGCAAGCGCCCAGCCTGTCGACTCATACGGAGACGGCAGGCTGGACTTCCGAGCTGGCCCAGGGACCAGGGTGCCGAGCAATCGAAGCATTGCACCCAAGACTTACCGGATGCGTCCCACTGGAAGCTAGCGGTCGGTGGGCTCCCAGTGCGGCTGCAGGGCGCTCTCACCAGATTGCGCTTCGAAGCGGCAATCCAACCCCACGCCGGCCACCCAAGCGATGTTGGGACCAATACACAGCAGCGGTATCCGGTCGCGCTGCCAATGCGGAATGCCCGCTTCCTGCAATAGATTCTTCAGCGTGCGGCTCGGGCGATCTGGAGCGAGCTTCATACGATCCCCTCCCAGTCTTCCCCGGACCAGAACGCCAGCTTGGTCGGCGAGTTTCTGACTCAAACCCGCGCCTGTAGTCACATCTAACCGAAGGCGCCCGAGGCCGGGCGGCAAGTCCAATTCGCGCTCCCCATGCCATGCAATCTGCCAACCAGCCGGCGGCGCCGGTGCAGTTGGCATCAGCAACAATTGGCCTCGATGGCGCGCGAGTTGCACCGGGCCCAGCACGACACACGGCTGCGCCCCGGGACGGGCCTGAAGCAACTGTCGCAACGCCTCGTCCAATCGCTCCCGGCCTGGCATCGGAAATCCTTGCTGCGCCAGATGCCAGCGCACCAGGTTGCGTGCTCTCGGCGGCGTGAGTTCTCTCAGAGCGGCAATGCGCAAGTTGCCATCCTGCAACGCGTCTGTTGCGTCGGCCTGTGCAACTTCGACTGCCAAGTCGATAAGATCGGCGAAGTTGCGGCTCGCGCGCATCCAAGTCTGCCGGTAGCCGGGGAATCGCTCTGCGATCAATGGCAAGACCCGATGCCGCAGATAGTTGCGATCGAACTTCACATCGGCGTTACTCTCATCGTCGATCCAGCGCAGAGCGTGATGCGTTGCGTATTCCTCGATGTCGCCTCTAGTGACATAGAGCAACGGTCGGATCAGTTTGAGCCCGCTCTGCGCGTTCAACACGCGCACCGCCGGCATCGCGGCGACTCCATGCGCGCCCGCCCCCCGCAACAGCTGCAACAACAGTGTCTCGGCCTGGTCGTCCATGTGATGCGCGAGCGCCACCGCATCTACCGCTTGTGCGCGGAAATGCGCATAGCGAGCTTCCCGCGCAATCGCTTCCAAGCTCTCCCCGCCACGCGGCCGCGCCGACACGCGGACTTCTTGAAACGCCACCGACAATTCGGCGCAGCGTTCAGCGCACAATCGAGCCCACTGATCGGCTCGTGGACTGATCTGATGATTGATGTGCAGAGCATGAATCTGAACCGGATGAGCGCCTCGCGCGCTGGCGAGCAAATTCAGCAGAACCATGGAATCCACGCCACCGCTCAACCCCAGCGCTATCCGCGCCTGCAGCAGCTTCGCGCTTCGAAGCGCTTCAATAACGTTATCGAACAAACGGTCGTCGGGACTGTTGCGCATCTAGGTTGGCGTTTACCAGGTCTTGCATGCGCGACCTTAGTGATTTGCAGATGGGTCTGTGGTTACAGCTTCATTTGGGCTTGCGCAGAGCGTTCGCGCGCCCCGCCTTTTGCTCTTGCGCTCTGCGCAGCGCTTCTTCCCGTGCCCGCTGCTCGGCCTCCCGACGTGCGCGCGCGAGGGCCTCCGCCAGTTCGAGCGCTTCGCGTGCCACTTTCTCCTGTGCGTCCAGATCCGCTCTAGCCATGGCCGCCCGAGCATCTTCTTCGAGACGTTCGCGGCGCGCCTCCTCCTCAAGGGCGAGCCGAGCAGCCTCTTGCCTGGCTGCGTCGGGCGCGACTCCCGTACGCGGACCCGGCTGCTGTCCAAGACCGCCGTTGAAATCCAACGACGCATCCGGAATCCCCGCAAGTCCGGAAGCGGACGTTGGCGAAGGAGCAGGGCCGCGCGTCGGTTGATTCTGCGGCGCGCTTTGCGCCTCTTCCAAGCGCTTGCGCAGTTCGATTTGTACTCGCCGCTCGATCTCGGCCTGAATCGCGACATCGGCTTTTATTTTCGCTTGACGCTCCGACTCTTCGTGCAGCGCCTTGCGCTCCGCCTCCGCCTTCGCACGGGCCTCGGTCTCCAGATGCTCGCGAACGCGCCGCTCGACCTCCTGTTGCATGTGCTGTTCCGGATCGATGCGTTCGCGCGCCTCTGCTTCCGCCTTGAGCCGTGCAGCCTCCTCTTGCGCCTTACGTTCTGCTGCGGCTAGGGCTGCCGCATCTGCAGCGAGCCTTGCCTGACGCTCGGACTCCTCGCGCGCTTTGCTCTCGGCTTCCGCTTTCGCGCGGTTTTCGGATTCGAGTTGCTCGCGAAGTCGCTGTTCAGCCAATTCCCGGGCCTTGCGCAAAGCATCTACTTTTGCTCGTTCCTCTGCCTCGAGCTTTGCTTGACGTTCAGTTTCTTCGCGTGCTCTTCGCTCGGCATCTGCTCTCGACCGTTGTTCGGCTTCGAGCTCCTCGCGCGCTATGCGCTCGGCCTCTACTTTCGCGCGTTGCTCCGCCTCGAGCTTTGCCTGACGTTCAGTTTCTTCGCGTGCTCTTCGTTCGGCATCTGCTTTCGATCGTTGTTCGGCTTCGAGTTCCTCGCGCGCTCTGCGCTCGGCATCGTCCTTTTCCTTTTTTTCCGCCTCCACGCGTGCGCGCGTTTCCGCCTCGAGCTTCGCCTGTTCCTCTTTGACTCTGCGTTCTGCTTCGACGCGAGCGGCATCGGCTGCGAGTTTTGCCTGGCGTTGGGATTCTTCCAGAGCTTCGCGCTCGGCCTCGGCCTTGGCACGATCTTCTGCTTCTAGCCTGTCGCGAAGGCGTTGCTCGGCGGCCTTGCGCTGCGCGTCCGCTTTCGCGCGATCCTCGGCTTCGAGTTTCTCTCGCAGCCGCTGCTCGGCCGCGTTGCGCTCTGCATCCGCCTTCGCTCGCTGTTCGGCTTCGGCCTTTGCTTTCGCCCCCGCTTCTGCGGACTTTTGCTCGGCTAAGTCACGCTGGCGCCGCTCCTTGTCCGCAGTCTCTGGTTGGCCCGGTTTGAGAGGCTGCGAAGGTCCGAGCGACTGAGTAAAGTCCAGGTCGTCGACCTCGGACCCGGCGGGAGCGGCGCGCCCTGCTGCTGCTCCGCTTGCATCGGCGCTAAAGGCGCTGCCTCCAAACTCCTTGATGAATCCCCCGTCGGACAGCGCAGCAAGAATTTTACGTAGTTCTGCTTCGGCGATGCGGCTGTGCTCGGTTAAGGCCTTCAGCGTGGCTCGACCATCTATCAAGCCCAACACCCGGAGCTGATCCTTCGGGATGCGGTTGGACTTGTTCTTGATCTCCATCAAGCCCTTACCCGTCTTGGAGAATACCGTCGTCCTATCCATCACTCGATGCTCTTGCTCCCACACGGGATATGTACGAGCGATCCTTCATGCAAAAGCTTGCCTTCCCGTAAGCCACATCAGGACCGATCACCCGCTGACTGTGTGCTGCTGGCCACAATGGGCGGTGCCACGCGGCGCGGAGCAATCGTAGCAGCATTTTTCCTGCCGGACCTCTGCTGAAGGATTGGCCGCGGCAGCCCTAAAAGATACCCAAATTCACCCTCGATAGGTGTTCATCTATTGGATATATAACAACATTTTGTCTGTTGCGCGGACGCTCCCGAGTTTTTTACCAACCGACCCGAATGGAGCCGATAGGCGAGGGGCAGCTCCAAAAAAGAAAATCCCCCGGGCTGCGGGGGAATTCATGGGATACGACACAGACGAGGCGCCGGTTGCAACAAGCCGGCGCGCTCAGCGTTCGGCCACCTCTTTGTACTTGCCGTAATCCATCACTTTGTTAAAGCGCGCGACAAGCAGATCCTCCAGCGGCTTCTCCTGTACCAGGGACAAAGCCTCCTGAAGCGCACGACGCAGGGTCGTAAACACACCATTGGGGTCACGGTGTGCCCCGCCGAGCGGCTCCGAAACGATCTTGTCGATCAGACCGAGCGTCTTGAGTCGATTGGCGGTGATGCCCAAAGTCTCTGCCGCCTCCGGCGCCTTCTCAGCGCTCTTCCACAAGATCGAAGCGCATCCTTCCGGAGAGATCACCGAATAGGTCGAGTACTGCAGCATGAGCACCACATCGCCGACTGCTATGGCGAGCGCACCACCAGAGCCACCTTCTCCGATGATGGTGACGACCACAGGCACGCGCAACTCCGCCATCACATAGAGGTTTCGCCCGATGGCTTCCGACTGTCCTCGCTCCTCGGCGCCTACGCCTGGGTAGGCACCTGGTGTGTCGACGAAGGTCATCACCGGGATGCCGAACTTCTCTGCCGTACGCATCAGGCGCAAAGCCTTGCGGTACCCCTCGGGACGAGGCATGCCGAAGTTGCGCAGCAGCTTTTCCTTGGTGTCGCGGCCTTTCTGGTGACCGATCACCATCACGCTCTGACCTCCAAATCGAGCCAGCCCGCCAACTATGGAGGCATCGTCAGCAAAGTGCCGATCACCGTGCAGCTCCTGGAAATCGGAAAAGATGTTTTGGATATAGTCCAGCGTATATGGACGCTGCGGATGACGCGCAACCTGCGAGATCTGCCAGGGAGACAGCTTGGCGTAGATATCTTTCGTAAGGGTGTTGCTCTTCTTCTGAAGCCGATTGATCTCCTCGGAGATATCCAGCGCAGAGTCCTCCTGGACGTAGCGCAGCTCGTCGATTTTGGCTTCAAGCTCAGCGATGGGCTGTTCGAACTCGAGGAAGGTCGTCTTCATCGGTTGCGGCTATTTTCCATAGTTGCGGTTGAGATAATCTACGATAAGGGGGACATCGTCGGGTCGAATCGGAGCGCCCATCACCTTGATCATCTTGTTCACCGAGGCCTCCCAACCCTGGCGGTCGAGGAAGGTCGAATTCATCTGAATATAGTCAAGACTGTGGCACATGGAGCAGTTGGCTTCTACCAACGGCTTGCCCTCACCCTCCTTTAACGCGACTTGCGCCTCGTCTGCCAGCACCGGGGCGGCGACGATGAGACCGAGCATCACGACGAGCTTCATCAGGTCAGGCCACTTGAATGTTTATCCGCTGCATCACGTTATTGTGATAGCCGGCCGGGTTGAAGATCAGATCCTGGGTCTGTGTACAGCCGGCACGGTTTGTAGCCCTGGCCATGATCGTATGAATCCCTGGCCGCGGGGCCGGAATCACGAAACGCCACTGGCGCCAGCTGAAGCGGCCCAGATCTGTCCCCAACTCTGCGGTGCGCCAGGTACGTCCGGCGTCCGCCGACACATCGACCGATACGATGCCATAGCCGCCATCCCACGCTAATCCCTTGACTTCGATTGGCTGCAGCAACGCGAACGTCTGTTCGTTGCGCGGCGTGGTGATGAGGGAGTTGACTACCATTTCAGTAATCGGCGTGTTGGCTTCGGTTTCCTGCGTAGTGAAACGATCAACCACCGGAAACTTGCCTTTGGGTATGCGATACCCGGTCGCCATCCAGAAACCCTTATATGCCTGCGACACTGCCTGAATGGAAACGACCTGCTTCATCCAGTAGGTCGCCGTCCACCCGGGAATGATCACTCTAACCGGATACCCATTCCAATGCGGGAGCGGCGCCCCATTCATCTCGAAGGCAAGCAGCGTGTTGTCGTCCAGTGCTTTCCAGACGGGAATGCTTTTGACGAAATCCGGAGTCTTGTCGAGTACGGCGCCATCGGCGCCGTCGAACACGACTTCGACGGCCTCCTTCTTCATCCCTGCTCGCGCCAACACATCCTTGAGACGCACCCCTTTCCAACGGGCATTGCCCATCGCGCCGTACCCCCACTGCACTCCGGGTACGTGAGGGTCGGACAACCCTCGGCGGTTGCCTGAGCACTGGCACAAGGCATTGAGTTCTACTTGCTCGAAGCTCGTGCGCAATTGCTCCAGGTTCAACTCATATGGTTTGTCCAATGCGTCGCCGGCGATCTGGAGACGCCATTGCTGCGCCGATACCTCCGGAATACTGGCCAGGTGATAGCGAACGAAGAACGCGTCGTTGGGCGTGAAAGCCTGTTCGAAATAGCTGACCGGCGTCTCGAAGTTCGGTGGACGCCAGCTCCTTTTGATCAATGGAACCTTACCAGGCAAGGCATCCAACCTGGCAGAATCCAAGGCTCCGTCCGGTAGTCCAGGTGTTCGCAATGCCGGATCAGCGCCGAGCGCCTGAAACGGCCGTACTCCCCCCAATGCGAGGCCGGCCGCAGAAGCCACCAGAAACCTACGCCTAGCGAAGCTCATTGCACTCTCACTGTCATGCTCTGTGATCAAACGCTAGCCGATCTCTGCCTGACATGCAATTCCTGCGCGCATTCAGAATAGCAGTCCCGCCTTTCCGCGCGGATCGCTCGCCGCCTTCGCCTCACCGCTTGCACGGTTCACGTACACCGCCTGCATGTTCCCCCAGCGGCGTTTGCCTTCCTGCATCGTATGACCCATTGCCTTTAGCGCTTCGATCCACTCGAGCGCAAATCCGTTGGGTTCGTACTCGATGCGATCCGGAAGATATTGATGATGAAATCGCGGTGCACCCACGATTTGGTCGACGTCGATCGTTGCACTGTCCACGTACTGGAGAATTCCGAGCAGGACCATGCTCATGATGCGCGATCCGCCGGGCGTACCCAGTACCAGAATGCCGCGTTCGTCCTCGACAAAAGCAGGCGTCATGCTCGACAGTGGTCGCTTGTGCGGCTGAACTGCGTTGGCCTCATTGCCGACCAGACCGTAAGCGTTGGGCACGCCAGGCGCGATCGCGAAGTCATTCATTTCGTCATTGAGCAGCACACCTGTGTCGCCGGCAACTACACCGGCTCCAAACGGGAGGTTGACACTGAGCGTGGCTGCCGCGCGGTTGCCCTCAGCATCGACGATGGAGAAATGGGTAGTGTTGTCCCCCTCAGGGATCAAGGGATACAGCACATCCAGCTCAGCGCTTGAGGTTGCCTTGGATAGGCTGATCGATGCAGCGCGTTGATCTGCATACGCCATCGTTGTGAGACGCGCTGGCGGCATGACAAAGGCCGGATCGCCCAAATAGCGAGCCCGGTCCTGGTAGCCACGTCGCAATGCTTCTACGATCAAGTGATCACGCTCCACCGGTGGCAAACTACTAACGGGAAATCGTCCGAGGATCTGCAGTGCCTCGGTAAGGACCACACCTCCGGCGGAGGGCAATGCGGCACAAGTGATGAGAGCACCCCGATAGCGCACGTGCGCAGGCTCTCGCTCGACGACTTGGTAGGTTGCCAGATCGTCCAGCTCCCATATTCCGCCGCCGGCACGCACTGCCGCCACCATGCGAGCGGCCAGGGCGCCTGCATAGAATCCATCGCGGCCGCGTGTTGCCAATGCGCTCAACGTAGACGCCAACTGTGGTTGTCTCAGTTTGAAGCCCTCTTTCGGCGCAACGCCGTCCGCCAGAAAGATTCGCGCGGCCTGTGCGTTGGCCTTTAGCAAAGCCTCGCGGGCGTTCGCCGCCGAAGCATAGCGGCCATCCACCTCAAATCCATCGCGTGCGAGTGTGATCGCCGGCGCAAGCGAGACCGATAGCGAGAGTCGACCATAGCGCTGCGCAAGCCAAACCAGTCCAGCG
>Ga0207689_10003546_pt1 | contig 14265 bp, 11 predicted proteins | sample KBSMisM52_FD_184312 | JGI IMG/M metagenome (GOLD analysis project Ga0207689, IMG submission 184312) | Miscanthus rhizosphere microbial communities from Kellogg Biological Station, Michigan, USA - KBS Miscanthus M5-2 (SPAdes) (version 2) | ecosystem: Host-associated > Plants > Roots >... | reverse complement strand
GTATTTTTTTCGATCAGGATAGAACTTTCCGAATCCAGTACGCAGCAACACGATGGTTCCTGCCGCTATCATCCCATGCCGCTGCTCCCAGTTCTTAAAGTCGCTCTCTGTGATGATATAGTCGGGATTCTTCTCGCACTGCCTGGTTACGTCGATTACTATCCCCGGTCCCATGAGTTGTTCGAGCGGAATTTGATCCGCTGAGTTTCGCCCTTTCGCAAAGTGGACGGGAGCATCGATATGGGTGCCACCGTGCTCAGCCGCCGAATACCGGTAAGCCGAATAGTAGTAACCTTGCTCGGTAGTACCCTCGAAATCTTTTTCGAGTTGAAAGGTTTCGGCCGTAGGCCAATACACGGCGGACGAATCGAATGAGTAGGAAAGGTCTATGATCGTGCCCGAGGGAAAACCGGCCGTACGACTCTGAGCACTAACCAAACTGGTTGTGAGTCCGGTAAGCAAAGCAAGTGAAAGCAGAAGGCCGAACCGTTTCATCGCGAATCCTCCTCCTAGTTACGGGTTGTGTCGTGCGTTTGCAGCGGGCATGTTAACGCAGGGCGCCAGTTTGTCAGAACCGGAAGGGGGTAGTAGCAGTCAGATTAAGTAAAAGCCGCTCGCGAACACGTCGGGCTTGCGGTTACAATCCGGCTGCTTCTTAACGCCCTTCTCGTCATGAGTCCACTCAAAAGGTCAAGCCATGATTGATTTCAGCATACCGCCCGAACTCGAAGCCGTGCGCCAAAGCACCACCGCCTTCATGGAAGAGTTTGTTTATCCGAACGAAGACAAGCTGGTTGAAGACGAAGGCCTGCCGGTTGATCTCGAAGCCGACTTGCAGAAGCGGGTGAAGGCTCAGGGTCTTTGGGCTCCAAATCTGCCAACCGAGTGGGGCGGTATGGGGATTGGTTACATCGGCCAGGCCCTCATGAATGAAATTGTCGGCAGGTCGGTTTTTGCCCCACGTCTATTCGGAAATGCTGCGCCTGATGCCGGCAACGCGGAGTTGTTACTGATCGCCGCTACCGAGGAACAGAAAGAAGAATATCTGCGGCCACTGGCGGCCGGCAGCGTGCGTTCCTGTTTCGCGATGACTGAGCCGGAAGTTGCCGGTTCTGATCCGACTGGACTGCAAACTACCGCCGTGCGGGATGGCGACGAATGGGTCATTAACGGGCACAAGTGGTTCACAAGCGGAGCAATCGGTTCGGCGTTCGCAATCGTAATGGCCGTCACTGATAAGTCCGCGGCATCGCATGCGCGCGCCAGCATGATCCTGGTTCCGACAAACACTGCAGGCTTTAACATCGTGCGAGCTGTGCCGGTGATGGGTTCCGGCGGCGTTGGCGGCCACTGCGAGATTCGTTTCGAAGACTGTCGCGTGCCTGCGGGAAACCTGCTCGGTGAGTTGGGCGCGGGATTTAAGTTGGCGCAGGCTCGACTCGGCCCGGGCAGGATTCAGCATTGCATGCGTTGGATTGGCGCGGCGCAGCGTAGTTTTGAAATGATGTGCACCTACGCGCTGAAGCGACAATCCTTTGGCGAGTCACTGGCAAAGAAACAGACAGTGCAAAACTGGATTGCCGACTCGGCAGCAGAGATCAACGCCGCTCGCCTGATGACCTTGAATGCTGCCTGGAAACTGGATCGCGGCGATGACGCGCGCATTGAGATTTCGCTAATCAAGTTTTTCGGCGCGCGCGTGCTGCATGACGTGATCGATCGCGCTATTCAAGTGCACGGTGCCTTGGGATACTCCAAAGACACGCCGCTCGAGATGTTCTACCGCGACGCGCGTGCCGCGAGAATTTACGATGGACCCGATGAAGTTCATAGGCAGGTAGTGGCGCAAAGAATACTCAAGTTATTTGCTGGGACCGCGGGCGTCCCCCGCAAATGAGCGCGTAGCGCGAACGGACGGGTCAACTGAATAGTTCGTGCTTTGAAAGAACATGCGGGCGGGGCGCCGGCGTCCCAGTGACGAACTTGAATGTGGATGACCAGCTTGATGGCTTCAAACGAAGATAATAGCTCGATAAGGGCTGGTGAAGAGCTGGACCTCGTTCGCCTCGACAGTTATCTGCGCGAACAATTGGAAGTTGATCCGGCGGCTACGATCGAACTCAAGCAATTCCCGGGTGGGCATTCAAACCTCACATACTTAATCCGCTACGGTAGTCGCGAGTTTGTTCTGCGGCGCCCGCCGATGGGACCGGTAGCGCCGACGGCGCACGACATGCCGCGCGAATACAAGTCGCTTTCCGCGATCAATCCACACTTTCCCCTTGCTCCTAAGCCGGTCGTCCTTTGCGAAGACGCTTCAATTGTCGGCGTGCCCTTCTATCTGATGGAGAGACGTCGCGGCCTGATCGTGAGATTCAAGGTGCCGCAGGAGATCGGTGAGAATCTTGCTCTGCGTATGCGGCTGAGTGAAAGCGTAGTTGACACCCTGGTCGCGCTCCACGCGGTTGATATTCAGTCGACCGGGATTGTTCAAATAGGGAAGCCGGCCGGGTTTGTCACTCGCCAGGTGCTTGGATGGGCCGATCGCTGGCAACGATCCAAAACGGGCGAACTGCCGGAGATGGATCGGGTCATCAGTTGGCTAGTGGATCGAATCCCCAAAGAAAGCGATGTTGCCGCCACGATTGTTCACAACGACTTCAAGCTCGACAACATCATGCTCGACGTCGAGGATCCATCTCGTGTTGTGGCTGTGCTGGATTGGGAGATGTGCACCGTCGGGGATCCATTGGTAGACGTCGGTCTTTTCCTTAGTTACTGGACGATGAAAGGCACTGAAGGCGAGGCAGACAGGAACAGTTCGTTGCGTGCGGTTACTAATGGCCCCGGCTGGATGACACGGGAAGAGATCATCAAGCGGTATGAAGCTGGGACGGGTCGCGACTTGTCTCGCATCGCCTTCTACGAAACCTTCGCGCGATTTAAAGTTGCGGTGGTAATTCAGCAGATCTACTTTCGCTACGTGCGGGGCCAGACGCAGGATGAGCGCTTTCGCAACTTTGATGTTCTGGTGCGTGAACTGATTCGAGAAGCCCTCGAGTTGGCGGAGCAATCAAGGATCTAATAATTGATCGAAGAGCGGGGCAAGCCCGCCTTCCTGACCTGAGAGATCCTCATCTGGTCCGATACTCAGTACATTGAAAGCCTTCTCCCGGTGTTTACCGTTCAAGTCAGATCAGCTCGAGGTTAGGAAGGCGGGCTTGCCCCGGCTCTGAATTTAAGAAATCATGGCCTTCATTCCAAAGATTCTTCGCTTTGAATCGCTGCCTTCGACAAACGTCGAAGCCGCACGGCAAGCCGGCGACGGCGCCGCGGAAGGCCTTTGCATTGTGGCGGGCGAGCAGACTGCGGGACGCGGCCGCCTGCAACGCGAGTGGATTTCGCCAAAAGATTCAGGCCTATATTTCAGCATTGTTTTCCGTCCACAGTTCGAACAGAACGCCTGGTCGTTGCTTACTTTGATGGCTGCAGTTGCGGTGAACGACGCTTTGCGGGAAGCTTGTTCTCTCGAGACGGATATAAAATGGCCCAACGACGTACTCGCGAACGACAGGAAACTTTGTGGCATATTGGCCGAAACTGTTGAAACGCCTGGGGGTCGTGCGGTCGTCGTAGGTGTTGGCATCAATCTGACGAAGCAGGCGCTTCCCGAAGAACTCGGGCTGGTGGCAACATCAGTAGAAACAGCCACCGGTCGCCGTCATGAGTTGGAGACTCTTCTCGAATACCTAATCATTGCCCTGGAAAAATACTACGCTGTGTTAACAGGTGCTGATGGTCGGGAAAAAATCATTGGCGAGTGGTCTGCGCGTTCGTCGTATGCTGAAGGTAAACTTGTTCAAGTGGTGGAGAGCAATAAAACGCTGTTGGGAACAACACGCGGACTTGAACGCGATGGTGCGTTGCGAGTAGAAACGATTACAGGCATCAGAATTGTCCATGCCGGCGACGTAACCAACCTACGGCCAAACCAGGAACTCTCATGATTGCGCGTAAACGGATTGTCCTGACCACCTTCGGTTCGTACGGCGATATTCATCCTTATCTGGCGATCGCGGCGGAGTTGAGTTCGCGTGGGCATCATCCGGTAATCGCAACCAGCGAACTATATCGCGAGAAGTTGGTTGCGGGAGGGTTTGACTTTGTTGCGGTGCGACCACACATTCCACCGCCGCAGGAACAGGATCCTGAGATGATGGCAAAGGTCATGAATCCGAAGTCCGGCGCCGGCTTTCTTCTTAACGACATGCTATTTCCTCATTTGCGCGACGGCTACGAAGATTTGTTAAGCGCCGTCGCTGGCGCGGATCTGTTATTGACGCATCCGATTTCTTTCGCGGGTCCGCTGGTTGCTCAGAAGACGGGTTTGCCCTGGGTCTCCAGCGTACTGGCTCCAGTGTCTTTCATGTCGGCGTATGATCCGCCCTTGCCGCCGTTCTGGCCCTGGATGCGGCACGTGCAATTGCTCGGCCCTCGTTTCGTCGCTGCGTTTTTCAAGCAGGTCAAAAAATATTACAAGAACAAAGGCTACGATGAGTTTCGCGAAGAGCTTGGTTTGCCTGATCGTGGCAGCCCGGTTTTTGAAGGTCAGCATTCACCGGCGCTCATACTGGCTTTGTTTTCCGCTTTGTTTGCACAGCCCCAACCGGATTGGCCGCCGCAGGCGCGAGTGACGGGCTTCGCCTTTTACGATGGCCGTAATGAGCTTGCCATGCAGCCGGAGTTAACCAGGTTTCTCGACGACGGCCCGCCGCCAATTGTTTTCACACTTGGTTCCTCGGCTGTATGGGTGGCGCGCGACTTCTACCGTGAAAGTATCGCCGCGGCAAAACTGTTGGGCCGGCGCGCCGTGTTATTGATCGGCGATGAACGGAACCGACTTGAAGAATCCCTGCCGCCCGAAATCATCGCCGTGAACTATGCGCCCTTCGAGGCCCTACTGGCTCATGCTTGCGCAATGGTGCATCACGGAGGAGTCGGCACTACTTCGAACGGTTTGCGCGCTGGTATTCCTACGTTGATTGTTCCGTTCGCATTTGACCAGCCCGATAATGCCGCGCACGCCGAACGGCTTGGCTGCAGCCGCACCCTGCCGCGCGCAAAATACTATGCGGCCCGCGTGGCGAAAGAACTCGACATTCTGCTGACAAAGCCCGAACATACCAGCAAAGCGCGCGAAATAGGCAGACTCCTACGAATGGAAAATGGCGCGGCGGTTGCTGCCGATCTAATTGAACAAGTCTTACAAGCCGAGGATGGTGTGATGGCCGCCGGGCCAGAGGAACCCGTTTATGCTGCTTGTGATTGATGCCGGGAATACAAATACGTCGCTCGGTGTTTTCAGCGGCGCCGAACTCGTTGCCCACTGGCGGCTGACCACGGCGCGATCGCGAACAGTGGACGAGTATGGCGTTCATGCGCGAAATTTGTTTGAGCTCGCCGGTATCGATTTCAAAGCCATTACCGCGATTGCGATCGCCTCCGTCGTGCCGCCGTTGAACTACACTTTGAAGACCATGGCGGAGACGTATTTTCATCTAACGCCACTTTTCATAGATCACACCACAGATGCCGGACTAAAAATACTGTATGAGCCGGCCTCTGATGTCGGGGCTGACAGGATTGTTGATGCCGTAGCCGCAGTTGAGAAATATGGAGCGCCCTGCATCGTCGTTGACTTCGGAACCGCCACCACCTTCAATGCCATCAATGAACAGGGCGAATACCTCGGCGGGGTGATTACTCCAGGTATCATGATTTCAACCGACGCGCTGTTTGAGCGTACCGCAAAGCTTCCCCGCGTAGACATCCGCCGGCCGCAAACAGTCATTGGCTCATCAACCATCACGGCGATGCAGTCCGGGCTTTATCATGGTTACGTGGGATTGGTAGATGGAGTGCTGCGAAAGATGATTGAAGAGATTGGCGGCACGCGAGCACCGCGGGTGATTGCCACGGGTGGTTTAGCGCCGCTGATTGCCACCGGCTCTGAATTTATCGAACTGGTGGACGAAACGTTGACGCTCGAGGGTCTGAGACTGATCTATGAACGAACGGCGGACCCAAGTCTAAAGTCCAAAGTCCAAAGTCCAAAGTTGCAGACTTGATCTTGAATCATTCCGTCCGGACATTTTGTTACAAATGTTCAATTCACTGGGGCCAATCGAGATCTTAACTTTGGACCCTGGACTTTAGACTTTGGACTTCGGATTTGAACCACTTTAACTACTTTACCGAAATCGAAGACGCGTTTATTCGTCGTCGTGCCAGGCATCTGCTACTCAGTCCGATGGATTGGGCGCTGATTGAGAGTTGGAAAGAGATGAGCGTGCCGTTGCACGTGGCCTTACGCGGCATTGAAAAGGCTTTTGATTCGTGGGAATCCAAGCCCCGCAAGCGGACGATTAAGAGCCTGCTCTACTGTCAGGAAGAGGTCGAAGCGCAATTTGCGGAATGGCGCGAGGCGCGCGTTGGCGCCGCCGATGACGTGGCTGAGTCGGCCACAAGCGGTGCACCAGAGAACACGGATGCGCTGCCTTTTTCCAAAACTGCGATCCTGGAACATCTGCAACGCGGTAGAACAAGTCTCTTGAGAATCTGCTCGGCGCGAAAGATGACCAGCGCCGATGACTTCACAGAGACACTGGAAAGGTCCGCGGCTTTGCTTGCGGAAGTTGAGGCAGACTTCGCCGCGAGCGCTGCGCCCAACGCTCAGAAACTGGAGCAGTCGCTTTCCGGCCTGGAGCGAATGATAAGTGATGCGCTTCGTGCCGTTGCGGGCTCCGAACAAATCGCTACAATCGAAGGCGAAGTGAAAGAACAGTTACGGCCCTATCGTAAACACATGGAGCCGGCTGCTTACCAACAGACGTTTGCAAACCTTCTGCTGAAGCGACTCCGCGAGCAGTTTGGTATTCCGCGTCTCAGTTTGTTCTATCTCTAATCACCCCCGAAGGAGATTCGCCCATGGCTGAAATGACCATCAGACGCTTTAATGTTTTTTCCGTCGCCAAGATTCAGGGATTCCTGGGTTTCGTAATCGGATTGCTGATCGGAGTTATCTACGGACTCATAGTCATGATCTTCGGCGCGGCCATCTCGAGCCTGGCGCCGCAGGGAGACAGTCAGGCCATGGGGGGAGTGGGCGCCATCGTTCTCGGATTGATAATTATGATCGCTGTCCCGATTTTCTACGGCGTCCTCGGGTTTATCGGCGGCATCATCGGAGCGCTGGTTTACAACCTTGCTGCGGGAGTGGTCGGTGGCCTGACGTTTGAACTCGAAGGGGTAGCTCCAGCTTATGCGCCTCCGCCGCCGCAGCATTGGGGCGCGGCGTAAGAAATATTTTGGCCCGGCTAACGCGGATGCGTAGCAAGGATCGGAAAACAAAAACAGTGGTCACGGAAAGTCACCGGTGCGCTTCCGATCTGTGAGGCCTGGCGGTGATCTGCGGACCGGTCCGCACAATAATGACAAACGAAGAAGAGAAAACTTTCGAGGTGGAGATTGAGCGGTTATTGCCCGGCGGCGTCGGTCTGGCGCACGCCGATGGTCTGACGCTGTTTGTCTCGCTTGCCGCTCCGGGAGATTCCCTGCGAATTAAGGTCGATCGAGTCCAGGGGAAGGTAGGCTTCGCATCGATTGTTGAAATTCTAAAACCCTCTGCCGTCAGGGTTGAGCCGCCTTGTCCTTACTTCGGGCGCTGTGGCGGCTGCGACTTCCAACAGTTGACTTACGAAGCCCAACTGCAGGCGAAGGTTGAAATGATTCGTGACTGCCTGCATCGTATCGCGAACCTTGAAGCGCCGGGCGAGATACACATAACGCCATCGGCAAACCCGTGGCGCTACCGGGCCCGCGCCAGCTGGCAGGTGGAAGCCAAAGAAAAACTTCTCGGATATTTTGAACGGGGATCGAACCGCGTTTGCGACGTGGAATATTGTGCCGTGCTTGCTCCGCAGTTGCAGGAGACACTTGAGCAGGTCCGCAAAGAACTGGCGGCGAGGGACGTCCGGCAGTTGCGACACGTTGACGTTGTTGTAGGTGATGAAGGCGTTTCCGTTGCACCGTCGATCGCCGGTTTCAATCCACGGACAGTAAGTCGGCGCATCGGCGTTGAAGCTTACTCCTTTAGCGCTGATACTTTTTTTCAGGTTAATCATGAATTGCTCGAACCGTTAATTGAGGCAGCGTTGGGTGATGCGAGCGGCCAGCTCGCAATCGATCTTTATTGCGGCGCTGGGTTATTCACGCTGCCGTTGGCGCGCCGGTTTGCTCGGGTGACCGGTGTCGAGGCCCACCCGCGAGCAGTGGAATTTGCGCGACGCAATGTCGAGCGCGCAAAACTGCAAAACGTCGAGATCGCAAATCTGGGCGTGTCCGACTGGGTGAAACATTCGCTCTCATTTGAAGTGCTCGATTTTCTGCTGCTCGATCCTCCTCGCGTGGGTTGTGAGAATGCAGTCATCGCCGGAATACTCGCACTTCGTCCGCGCAGGATGGCCTACGTATCATGTGATCCCGCAACCCTCGCTCGCGATCTCAAGAAACTGACCGCCGACGGCTATGTTCTTGAGTCTGTCGCCGCTTTTGATATGTTCCCGCAGACGCATCACGTGGAGATAGTCGCTCGACTGCGGATGGAAAGAAATAACCTTGACTGAACTCACGTCAGGAAGTTTAAAGAGGCGAGTGGTCAAGTGTTTGTCTGGGACCGCGGGCGACCCGCCCGCAAGTGAGCGCGCAGCGCGAAATGAATTGGGAGCTACGTCTGAAAGACTGCGCGCCTCGCGGCGCGTTTGCGGGCGGGTCGCCCGCGGTCCCAGACAATCACTTGAGCGAATCCTTCCTGACGGGCATTGACAGTACGCGTTAACCAGCATATCGTGCGCAAGCTTCACCCTGGTTTGTCATTACCCGCCGCCTAAACACCGCTCCGCAAAGACGTATCAAAACGTCTTCACTTCCGCGGTTAGGATCGATGCCGAAACTAACTTACGCACAAAGGTCTGCGAGTCATCCGCGGACCGGGGCTTTTACTTTGTATCCCCTGGCCCAACTCGCTGCCGCATTTGCCTCGGGCATTTTGGGCGAATCCTATTTCGCAGTTTCCTTGTCGCTGCTGATTTCCGCCGCAGCGCTAACTACTTTACTTGCCGGTCTCGCACTCCTGACGAACGATGGAAGAAAGAACGCACGCGCAAGGCGCAGTAGCGCCACGATATTGGTGATGCTTGCCGTTTTCGTAGTTGGCGCGTCGCTCGAATCGATCGAGGAGAATGAAATTCCAGCTAATCAACTACGAAGCTTGCTGGAAAAAGGAACGGTAGCGATTGGCGAACCCGTGGAACTAACCGGTGTCTTGGAACGTGATCCGGAACTTGCTCCTGATCGTTTGTACCTGGAGTTGCGCCTGGAAAGAATTCGATCGCGATCAGTTGAACCAGACGCGACTCGGCCTGGGTCAACAGAGCGGAGCGCTTCCGGAACAGTTAGGCTGCTTGCCCCTACCGGAGACGACACAAGCAAACAAGAATTTGATCAGCTTGACCTGCGCTACGGTGCGCGCATCAGGGTAATGACCGTGCTTGAAAGGGCTGACAGCTTTCGCAACCCGGGAGTTTCATCGTTCACAGAATATTTGGATCGGAAAGGCTACGACGCGACCGGTGTTGTGAAGAGTCCGTTGCTCGTCGAACGTCTGGAAAATGTTCGAGTGTTTCTACCACTCCGGTGGCTCTACGGTTGGCGCCGCAAGCTGCAAACGGACATCGATTCGCGATTTTCAAGAGACACCGCCGGCGTCCTTGACGCGGCGTTGCTTGGCAACCGCTACAACCTTTCCAGCTCAACCTCGGAACGATTTCGTGACGGCGGGACTTTTCACGTGCTTGTCATCAGCGGTTTGCACATAACCTTTCTAGGTGGCCTGGTTTTTCTGATCGCGAGGCGCTTCACCAGAAACGCAGGGCTGCAATTTCTTTTGTCGGCAGCAGTCTTGTGGGCGTACTCGCTCGCAGTTGGCGCTGAGGCCTCGGTAGTTCGAGCCGCCCTTATGTTCACGATCATTCTCTTCGCGCCGCTCGTTTCGCGGCGGGCCACTTCGTTGAATACTCTCGGGGGCACGGCCCTCGCACTGCTTGCGTGGCGACCAAATGATCTTTTCGATCCCTCATTTCAACTGACCTTTGTTTCGGTTTTAGCAATTATCGTGCTCGCCTGGCCGCTCTTGGAAAAACTGTCCGCAATCGGCTCCTGGCATCCAACCCGGGAAACTCCTTACCCACCATCGTGCGCGCGCTGGTTGCTCAGCTTTTCAGAGAGCTTGTTTTGGAGTGAACGAAGAGCCGCACGCGAACTGGAGCGTGCGAATTACAATTATCGACTTTTCAAAGCGCCGCTTGCGGCGAAACTAGCGCGCGTGCATTTGCAGCGTCCTTTGCGATATGCGTTCAGCGCAATTCTGGTATCGACCGCCGTGCAGGTGTCCATGCTTCCGTTCCTGGTGATTTATTTTCATCGCCTTTCATTTGCTTCGATCCTCTTAAATATCGGAGTGAGCTTAATGATGGCAGCCGTCGCAATTATTGCGGCCGCAGCGCTGTTATTAGGGCAGTTAAGTTTGACTCTTGCCACACCGCTGATCAGCATCACGAATTCGTTGAACTGGGCGATGGTGCATAGCGTCGATCCATTTGCGAGACTGGGTGTAGCCTCAATTCGTTTGCCGGAGTACAACGGGCGGACCAGCGCCATCTACGGACTGTATTACCTGCCGCTCCTGCTGCTGGTAGTGTCGTTGTCACGCTGGAAACCACTCGACCTTCCCGGCTCAACGAAGGAAGCGCGGCGGTATCGGTTCAGAGCTATTGCCTTCACGGCGCAGCTATTAGGCATCGGTTTGGTTGTCGCGCATCCTTTCAGCGCCGGACGCGCGACGGGAAAACTCCGCATAGACTTTCTCGACGTAGGACAGGGTGACTCTGCACTCGTTACTTTTCCGGATAACACCACGTTGCTGATCGATGGTGGCGGCCTTCCGGGGCCATTTGAAAATAAGGTAAACCAGCCTGATGAGTCCGGCGACGAATTATTCGAGCGCGAAACAAGGAGCATTGGCGAGTCAGTTGTTTCGGAATATCTCTGGTGTCGAGGGCTCGATCATGTCGACTACATTCTGGCTACCCATGCCGATGCAGACCATATCGACGGCTTGAACGATGTAGTTCGCAACTTCGCTGTGCGTGCTGCTTTGGTCGCACGGACCCCCGGCAAAGATGAGGAGTACGCGAAGTTCGCGGCAACTCTGGCCGAGAGAGATATCCCACTGCGAATCATCGGCGCGGGAGATGTGCTGCGGGTTGGAGGCGCAACAGCGAAGGTCTTGTGGCCGGCGCCTGAAGAAGGTTCGAACTTTCCGTCGCGCAACAATGATTCGATTGTACTGCGCTTGCAACTCGGTGAGCGTGCGCTGCTGCTTACTGGAGACATTGAAATGGGGGGCGAGAACGGCTTACTGCGATCCGGAGAGGACTTGCGCGCTGATGTAGTCAAAGTCGCGCATCATGGCAGCAAGACTTCATCAACCGCGGGCTTCATTGATGCGGCCCGGCCGCGTTTTGCAATTATTTCAGTTGGCCAAACTTCAATTTTTGGTCACCCGAATGGAGAGGTGGTTGAACGATGGAAACGGAGCGGCTCCAGGGTGTTGACGACCGGGAATAGCGGAACGATAACCATTACAACTGACGGACGAGAATTGGAGATGGAGACATTTGTTAAGAAATAGGAGTGTTTGAGACCGCCCACGTGGATCCTGATGGCGTTAGACCAGCGGGTCCGTTTCGTCGGGAACATAAAGATCAATCGTGGCGCTACCGGGCTTGTACGTATGCAGGACACCGAGTGGCGGAGCATAGACATGAAGCGTGACCAGGTCTCGCTCGCTCACATCGGGGTTGCCGAGCTGATGGATGTCGGGAACATCTGAGCCGGTAACGGCTCCCTGCGCATGTTCGCGCGCGCTTTTATATTCGAGCCCGGCGATCGGATCGTAACTAAAAGTTGTTTCCCACAAGAGGCCCTGACAGACCTTAACGCCGCCGTGTGAGCCATTGTGATCGTGAATGGGAGTGCGTTGGCCCGGACGCCAGCACAACACCAGCATCTCCACAAACTCGTTCCGGCAAACTCGATGGCGCCAGTAGTTACCTTCCTTAAAACCGATGTAAGGCTGTAACTCGTTATTTGAAATCTCGGCCTTTTGCAGCCACTCATAAATCTGTGCGAGTTCGGGTGCGCGATCCAATGATGCCAGGGTCTTGACTAATGACTGCAATGAAAATGGATGATTCGGGTCCGTTACTTCATCGGTCGCAAGACTATCGATTGTTTCCGGGTGCGTAGACAAGTTCTGTTATCTCCTGGAGTGAAGCCCGCGTGAATAATAGCTATGCCCTTATATTCTCTCGAGGGAATGGAGTCAAGACGTTCGTGGTTTTTAGTCCTCTTCAAATAAAACAAAGCTTATTGAGAAATCAAAATGCTACGTGGCGCTTCGCCGTCTCCTGAAATGTCGATTCGCCAAACCTCGGTCGTTAACGGATAGTTTTTGAGACGTTCGGCCCATTCGATGACTATTACCGCGCGGTCATCAGTCAGCAACTCCTCAAGGTCAACGGCATGCGCTGCAGTAGCTCCTTCATCCAAACGATAAAGATCGATGTGAAAAAGAGGAAGCCGACCAACATAAGGATTGACCAACGTGAATGACGGGCTGGTTACTTCTTCAGGGTCGATGTCGAAAGCAGCCGCGAGTCCTTTCACGAAAACAGTTTTGCCGGCACCCAGCGGCCCGTTCAGCAAGAGGACTTCGCCGCCCCTGAGTTGAGCGCCAATCTGCTTACCCAGGGCAAAAGTTTCAGCGGCGTTGGAGGTTTGAAATTCACCGGTCGAGAGGTGGCTGATTGTTGTCATGATTGGACGGATCTGGATGCGCGTGCCCCGTTTTAAGGGTGTTCACCTTTTGGGTCCAGCGAACGAACCGCCGCGCTAATGTGATCGCGAATATCGGAAGCGACCATTGTCCTCATACCTAATTTGACGGCCGCGAGATCGCCGGCCAATCCACCGATGTAAAGCGCAGCAATTGTAGCAGCGAGCGGATCAGAATTGTTCTTCAGGGTGGCAATGTCCTGAGCAATAAAACCGGCAATGAATCCAGTCAATGTATCGCCGGCTCCGGCGGTTCCCAGTCCGGCGTTGCCAGTTGGATTAATGAACACCCGTCCATCAGGCGCTGCTATCAAAGAGCGAGTGCCTTTAAGCAAAAGGATCAATTTATGTTTCGTAGCAAAGTCTCGGGCGACCGCGACGCGATCATCGAGTGCAGACTTGTCGGTTGTGCCAAGCAAGCGCAACATCTCACCCGCGTGTGGCGTCAGGATCAGCTGGGCATCCTCTGATCCTTGAAGTTCTGCGGGCCAGCCGTTACCTGCGTAGGAGAGGCAATTCAGCGCGTCCGCATCAATCACCATCGGAATCTGACGTTTTTTAACGAGCGAAAAAACAAAGCGACGCGTGCGCTCGTCTTCCGCTGATAGTCCCGGCCCAAGCGCGATGACAGTCGACTTTCGAGCCAACCGCATAACGTGATCGATCGCTTCTTCAGCAACGGCGCCGCGATCAGTTTCAGCGAGCGCAGTAGTCATGATTTCGGGTGCCGCGTTCGCCACAATTGAGGCCAATGCCGAAGCGGGAGTGGCGATAGTGACCAGACCAGCACCCGAACGCATGGCTGCATTACCACACAGAACAGCCGCGCCCGTATAGCCTCTCGAGCCCGCAATCACGAGCGCATGTCCGTGAGTATTCTTGAACGAGTCAGGTGTGTAGCGGGTGCTGACGAGCCATTTGCGCGCGTCGTCCTCTTCACTAAGAAAGAGTTGCGGCTTCGTTGCGTCTACCAGCGTCGTCGGTGAGCCAATGTTTGCGATTACGAGTTGGCCGTTTAGATTGGAGGCCGGCGGCAGGACGTTCGCGATTTTAGGAGCTGTGAAAGTAATTGTTAAGTCAGCCCTTACCGCTTCGCCGAGCGGTTTGGCTGAATCTGCATTCAGACCGGAGGGCGAATCAATCGAAACTATCAAAGGCAGTTCTGTTGTGGATTCTTCTCGGGCGTCGCGCACTCCTGTTAGGTGTTGCACAACATTGAGGAAGATTCCCTCCAAAGGGCGTGTGAGTCCA
>Ga0207689_10003542_pt1 | contig 14273 bp, 11 predicted proteins | sample KBSMisM52_FD_184312 | JGI IMG/M metagenome (GOLD analysis project Ga0207689, IMG submission 184312) | Miscanthus rhizosphere microbial communities from Kellogg Biological Station, Michigan, USA - KBS Miscanthus M5-2 (SPAdes) (version 2) | ecosystem: Host-associated > Plants > Roots >... | reverse complement strand
GAAGCCCCGAATCATCGCGGCAATGTCATGCCGGTTTTTTGGGCGGCCTGGAAATGGACTGGCGACCAGAAATATCTGCAGCCTTTTAAAGACCAGGGAACCCGGGCGCTGGAAAGCATAACCTCAAACGCGCTCGATCAATTGGACCTGCGACCGACATGGGGAAGCGAGATCGTCAACCTGACGAAAATCGGAGCCGGCCGTCAACGCCTGGGCCTCGGTACACCTGAACCGCCAAATCCAAACAGCCAACGTCTTAACGTTCCACCGCCAAACAATTTCGCGTTCACTCATCTGGCGTGGCAGATGAGCGGCGACAAACACTTTCTTGAGTCACTCTATGGTTCACAAATCGAGGCCTCCGCGATACGAGAGTATATGAACACAGAAGGCAGCATGTGGATCGATCGTATTGACGTGCCTTACAGCGAACTGCAGCGCGCCCGGCTTGGCGGAGTGGCCTTGACCAGGAATTCACTCTATCCCGGTCAGGCCGTCAGTTGGACTTTCCAATCGCCGGCTAACGAAGAAAGTACGGCGATCCTGGTTCCGCACGCCACGCAGCGGTCATTGAAGATCGTTGTCTACAATCTAAGTGGGACGACCGTTAAAGCAAACATGACAGCGTGGGACGTTCAGCCGGGTCAGTGGGAAATGGTGCAGGGCGTGGACACAAATGGCGATGATGTGATCGACAGCGCCGGCATGACCACCATGTTGGAACTCGAACGCAGTGGCGCTATAGAACTCACGTTTCCACCAGGAGTAAGCACCGTGCTGAACTTGAAACTGGTCGCCGGAGGAATTCCATACTGGACGCGACCCGACCTTGGGATCTCTAAAGAAGACGTCCGGCTGCGAGATAATAAAATTTCGGTGACGATACATAGTCTTGGTGGGGTGAATTCTTCGCCGACGACGCTGGCGCTCGTAGATCAGAACGGGAAGGTGCTCTCATCAGCGCCCGTGCCATTGCTCGAAGCACCCGCTGATCTCCTGCCGCGGACAACGACGATAACGGTCGCCGTTCCGGCAGGGCTGCAAGTGAACGGATGTAGTCTCTTGATCGATCCCGAGGCGAAGATGAAGGAGATCACACGACTCAACAATCGAGTGAAGTTGTGATCATCTGATATCTGCGATTTGCTATGAATTTGTTCGCTCAGGTTCTATGGACCGGCGTAATTGCCGCTGTTGTTGTGCCGCCGTTTACATCTGCTTGCGCACAAGGAACCAGAGCACGACTTGATCCGGTGCAACGCGAGTTGCAGCGGCGGTTTGAATCGGAGGCTATCGAGAAAGCTTTAGCGTCGACGCCACGCCGCCGCGCTGAGCACGAACGACGAATGGTGCTGTTGCAGATCAGGATGGACTTCCTCCGCATCCAGATTGTTAACGACGATCTACAGGCCGAGTCACGGTCTATCCAGCCGGATCTGAAGGCGATAGCAAAATCTGCTTCCGAGATCGCGAAGAGAGCCGAGAGACTCAAAGGCAATCTGACTTTGCCGGGAACTGAAAGACAGCAGAGTCTTCCTGATCTAAAAGTTGGGATAGGAGTTGAACAACTGCGTGGGGCGCTCTCGCTGTTGAGCGATTCGATTGCTGCGTTCGTTGAGAACCCTCTCTTTGAGCACGTAGGGGTGATCGACGCAACGCTGTCGTCACAGGCATTGCGCGACCTGATGAAAATAATTGAAGTTAGTAGACAGGTAAAAAGAGGAAGCGAGAGGTTGCAACGGACGCGTAACGACTGACCGCACCGAAAGTCCTTGACGAGGCATTCAAGCGGTTCAGAGTTCAAAATTCAGTTTGTGTCTTCGATTGGCAACGAAACCTAGAGCCTAAGGGCTAATACCCAAGCTGGGGACCCCGGCTGAATCTGAACTGATTGATTGAACTGCCTCAGTACCCATGATGACCAACACGCGTAGTCTTGCACTCGTTATTGTTATCTTTGGATTTTCGTTTGCACTAACAACTGGGTCACCAATCGCGTCGGCGGCAAGTGACTCGCTCGTAGTCGCATCGTTTCCCGGCGCTGAAGGATTCGGCTCGACAACTCCCGGAGGCAGAGGAGGCAGAGTTATCTTTGTTACGAATCTCGATGACGGAGGGCCGGGCAGCTTTCGCGCGGCCTGCGACGCCGAAGGCGCGCGCATTGTCATCTTCCGCGTCTCCGGCCTAATCACGCTGGCAAGTCCCATTGTAATAAAGCAACCGTACATCACAATCGCGGGCCAGACTGCGCCGGGAGACGGCATTTGCCTTCGCAACTACACCTTCATCATTGCGACACACGACGTGATTGTGCGTTACCTGCGCAGCCGTTTGGGCGATTTGAGCCGGCAGGAAGCGGACAGTATTACCCTGGCGGCCGGCGCTGAGAATGTGATTGTCGATCACTGCTCCGCTACCTGGTCGGTAGACGAAGCGCTTTCGCTCGCCGGCAATGTCTCGAAGGTGACAGTTCAATGGTGCCTGATCGCCGAAGGCTTAAACCACAGTAAGCACACCAAAGGAGCTCACGGTTACGGCTCGCTCTCACGAGCAAACGGACCGGTTAGCTGGCATCACAATCTGTGGGCGCACAACAACGCGCGCAACCCGCGCCTCGGTGACAACTATGGGCGCCCGCCTTATCCCACGTTCGATGTTCGTAACAATGTGATTTACAACTACGGTGAAATTGCTTCGGGGTTGACCCAGGGAGTGCTGAAGATAAACTACGTAGCGAACTATATTCGACCTGGCCCCAACAGCAAGGCGTTGACGCCGATTCATATCGGCGGACCTTCCGATTTGACCTTCTACATTCGCGATAACATCTTTGAGGGGAACACGGCCGCAACTGCCGACAATTCGCAGTTTTTTGAACCGGTGTTAATCGATGGGAAGAGACAAGTGAAAACTGTGGCTGAGCCATTCAACTCTCAGCCGGTCACGACTGTTAGCGCCCGGAAGGCTTATGAAGTGGTCCTCAGAAATGTAGGCGCGTCGCTGCCACGACGGGATGCGATAGACGCGCAGATCGTAAGTGAGGTACGCCGGCGTAAAGGTTCGATCATTGATTCGCAAGCGCAAGTGGGAGGGTGGCCGGAACTAAGATCTAAAGCGGCGCCGGTTGATAGTGACAACGATGGCATGCCGGACGAGTGGGAACGCCGGCATGGCCTGAATCCGCACGATGCCGGAGATGGCGCAACCGATAGAGATTCAGATGGCTACACTAACGTCGAGGAGTATCTGAATCGCGCTGACAAAACACAAAATCATACGAAGAACGGGCGCAGGTCTTAAGCCACTGCGATAAGGTCTCATCACTGGGAACTTCTTCTAGTCGTCAGGTGGAATTCCGACTTTTAGGGTAAGCCAATGCGAAGTCGATCAGCCAGAAGGGCAACCCGAGCCTTGCTTGTTTTAGGCTTTATTACATTTGTCGTCTGTCTCGGGCAAGCGAATGCGGCCGATGCCACCGTCGCCCCTAATGGTGACGGCCAGTTCAAGTCGGTCCAGGACGCAATCAACGCCGCGCCGCAAACTACCAGCCGAACAAAACCGTGGGTGATACATATCAAGCCGGGGGTTTACAAGGAACTGATCTATGTACAGCGTGAGAAGCGCTTCATCAGCCTGGTGGGTGACGATGCTGAGAAGACGATCCTGACGTACAACCTAAATGCGAACATGCTGGGGCCTGACGGCAAAATCATAGGTACCTTCCGTACTGCCTCGACCATGATCGATGCTGACGACTTTACCGCCGAGAACCTGACCTTTGAAAACTCCGCAGGCCCGGTAGGTCAGGCGCTCGCCATTCGCATTGAGGGCGACCGCGTAGCGTTTCGCAATTGCCGCTTTCTTGGTTGGCAGGACACGATTCTTGCCAATCGCGGCCGTCACTATTTCGCAGACTGTTACATTGCCGGTCACGTGGATTTCATTTTTGGCGGTGCGACCGCATTCTTCGAAAGGTGTCACATCCATTGCCTGCGCAACGGCTACATCACTGCGGCCTCGACCCCCGTCGAACAACCTTTCGGTTTTGTTTTTTCGCACTGCAAGATCACGGGCGACACCGAAGAGGTGAAAACATATCTCGGCCGGCCTTGGCGCGATTTCGCCAGCGTCATTTTTTTGAATACCGAAATGTCCGGCGTGGTGCGATCGGTTGGCTGGCACAACTGGGACAAGCCGGCACGAGAAAGGAGTTCGCGCTACGCTGAATACAAGAGCATCGGCCCAGGAGCCCAGAGAGAGACGCGAGTGTTGTGGTCAAGACAATTGTCCGGGACAGAAGCGAGAAGCATCACGGTCGAGAAGGTGCTTGGCGGAGCTGACAAATGGAATCCCCTGAAGTCGCTGACCAGCAAATCCGCCATTGCGCTGAGCCCCAGCCATACTATTCCGGCGAAGAAGGACAAAGCTTTACGAAGTGACTGCACCGCCAGGACAGGAATCAGGAAAGACCTGGAATACAGTCGCAACGGTGGTGAGAGTTTGCGCTTAGATGCCTGCGTGCCTGACGGACCCGGCCCCTTCCCGGCAGTTATCATGGTGCACGGCGGGGGTTGGACCAGCGGTGACAAGACGCAGGGTGTTAATCCTCTCTTTGGGCCGGTGTCGAAGGCGGGCTTAGCCTGGTTTTCTATCAACTACCGGCAGGCACCTAAGTATCGTTATCCAGCCGCGGTTGAGGATGTCGAAGCGGCGGTTCGTTGGGTGAAGCAACACGCGCCGAAGTTCAACATCGATCGTGATCACCTGGCTTTGTTAGGCGAGTCGGCTGGTGGACAGTTGGTGGCAATGGCGGTCGTGCGCGCCACGGATGACACTCGTGTGCAGGCAGCTATCCCGTTTTATGCGCCAGTGGATCTGGAAGCTGACACCGAGCGTCGCGGCGGGCTTAGTCTCTCGCTGAGAGATCTTTTCGGACGATCCTACAAAGTTGATGGCGCAGTCACTCAGCTCCTTCGCGAGGCTTCGCCGATTAATTACATCCATTCGGGCCTGCCGCCGTTTCTGCTGGTGCACGGCACCGCCGATATGAGCGTGCCTTACAGTCAATCGCTGGACTTTCGGGCCAAACTTAAAGCGGCTGGTGGGTCGTGTGATCTGATAACGATCGACGATGGCGTCCATGGCATGGCGCGGTGGGAAGCGACCGATCCAACCTATAAGGACAAGGTTGTAAAGTGGATCTCAGAAAAACTCAGGAGGTGATGTTGACGCTAAGCGTAGCCCTGCGCTACCAGGCGCAATGACGGCCGGAGGGTATCGATTGAGCGATATTAAGGAAGCGTTCTTCGTAGCTCGGGGCGTACAAATCGACGCTCCGTTTGATCCGGCTAAAAAGCAAGCAGCGGAAGGCGTCTTCAGCAAAGCGGTCGCGAAGGTAAAGCATGGCGTTTGTTTCGCCCCAGTATTCACGATCTTCCCAGATCTCAACAGGTGTGCCGCCCATCTTTCGGGTCAGCTCGATCAAGCGCGGGTCGTTCAGGTCGCGACCATTGCTCAAAAAGATCTGATTGTACTGAGGCATTAATTCGCTTTGAAGTTGATAAAGCGCTGAGTCACCGGCGGCGGTGCGGTTCACGTGACCAAACTCGTGGGCCATCTTGGTCGCTGCCAGAGTTTGACCATCGATCTTGCGGGTTGTGTCGGTGGGCAGCAACGAATTCATCACCGGGAAGTAGACTGGATTTGGAAAACCTGCATCAAGGCGGTATCCAAGTGTGATGGTCGCAGCCACTAAACGTCCGGCGTCATTCCAACGGTAGTTGCTGGTGGTTCCGCCCTCGGGGTTGTCACGAGACACCACTATCGTCAAGGTAAAGTTGGGATTGTTCTGATAGGCGGCCCATTGCTGTCGTGCAGTTTCGGTGGCCAGGAATTCTTTCTTCCATTGCTCGTAGCGGACCAGGTATTTTTCGGGCACGTCTTCGCGAATTCCGCCTTGATCCTTTCCAGGTAAACTGCCGCTAGACTTTTCGATGGCTGAAGTTTTGCCGTGATACTGGGCAATTAAGGCAGAAGAAGTTTCTGGCGTCAGCCTCGCGCGCGCCAATTCGGGCTGACGCTCCTTGTTGACTGGTGAATGAGCCGTCCGGCCTGCTGGAGTTAATAGAAACGAAAGCGAGGCTAGCAAGACGAAAATGAAAGCAAGGCGTGGCGATTTCGGTAGGCGCATTTGGCAACCTCTAATTACTAACGCTGCAGTTGTCTTTCAAAGATAAAAGGGGCCTGTTAAAAAGGGATGAAATTTTCTAAACCATCCATGATGATAAGTCAACAAAATGTTGGGCTAGGGAACTCCGGCAGTGGCTTGAAGCGCCAAAGGCGCGAAATGGAACCGGCGGGTTGGTCTTACGGGAGCCGGAGGCAGCAACTTCATTACGCGCCTTCAGCGCTTCCAAACCAGTAACACTTCCTGACAACTAATACTTGCTTGAAAGGAATAAGCACGATGTGCCAGATGCTTAGAAAATTCCTCATCCTGATATTGCTCGGCATAACTGTAGGGCTTCCCGGAGCTAACGTGGGTCAGGCCCGAGCCCCGCGGCCGGGCGTCGCCCAACGTAATGCCGTAGTTGGCTGGCAAACCGTGCCGGCGATCCTCGCACGCATCAAGATCCCGAAGTTTCCCAAACGAGATTTCAAAATAACTGACTACGGCGCGCGTTCCGGCGACACAGATAACACTGACGAGATTCGCAAAGCGATCGACGCCTGCCATGCTTCTGGCGGTGGACGAGTGGTGGTGCCGCCTGGCGTTTTTCAAACCGGCGCCATCCATCTCAAGAGCAACGTCAATCTCTACTTATCTGAAGGCGCGACGCTGAAGTTCACCGCTGATCCCGCGAAATATCTGCCCGTTGTTTTCACACGCTTCGAAGGAACCGAATGTTTGAACTACTCGCCGCTTATTTACGCCTTTGAGCAGCAAAACATCGCAGTCACTGGCACTGGCGTGCTCGATGGCTCGGCGTCCAACGATAACTGGTGGAAGTGGGCTCGCCGAACGGCTGCGGGCGGCGACCCACCCGCCCGGGCTGACATAACCCGGCTGCGCGAGATGGGCGACCGCGGTGTGCCGGTAAAGGAACGCGTGTTCGGCGACGGCCATTACCTGCGGAATAGTTTCATTCAGCCCTACCGTAGTAAGAACATTCTTATCGAAGGGGTTCGGATTATTAACTCGCCGATGTGGGAAATCCATCCGGTACTTTCCAGCAACGTCACCGTGCGTGGTGTGACGGTAGTTAGTCACGGTCCCAACAACGATGGTTGCGATCCAGAGTCGAGCCGCGATGTGCTGATTGAGAATTGCGTCTTCGACACGGGCGACGACTGCATCGCCATCAAGAGTGGCCGGGACGCCGATGGACGACGCGTACATGTTCCGTCCGAAAACATAATCGTGCGCGGTTGCACCATGAAAGACGGACATGGCGGGGTGGTCATAGGAAGTGAAATCTCGGGAGACTGTCGTAATGTCTTCGTCGAAGACTGCCGCATGGACAGCCCCAATCTGGATCGGGCGCTTCGCTTCAAGTCGAACGCCCGGCGTGGTGGCGTGATCGAAAACGTCTTCATGCGCGACGTCTTCATAGGCCGAGTTTCAGAGGCCGTGCTCACCGTTGATTTTCTTTACGACACCGGCGCTACCGGATCCTATAAACCAGTCCTGCGCAATGTATCGCTCGAGCGCGTGCACAGCATCTCCAGCCCGAGAGTGATGTGGGTGGTAGGTTTCCCTGGCGTGACGATCGAAAACGTCCGGTTCAGAGACTGTATCTTCCGTGGTGTCGAGTCTGCTGAGGTAATGAACCACGCCGGCTCAGTTTCGTTTATGAATGTGATGATCGAACCGGTGCACCAGAGCCGCAGTATTAACTCGCCGCAGCCAGCGCCTTAGCGAACTTCTTAAAAGAGACTTGGAACGTGCGACAAGTTCAGGCAGTTCAGGTTCAACCTTCAGATTGCTGTTTGCATTGCAGCAAGCTAAAGCTTGAACTCTAAACTGCTTGAGCCTTCCCGGCGTGTTTTCAAAAGGCTCTAGGGTTTTACCGGCGCCTGCTCTTTTGGCGGGACCGGTTTCGGGGCGGGAAGGGGCACGGCATATATTTTTATCAGGATCATGGAAAAGTCTTTTCCGGTGCGCTGGTGCGGCGTGCCGCGCGGTACCACGATCAGATCGCCTTTGGTGATTTGAAATGTCTGACCGCCATTGATGCGCGGGCTACGCCACTCGCCGGGTTCGACCTCGCTGGGTGCATCCAGTCTGCCGCCAAGCGTGAGCGTGGCAGTGCCTTCCAAAACATAGTAGACATCATCAGAGGCGTCATGTAGCTCGGCAGCCGCGGTGGGCCTACTTTTGTCATGCTGAACGGCTACGCGCGTTTGCATTCCCTCACCGCCGATCAAATCCTCCGCCTTGTTCTCGGTTTGAAGTTTTCGTTCCAGATCGGAAAGTGACTGAGCCGGCATAACGACGAAGGGACGCGATGGGCTACTTGGTACACGTTGAGGCGTGGTTTGAACTGTCTGCGCCATCGAACTAACTGCCCAAGCAATCGCGACAAAAACTATTCCCAAAATTCGCTTAATCACCACTAATGTTTTTTGCTTCATCCGCTCGTCATCCCTTCTCAAAAAGCTCTCATTAACACCGCGGCTTTAGCCCGGTGGATTAAGGACCAACGAAACAGGGAACCGTTTCCGCTCTAATTACATACCTGACTCACCTGATCCGTCATTCGGTTAGTGCTTAAACAGCGCCACGGCGCGGCATTCAGTAGCCATAGCCGTAAGGCCGTGGATCGGGTCACTCACTCCAAAAGGGTCACTCACTCCAAAAGGGTCACTCACTCCAAAAGGGTCACTCACTCCAAAAGGGTCACTCACTCCAAAAGGGTCACTCATCTCTTCCTCGTCGCCGACTGTTGCAACAACCAGCGCGAAAGATCTTGCGCGGCTTTATAGTTCTCGAACTCCGCCGGTAATTTCCGGCCGTCGACATACTCGTTATACAGCCACGGATCCCCAAGCGCGAACACAGTGCCGCGACCGAATCTCGCGGTAGCCATGATCACATCGCCTTTGTGTCGCATCAGCGGCTGGGCCGGTGGCGTGAGTGTGAGAGTGGAAATTTCTTTGAGGTAAAGCTGTTTTGGAGTTCTGAAAACCGCGTTTCCCTCGTTGACCATCACGCTGCCCATCGCGAAATTGGTGCCCTCGACGCGGTTCTTGCTATCCTGGTTGAACTGTATTCCAAACTGCTTCGCCAACTGATTGAAGTGTTCGAACTCTGCGTTTTCGGCGTCGTTACCCATCAACACGAGAACGCCGCCAAGCTTCACCCATTGCGTGATCGCCTTAACATGGTGCGAGTCGATAAAGTTTGGAGTCTCGGTTTCCGACTTCGTGTCCGGGTCCACGATGATGTAAACGTCGGTAGTCTTCAGATTGTCGAGCGTAGGGCCAGCCGTTAACGATTGAGTTTTGGCGCCGAGGTTCCTGAATAGAATTCCCCAGAAAAAGAAACCACTGTTTGGCATTTCATCCCACTTGTAATGCCAGGAAGTCATATGACCGGCCGCGTCTTTCTTAACTTCGTTATTGAAGAAATAGTCGAGAGTCACGGTCTTGCCATGGGTCATGCGTTGATCGGCAATCTCCATTTCGTTGCTGGCCATCAGAAAGGCGCCGATGCCCTTCGGATCGTTAGTTACCACTTTCTCGCTCAGATAATATTCATAGCTGCCGTCGCGATAAGGATTGCCGCCCAGGCCGCCGACGCTGACCGTCCCCTCGAGATTCACCTGTCCGCCTGGATCGGTTTTGATGAACCGTCTGACAATCCCCGCATAACCTTTTTGCGCCACTCGAAGACTAGAAGCCGGCAGATAACTTTTGCGAACGCCTTTCGCAAGGGCGTAGGTGAACATGCAGGAGACTGATGCTTCGAGATAGTTTCCCTTCGCACTACCCCTATCAAGCACCTCATACCACAGACCGGATTTCGGCTCCTGATATCTTTCGACCGCGACTGCCAGTCGTTTGAGGATCGCAATCAGCTCGCGGCGCTTCGGATGCTCCTGAGGGAAATAGTCCAAAGTGTCGACCAGCGCCATCGCATACCAACCCATCGCGCGTCCCCAGAAATGAGGGGAGCGGCCGGTAGCCGGATTAGACCAGCGCTGCTTTCGCGATTCATCCCAGGCGTGATACAGCAGTCCGGTCTTTGCATCTCTTGAATGCAGTTCCATGAGTACAAACTGCTTAGCAATGTCATCGAAGGCAGCATCGTCATGAAACATTGCTGCGTATTCGGCATAGAACGGTTCACCCATGTAAAGGCCGTCCAACCACATCTGATAGGGATATATCTTCTTATGCCAGAAGCCGCCGTCCGAGGTGCGCGGATGGGTCCTTAACTGTTCGCGCAGCAGGGCCGCAGCTTTTCGATATTTTTCCTGACCGGTGACGTTGTAAAGCAGGAGCAGGATGCGGCCGTTATTAATGTTGTCAATGCTGTATTCGTCGATCGTGTAGGAACGAATCGTTCCGTCGTCATTAACAAAGCGGTCGATGCTCTGTTGGATAAACCGGAAATACTTGCCGTCGGCCGTGTTTAGCCAAAGGCCTTCCATACCCTTTAGCACCACGCCCTGATCGTAACTCCACTTCTCAGTCCTTCCCGGTTGAAGCTCCCATGAATCCTTCCAGCGAGTCATGACAGTGTCGGCCATCTCCTCCGAGAACTTTAACGGGTTCGCCTGAACTGACGATCCGGCAACTAACAGCAAAGAGAATAGGAGCGGAGCCGCCAGCAAAAATGAAAGCGGTATTCGCGCCACACGGTCGCTCATCGTTTTCAGAGAACCAGTGGCTTTAGGTGTGACAAGCATTTGAATGGTCATACCTTTCGATTGATCCTGATGCGAAGACTAGTTACACGAAGAGCTCAAAAGCCCTTCAGACTGCGGCTGCAGGAGCGCCATATCACCGTCCTGTGAGACTAAACTGTTTGTTCGAGAAGTTGACCTTTGTGGTAAACTCGGGTTCCACGAAGGCATGAATGGTATGACCGATTCCAACGGCAAGAAGTTCAAGACGATCGACGCTGCGCGCACCGGCACTACTGCAGAAGAAGTCATCTCGCAACTTCGAGAAATGATCCATCGCGGAGAGTTACGCCCGGGGGATAGGCTCCCGCCCGAGCGTGACCTGGCTAAAATCCTGGGTGTGAGCCGTCCTACCCTGCGCGGCGGAATTCGCTCGCTGGCAGCGGTCGGCGTGCTGGAATCGCGACAGGGTGCCGGAACTTTCGTCGTTAAATCGGATGGCCCTCCCGCACTCGACAGCAGTCCGCTCCGGTTGATGGCTTCATTGCACGGGTTCACGTCTACCGAAATGTTTGAAGCCCGACGGTCGCTCGAGATGGCTGTCGCCGGGCTTGCCGCGGAGCGAGCGACGAGCGAGCATATGGCTTTGTTGTCGGAAGAGATTGCGGGCATGTACGCTTCCCTTGATGATCCCGAGCAGTTTCTCGTCCACGATATGCGCTTTCACCAGGCAGTCGCTTCGGCCTCGCGAAATCGCATTCTCACCTCGCTGATGAATATGGTTGCGACAATTCTTTTTGACGTGCGAAGAAAAACGGTCAAGCGCGCCAAAGACCTGAAAGAATCAGCCGAGATGCATCGCCATATTTACCGGGCCATCCGCGAGCGTGATTCGGAAGCTGCTCGCAACGCGATGCGCGATCATCTGATGCTGGCGCAGAAAGCACAGGAAGCTGAAGAGGCTGATAGTCCCGATCCACTTATTGCTAGCTCCACTGATAACGCCGGACCCTCAACTTAACTCGCGAAAACTCGAAGTCTCAATTAGAGGTTTACGATAGCGACTTGCGCGCTTCACTGACGGCCGCAATGTACGCTCTCGCTGCCTGCGTAACTTTTTCCGTCTCTCCCGAACGAATAGCCTTCACATCTACAAGGTCGGCGCCCACGCCCAGTGCGAACGCGCCGGCAGCGATGAAGCCTGCCGCTGTTGACAGCGACACGCCGCCGGTTGGAATCATCTCAATCTGCGGCAACGGTGCCCTAAGCGATTTGAGATAGCTTGCACCGCCCACAGCGCTGGCAGGAAAAATTTTTACCGCATCCGCCCCAGCGTTCCACGCCCTTACAACTTCCGTGGGTGTCAGCGCGCCAGGGAAGATTGCCACGTCGTTTTGACGACAGAAGTCAATCGTATCTTCGTTGAGCGCAGGACTGACGATGAATTGCGCACCGGCTTGAATGCACCTGTCCGCGGTTTCAGGATCGAGCACCGTGCCCGCGCCGACCAACGCCTGGTCGCCGTATTCCTCGGCCAGAGCACGGATCACCTCAATCGCTCCCGGCACAGTCATTGTTACTTCGAGTACATCGAGGCCGCCTGTCTTCAGCGCGGCAACTGCGCGCAAGGCCAGGTCTGACGACTCGGCTCTTACGACCGGTATTAGACCAGTTTCATGGATGCGCTGGATAACAGCAATCTTGTTCATATAGACGAAGGTGCTTTGTCCTAAGACTGTTGAAGTTGTCTCTAAAACTCGCCGAAGAGCGCGACCAGTCCGCGAAGCGGCCGATAGCATAAAGCCTGGGGTGGAGCGTAGCGGAACCCCAGGATCAAGGTCACCCAGCAACATCAGCCCGCGATAGTGGGCGGCAGAGCTGTGTCGAAGGAAGACCCACTCAACATCTCTCCGGAACTATCGCCGCATTCGCGGGCTTGGAACATTTTCTGCATCGTTCCTGGGGCTCACGCCCCAGGCTTTATGCTATCGCCTGCTCCGCAGGCTGGTCTATCAATTCCTCATCGCGCGACTCGCGCGTTGCCACCCTTCATCACGCGTTCAACTTCCGACAACGTAGCCATCGTCGTATCTCCAGGCGTAGTCATTGCCAGCGCACCGTGTGCGGCCCCGCATTCAACCGCCCATTGCGGACCCTTGTTCATCAGAAATCCGTAAATCAGCCCCGAGGCGAAGCTGTCGCCGCCACCGATACGATCGTAAATCTCCAAATTCTCGCGCGTTGGGGCCTGGTGGAGTTCGCCGTCCACGTAGCAGACGGCGCCCCAGTCGTTAAGTGTCGCGGTGGTGGCGTTTCGCAGGGTTGTGGCAACTATCTTGAGGTTGCCAAACTCAGTAACGGCTCGTTCGATCATGTTGCGGAAGTTGGTGGCATCGAGCTTTGAGAAGTTTTCGTCTAAACCAGCCACTTCGAAGCCGAGGCAGGCTGTGAAATCTTCTTCGTTGCCAATCATTACATCAACGAGGGTTGCGAGTTCGCGATTGACTTCACGCGCGCGAACCTTGCCACCTATTGATTGCCAGAGGCTGTCGCGATAATTCAGATCGAAAGAAATAATCGTACCGTGACGCCGGGCTGCCTCCATCGCTTCTCTGGCGACCGCAGGCGTAGTCTCGGATAGTGCGCAAAAAATGCCGCCGGTGTGAAACCAGCGTGCGCCTTCTTCGCCGAAAACTCTTTCCCAATCGATATCGCCCGGACTAAGTTGTGAGACTGCCGTATGACCACGATCAGAACATCCGAGCGCAGCCCGCACGCCGAATCCGCGTTCCGTGAAGTTCAACCCATTGCGTACTTCGCGGCCGACACCATCGAATTTCACCCAGCGAATATGCGACTGGTCTACGCCGCCCTGATAGATCAAGTCCTGCACCAAACGTCCCACTGGATTGTCTGCGAGTGCCGTGACGACAGCGGTGTCGAGGGCGAAGCAGCGTTTCAGCCCGCGCGCGACGTTATACTCGCCGCCGCCTTCCCAGACACGAAATTCGCGGGTGGTGTGAATTCGATCGTCGCCGGGATCGAACCTCAGCATTACTTCACCGAGTGACACACAGTCCCACCGGCAATCCTTCTTTGGTTTAATGTTCATCGTTCCATTATTCAGCCGGCTACTACGCAGCGGCCTCAACATTGGCCGGTTCAAGCCGTGGAACCAGCAGGTGAATAATTCCGAGCGCCACCAGATAAGTGCTTCCGGCAACAATAAAAATCGGCAGGTAAGAACCTGTATAGAACAGGATCAACCCAACGGTCGTCTGGATAAGCATTCCGCCAATCGAACCGGCCATTCCGCCTATCCCCACCACCGAGCCTACCGCCCGGCGCGGGAACATGTCCGAAGCCATCGTAAACATATTTGCGCTCCAACCCTGATGCGCTGACGCAGCCAGCGAAACGAAA
>Ga0207689_10003534_pt1 | contig 14285 bp, 8 predicted proteins | sample KBSMisM52_FD_184312 | JGI IMG/M metagenome (GOLD analysis project Ga0207689, IMG submission 184312) | Miscanthus rhizosphere microbial communities from Kellogg Biological Station, Michigan, USA - KBS Miscanthus M5-2 (SPAdes) (version 2) | ecosystem: Host-associated > Plants > Roots > Rhizosphere... | reverse complement strand
GTTCAGCTTCATCCCTTTCAAGAAACCTCGGCATAAAGAACTCTTTCGTTAGCGTCGTCAGCCGCACTCTTCCAGTCTCACCATACTCAACAACTCTGTCCGGGTTCTCGGGGTCGACAATCTCGATCATCGCCCGAGGCGACGGTGGATAGTAGATCACAGCGAAGTTATCTTCGGGCCGTCGAGGTTTGTGTACTGCCAGGCCCATCAAAGTGTTTCCATACGTCGCTGCGAAGTACGCGCCTTCCAACAGTTCCTCAACTGCAAAGCGATGAAACTGCGGTGTCATCTCAGTGCCGCCACAAAAGACCCCGGTAATACCCATCTTCTTCAGTGAGACTCTTTCACAGAGGGCCTCGAGGAGCTTCGGCGTGGTGAACAGGCATTTGATGTTTTCGTGCGCACGCAAAAGCGTAAGACCCTGTTCGATCACGTGTTGCTTGTACTGTTCAGCCATCTTTGGCTGACCCATCTTGAGCAACTTGATGACCCAGCGCGGATCCAGATCAACTAAAAAACAGATGCCGGCACGGTATTGGGCCAAATGTTCGACCGCCAAACGGAGTCGACGCGGTCCTGTTGGTCCCAGTGATAGCCAGTCTGCGCCCTTGGGAAAGAATTCATCCGGCAGCGTGTCGCTAAACGCTTCGTAATCGAGCCGGAAGTCCTCGATATTGATCCTCGATTTGGGAACGCCCGTGCTGCCCCCTGTCTCAAAAGTATAAACAGGTCTACCGGCAAAACCTTTTGGTACCCAGCGTCTCACTGGGCCACCTCGCAGCCATTCATCCTGAAACGGACCCAGGCGCGCGAGGTCTGCATAGCTTTGAATTTCCTTCCGCGGATCCCAACTGAGTTGCTGGGCATAGTTGAGCCAGAAAGGACAACCCGACGCTGGATCGAAATGCCAGTCGACAACTTCACGAGTCCAGGCATCGAGGTTTTGTTTTACGGTTTCAATTTTGGATTGTTGTGCAGTCGACATGCGAATTAGAGTTGGTGCCTCGTTTCTTTGAGCCCCACGCTGCCGCGTTGTGGTACTGACTACAGCGCCACACGCTACCGCGTTGTGGTACTGACTTTCTCAGGCGAATGCTTCGCTTTCAAGTGCCGTACGCAGGGTTGCCGGAATTTCCGTTGGCTTTCCGTTCTGCAAGACAACCAGGGTCATCGTACCTTGAATAGCCAGTTCATCAGCGACGTTGAAGACCTTGAATTCGTAACGAATTGAGGTGCGTCCTAGTTTGCCGACGGTTAGTCGAAGTCTGAACAGGGCGTCGAGTTCGAGTACCTTGATGAAATTACATTCAACGTTTACGCGCGGAAAATCGTAACCCATGCTGCGATTCATTGGCCACCCAATCTTACGCACGAGTTCGCTTTCAGCTTCTTCCACAATTTCGAATATGCGCGGAAAGTGTAGACGTCCGGCGGCGTCGGAGTCAGCCCAACGCAGACGACGCTCGAGTTCAATGGAAGCGGGCATTCAGTTCGACCTTCTTTCGCTGTTTCGGTTGTACACGCTTGGGAGTCGGGCTTGAACAACGTGCAGACGGCCAAACTCGGTGTCCTTTATATATAGCCCAACATCAAACATCCCACAACGAGCGCGAATTGATTGATGTCGAGGGCGTCTGTTAGTTAATGGGCTTCTCTGAACAGTTCATCCAGTCGTGTAGTCAGTACCACTACGCGGTAGCGTGTGGCTAAGGGAGTCAATTGTTGAAGTAGAAGCCACACGCTACCGCGTAGTGGTACTGACTTCATGACTGTCCGAAGTGATTGAATTGCCAAAAAAAAGGAGAAGCCAAAGTGGCTTCTCCTTTTTGTCGTTGAGCTGTGACTGACTCAGAACACAAACTTGGCGCCCCATAAAATCTGCCGCGGGTTGAACGCTGAAGTAAAGCCTAGCGGCTGACTCAGCAATCGATCACGTCGACCTTCAAGACGATTTGTGCTTTGTGCGTAATCGGCAGCAGCTAGCGGATCGGGGATTGTAAGCGCCCCATTTGCTCCGACTGTCACTGGTAACACTTCATTTACCGCAGAGAAGTTTGTGCGATTGAAAATGTTTGCGAAGTCCGCGCTGAGTTCCACGCGCATTGGACTGTCAGCATTGAATCGAATCGCTTTGCTCACCCGCATATTGAAGCTGCGAAAGTTTGGACCGATTCCTGTATTACGTCCGATATTGAACAAACGATCCGTACCTCCGCGTGTATCACTGTTGATATCAACGCCGGTTCGCAGCGTAAAAGGAATACCGCTGCGGATGTAGATACTCGGACTGACTGAAATATCAGCGAAGACCCGTTCGGCCAGGTTGCTATCAGCTCCAGATTTGAACGGACTCTCAATGACTCCGCTGATAACGAAGTTATGTCTGATATCAAAAGCGGACAACGATCGCTCAGTACGAAGACGTGTCGGAAAGGGCGGAGCAAATGACGAGTTGAAATCAGTCTGATCGTCGATTGCTTTGCTCCAGGTGTAGTTGGCCATCAGGGAGTAGTGGTTGCTAAATCGCTTTGTGAGTGAAGTAGTCATTCCGTGATAAATCGAAATGCCACGTGACTGATAGTCAGTGAACTGCGTGATTCCAGAATCGTTCACGCGGCCACATGACGTGTCGGTGCCGCAAACTCGATAGAGCGGACCAAGTCGAGCATCGCGGGCGGCTAGTGCTACCAGGTTTGCAGCTGTTGCCGGACACCCGGGAGTGCCAGCTTCGCAGTAGTTGAGACCGACAGGCTGTTGCACATGTAGACCGTGATACATCTGGTACGCAACCTCAAGACTCAAGTTCTTGACGAGTTCCCGCTGGATACCAATGTTTGCCTGCACGGTGTAGTTGTTTTTGTAGTCGGGATTCAGCTCGAAGAGAACACGTCCGGCAGCGCCGGCAGCAGTTGGAGTTCCCAGGCAATTGATTTGAGCTTCAGTTAACACGCCAAACGGGTAAGTCCCGGCGGGAATATTGCAGCCGGCGTTTCCGTTGACCCCAGACTGGTAGAAGGCGGCAACGCCATTCAGTGGACTCTTGGAGATCTGATTGATGTACTTTCCGCTACCATTCAAGACACTTGTGTACCCAGGAATCTGAAAATAGATCGGCGAGTAAAAGAGACCACCGCCTCCACGAATTACTGTTTTCCCATCGTCGGTAAGTTTCCATGCGAGACCAAGGCGCGGCGAGAAATACGCGTTGCGTGGAACAGGACTCGGCTCGCCATCCCAATCCAAACGAGCACCAACGTCTACAGTTAGTCGGCTACTAGCTTTCCAGCTGTCTTGAATGTAGCTGCCGATGTAATGGCCAGTTCCATTCCATCGCGGATTATTGAATCCCTGCCGATAAACGAAAGGCTGATTCAGATCGAGATTCTGCAACGGGTTTAACTGGGGAACGCTGGCGCCCGCAGCGGCAACGAAGGCTGCTCTATCAGCGGCTGGAACTGCAAGTGTGATCGGATAAGCAGCGCTGGATTGGAATTGATACTCACCCGCAAACCAAAGATCGTTTCGGAAATTGTAAGTGGCCGGCCGATACGATCCCCCAAACTTCAAACTGTGCTTACCTTGGATGAGAGTCAAACTGTCTTCAAACTGGTAGCGATCCTGGTACACCTGATAGGGAGCTCCGAAAGTCCTACCGAAACCGGCCAGCCCAGAGACAATCAAACCAGTCACCGGGGGTTCGTCCGGTGCAGTAATCGCCGAATTCTGTGGTGAAAACTGTCCACGAAGTTGATTAATGAGATTGCCTTTGAATGTATGCGTCCAGGTGATCACGCCAGTCTGATCGTGTTGAGCCAGTGTAGTGCCAAGCGATGGTGCGGCTGCGTTGCTGCCGCCGATGTCGTCAGTAAAGTTTCGCGTTAGCGTGAAGCGTCCCGAGATTGCGTCTTTTGAGGTTGGTTGATAGTCGACGCGTGTGCTCCAGGTGTTGAGACGGGCGAATCCGTTGAAAACACCCTGACTGTCGCTTAAGAGTTGGAATATCTTCGGATAACTCGCTGCCGTTGTCGTAAGCGCAGCCCGAAGATTCGTTGAAATTCTGCGGACGTTTGCATCAGCAGAGGCATCAAGCGTCGCGAGCGTTTGTAGTTGTAGCGCGTTAGGTCGCGTCAGCGGGTCGTTCGTGTAGGTACGAAAACGCGCGGCGTCGGTTGCGGTGCGTTCGTAGTTCGTAAAGAAGAAAAGTTTGTTCTGGACGATCGGGCCGCCCAGAGTGAAGCCGGGAAAGTATTGCCGGTCAGACGATTTTTTTCCGGGATTGATCGTATCGAAGGCGTTGCGAGCGGAAGTAGCGTCGGATCGGTAGAAGATGAACCCACTACCATGAAACTTGTTGGAACCGCTCTTGGTAACGATGTTCACCGCCGTCCCGGCAGTGAAGCCAAACTCGGCTGAAAACGAATTACGATTCACCTGGAACTCTTGAATGGCTTCCGTGGAAACGTCGTAACGGGTTGTGCCTGACCCCAATTCATTTTCGCCGCCATCTACGGTGATTAGATTGTTACGACCGTTACTGCCGCCAATCGAGAATCCGGAACTTTGGAAGGCGGTGATACGGCTTGCAAGTTGAACCCGGGGCGCCGCCGAACTCACCACTCCCGGCAGTGTATATACATAGTTTTGAAAGGTGCGACCAACGTTCGGTAAGTTCTCGACCTGCTGATTTGAGATCGTGTTGGCCTGTTGTGTTCGCTCTACCTCAATCAGAGGCACGTCGCCTGTGATCGCCACCTGGGCGGTCACGCTGCTGGCATTCAATTGAACGTCATAGACCAGGTTCTGGCCGACTGACAGTTGCACGCTGTCGTTGAATACTTTCGCAAAGCCCTGCGCTTCGATCTCGATTTTGTAGGCGCCGGGCGGGAGCAGTGCAATCTGATAGCTGCCTTCGGAACTGGTTGTAGCGCTCCTTTTCAATCCCTTGTCGACGCTGGTTGCGGTGACTGTAGCACCCATGACCAGTGCACCTTGTTGGTCAGTGATTGTGCCTTTCATCGTAGCGCTTGTTGCGTCAACTTGTGCGGAAGCGGTGATTGCGCAGATTGAAACGACAAGGAGAACCAGGATTGATAAGCCTTTGGTAAGCATTGGCGACATCTCCTTTATGCGAACTCTCTTTTTGGGACTTAGTCTGGCAAGCGAACAAATTAGAACAGGAGTAGAACGAACCCCCTTGATTCGACGCCCATGGACACGTGAAAGAATGCCAAATGAGATCACCGCCAGCTTGTATAGAACTTGTCGAGCTTCAACGACGGCTTGCGAGAGGGCCGCTTGAAGTCAGAAGAGAGAAGGAGCTGGCACTTCAAGTTGAAGGGCACAAAGCCCCAGTCGTGCTTCCGACTATCGTTCCAATATGAAAGGCACCAAATGTTGGTCGCCAGCGATGGAAGTATTAATGCAAATGGGGATACCTACCGAACGGTCGGTAAAATAGCACCCTGAGGAAATAAGGTCAAGCATCAAGATTAAGCTGTCCCATAGGATTCTCGTTGGATCGGTTTTCACTAGATCTCTCGCCTGCGGCTTAGGCGCCGCTCGTGCGGAAAGCCTCTGGCTTTCCGTTCGGCTTTTTAGAAGGTCGGAGGCTCCGCCTCGGGCGGCGTAGTCGCTCGAAGAGGTTCAGGTGAGACGGAAAGCCAAAGGCTCTCAACACGGTAAGTGGCAAAGCCGTATAACGATCACAAACGAGATTAGGGTCAAAAAAGGACCTGGTTGACGCGAATAGGAATCGGCTGTAAAGTTCCGTCCTACCGGACGGTCGGTAAAGTATTTGTTTGGTGCTCGTGAAGTGGCCGGGTGTTTTGTCCTGGCAGTCAATTCGTGGAGTCGAGCCCAGCCCATTTCATTAATCAGTTAACAAACTGTAGTAGGACTTCCGCCTTCGGAAAAACCTGATGTTATGCTGTGCGGTCTCAGTTGAATAGTTTCAGGTCTTGTTGCGCAGACAGCGAATATGGATCTCAATCTCACGCCAAATGAACAGAAGTTTCGCGACGAGTTTCGTGAGTGGCTCGGGGCAAACCTGCCTTCTCCATGGCAAGGAAGTACAAACTCGGAAGATCGATCTGACTACATTCGTTATCTGCGAGAGTGGCAACAGAAACTCTACCTGGGCGGATGGGCTGGCATTTCCTGGCCCCAACAGTTTGGTGGTCGCGGTGCCTCACTCATGGAGCAGGCAATATTCCAGGAGGAACTCGCACGCGCAAATGCCCCGCAACTCATCGGAACGATCGGTCTCTCATTGGTTGGCCCAACCATTATTGCGATGGGTACTGATGAGCAGAAGGCGCGGTACCTTGCGCCGATTCTCTCTGGTGAAGAGATTTGGTGCCAGGGCTTCTCCGAACCAAACGCTGGTAGCGACCTTGCTTCGTTGAGTACAAAGGCAGTGCGAGATGGAAACGATTTCGTCGTTAATGGTCAAAAGATCTGGACGAGCTTCGCTCAATTAGCTGACTGGTGTTTGCAACTCGTGAGAACGGATACCGAAGCGCCAAAACACAAGGGCATTACCTGTTTGTTGGTCGATATGCGCAGCGAAGGAATCTCGGTTCGACCGTTACGACAAATGTCGGGCGATTCTGGTTTCAACGAAGTGTTCTTTTCCAATGTTCGTATTCCCGTCAGCCAGGTACTGGGTACAGTCAACCAGGGCTGGACAACAGCGATAACGGCATTGATGAACGAACGCGCCAACCTTGGGACTGCAGCCCAGGTCGTCTTCAAGCGAAACCTCGAAGCGCTGATAGATCGAGCTCGCACCATCCAGCGCAATGGATCAAACGCGACTAAAGATCCGATTGTCAGGCAGAAGTTGGCGCAGGCTCATCTTGAGCTGGAAATCCTGCGTCTCAATACCAATCGAGCGCTCACCTCGTTGACGAAGACCGGTATTCCAGGTCCAGAAGGTTCGATACAAAAGCTTTACTGGAGTGAGTGGAACCAGCGCTTGCAGCAAACAGCCCAGGAAATACTGGGACCCTTTGGTCAGCTGCTGGATTTTGATAAAGGAACCTGGCAGTACGGTTATTTGCGCTCACGCGGTAACACGATCGAAGCGGGAACGAGTGAAATTCAAAGAAACATAATTGCGGAACGTGTCCTTGGATTTCCGAAAAGCTATTAAACGCCACCATCATGGACTTTGATCTCAGCAAACCACAAAAGCTTCTGAAAGAGTCTGCGCGGGAATTCTTGACGCGCCAGTGCAAGCCGGAGTACGTCCGTGTGTTGATGGAGACAGAGACAGCTGACGATGCAGCACTCTGGAAAGAGATGGCCGACCAGGGCTGGACAGGCATCATTATTCCCGAAGAGTTTGGTGGACTCGGACTCGGTCCTTTGGAGATGGCCGTAGTTTCGGAAGAGATGGGTCGTGCTTGTTTGCCCGGACCTTTTCTCGCCACACTTTTTGGCGCAGCACTGATTGAGAAAGCTGGTTCCCAAAAACAGAAGACGCGCTACCTGGAGGCGATTGCCGCAGGTGAATTGAAGGCCACGGTTGCTCAACTCGAGAATGAGGCAAACTGGGACATAGAAGCTGTCAAGTTGAAGGCCGAGCGTAACAACGGAAATTATCAATTGTCAGGCAGTAAGTTGTTTGTACCTGACTCTGAGGTCGCTGACCTGTTGATATGCGTCGCTCGCAACGGTGATGGCCATCTGCTCTTGCCGGTGGAACGAACTGCTGAAGGCCTCGAAATCAAACCGATGCCGTCGATGGACGCGACGCGGAAACTTAGTGAAGTGGTTTTTCGTGAGGTGAGCGTTGCGGATGCAGCTCTACTTGGCGCCGACGGAGACGCGAGCGGAGCACTGGGTCGAGCTATGCAGGTTGCGACCGTGGCCCTATCGGCTGAGATGGTTGGCGGCATGCAATGGGTATTGGATACCACGGTCGAATACGCAAAGACGCGTCAGCAATTTGGTCGACCCATCGGATCTTTTCAAGCAATTCAACATCAGTGTGCCGATATGCTCTTGATGACGGAGAGCGCACGTTCGGCTGTGTACTATGCAGCGTGGGCAGTAGGTGAAGACGCTCCTGGTTCAAGCACTGCAGTTTCAATCGCAAAGGCATACTGTTCCGATGCATTTCGAGAAGTGAGCAATCGGGGAATTCAGATTCATGGCGGAATCGGTTTTACCTGGGAGCACGATCTGCATTTGTACTACAAGCGCAGCAAGGCGTCGGAAGTGATGTTTGGCGATGCTACGTTTCATCGCGAGCGGATTGCGCGCGCAGTAGTTGACTAGACCGTGGCGACGTTGTGAAGACGTGAGGTGACCCAACAGCTTTGCGCAAAAAGTCGGGAATCCCCCGCACAGCAGTGCGGGGATTTGTTCAAGACCAACCTACAAGGAGCGAGGTTTGAAGAGCATCCCAATCCCAGCCAACGGCAGTTGGTGGATTTTTCAAGTCCAGCCTAAAGCACACTACTGTTCGAATCTGATGCTGGGCGCGGAGAACGATCCCTAATTCTTGAAAACTCGCTGGGACTCTGCGCGAAGCGACGAGTTTTTGGGAGATTGCCTTCGTAGGCTGGACCTGAACAATCCACCAACTGCCGTTGGTGGGATTTGGAAAGCTCTCAACGGCGCTGCTTGTAGGTTAGTCTTGAACATATCCCCGCACTGCCGTGCGGGGGATTTTGGACTTTTTGCACAACTACACGACTCTGCCGCGTTACGGCACTGACCATACATTCAATCAACCCTATGACAGCTCATATCAAACAACTCTTCGATCTTTCCGGACGAGTCGCGATTGTCACCGGCGGCTCGCGTGGCTTAGGCAAAGAGATGGCGGAAGGTCTGGCTGAGGCTGGAGCTTCACTCATGCTGTGCGCTCGACGTGAAGAATGGCTATGGCCCACAGTTGAAGAGTTTCGTGGTAAAGGATTCAAAACTGAGGGAATGCTTTGTGACGTTGCAGATTCTGAACAGGTCCAAAGACTTGTCGACAGCACCGTCGTGACTTACGGGCATGTCGACATTCTGGTAAACAACGCCGGCGTAAGTTGGGGAGAACTTCCCGAGAAGATGCCCATCGATAAGTGGCATCGAGTAATTGAGACCAACCTGACCGGCGCGTTTCTTGTGGCTCAGGCCGCTGGTCGTGAAATGCTCAAACGCGAGCGCGGGTGCATTATCAATATCGCCTCAGTTTCGGGCTTGCAGTCTTCGGCGAACGGACCGCACTATGTGGGGTACGCAGCAAGCAAGGCCGGAATGTTTGGCTTAACGCGCGAACTCGCCGCCTCGTGGGGAAGACAGGGTATTCGAGTCAACGCCATTGCTCCCGGATTCTTTCATTCACGGTTAGCAGATCAGGCGTTAGCAGTAGCGGAACCGTCGATCAAAGCACGAAACCCTATTCCGCGCGTCGGCGACGAAGGCGAACTAAAAGGTGTCGCCGTGTTTCTTGCGTCTGATGCGTCCAGCTACATTACCGGTCAAATCATAGTCGTCGATGGTGGACGTACAATCGTCTAAAAAATCCCTGCACCGCAGCTCATGAGCAAAGTGAAAACAAGTGTAAGTAACAGCGAATCAGTCTACGCATCCAGACCGTGGCTCGATCACTACAATTTCTGGGTGCCGGCCCACGTGAACTATCCGCGCCGACCACTTCACGAGATTCTCCGACTAACTGCTTCTGAAATTCCTGATCGTCCAGCTACAGCTTTCTTCGGCAAACATCTGACGTTTCGCGAGGTCAAGGAACAAGCGGACAAGTTTGCTACAGCACTGTCTCGACTCGGCATCAGGCAGGGCGATCGCGTCGGTATCATGTTGCCGAACTGCCCGCAGTACATCGTGGCCACGTTTGCCTTACTGCGATTGGGCGTGACGGTTGTTAACGTTAATCCCATCTACACGCCTCGCGAGGTGCTGGTTGTCGCGAAAGACTCCGAGATGTGTGCGCTGCTGACGCTAGGAGTTCTTGCTCCAGTTGTGCTCAGTGTTTCAGAACAAACGGCAATCAAGGGAATCATTATCACTTCCCTTGAAGAATACTCTGCGGCCGCGACTCCAACACCTGCGTTGGCTGGAACGTTGCGAATGGCTGATTTACTTGCCGGCGTCGACGAACCCGAACTTCCGCACATTGAGATAAACACCGACGACGATGTCGCTGTCCTCCAGTACACGGGTGGAACTACCGGCGTCCCAAAGGGAGCGATGCTCACGCACGCTAACATCTTCGCGAATGTCGTCCAGACCGAGTTGTGGGGGAATCGTGATACCAGGAAAGGCGAAGATCGCTACCTGCTTGTCATTCCCTTCTTTCACATCTATGGATTTACGGTAGGAATGATTGAAGGTGTCTGGCGTGGAGTGCAACAGATCCTGATACCCAAGTACGACGTCGAGGTCGTGCTGACTGCAATTCGCGACTATTGTCCAACTTACTTTCCAGCCGTTCCAACCATCTACATCTCGCTGCTCAATCACCCGAAAGCAAAGGAATACGGCATCGACAAAGTGCGAGCCTTCAATAGCGGCTCGGCGCCACTCCCACTCGAAGTCATCGATCAATTTGAACGCATGACTGGTGGCACACTCAACGAGGGTTACGGCTTGTCGGAAGCCTCTCCTGTGACACACTCGACGCCTTCGCTCGGTCGTCGTAAACCGGGAAGCATTGGTCTGCCACTCTCGGACACCGACATGAAGATAGTGGATCTTGAAACTGGACTGAGTGAGGTGCCGGTTGGTGAGGAAGGCGAACTTTGCATTGCTGGACCGCAAATAATGAAAGGCTATCTGAACAAGCCAGAAGAGACTGCAATCGCATTGCGGGCGGATGAAGCGGGACGACGTTGGCTATATACGGGCGATGTGGCGCGAATGGATGAAGATGGCTACACCTACATCGTGCAACGCAAGAAGGACATGATCATCGTTAGTGGATTCAACGTGTATCCATCGGAAGTAGAAGGTGTGCTTTACACGCATGAGGCTGTGATGGAAGCGGCGGTGATTGGCGTGCCGGATTCGTATCGAGGAGAAGCTGTTAAGGCGTTCGTAGTGCTCAAGGCCGGAGCGACAGCCACTCTGGAAGAACTAACTGCGCATTGTGAGACTGGTCTGGCCGAGTTCAAGGTTCCTCGCCATCTGGAATTTCGGACCAGTTTGCCCAAGACCGCTGTAGGGAAGATTCTTCATCGCGTGCTGCGCGAAGAATCAAAGTAAGATTGCGTCTCTGTGTACTCTGCGTCTCTCAGACCTCTGCGTTTCAAACAGGTCGAGAGCAAGGTTTAACGCAGAGGTCACAGAGACGCCGAGCCCACAGAGACCGATAATGCGACCTAAGAATTTCAACTCAGGACACAACAAGAGTCACTAGATTGATCACGCAACTATTGGAAGACAAAGTAGTCATTGTTACAGGTGCGGCGCGTGGGATCGGTCGCGCGTGTGCAGAACTTTTTGCTATTCATGGAGCAAAAGTGGTGTTGTCAGACATCGACTCGGAGCCAACGTTTGAAGCTGCAGGACACGTCGAGTCACTTGGAACTCAAGCGCTGGCCGTTCCCGGAGATGTAACAGACTCGGAGTTTGCTCCGAACCTGGTTAAGTCGACACTCGATCGTTTTGGTCGCATCGATGCAATCGTGAACAACGCCGGGTACACCTGGGACGGCACGATCCACAAGATGTCGGACCAGCAATGGCAGGCGATGCTCGACGTTCATCTGACGGCGCCATTCCGGATCATTCGTGCGGCTTCCGAATACTTGCGAGAGACGGCCAAGCGCGAGAAGTCTGAGCACGGTCGAGCCACTGCAAGGAAGATCGTCAACGTGAGTTCCACAACTGGAACACGCGGTAATGCGGGTCAAACAAATTACGCGGCGGGCAAGGCTGGAATTATCGGCGTTACAAAGACGCTTGCAAAGGAGTGGGGGCAGTTCAACATTCAAGTCAACGCGGTTGCCTTTGGATTCATAGAGACGCGCCTGACTCAAGCTAAGGAAGAGGGCCAACGCATCTCACGCGAGTCGGCTGATATAGCGCTTGGTATTCCGCAAGCCAGTCGGGACATTGCATTCAGAATGATTCCGCTCGGACGCGGTGGCACTCCCGAAGAGGGCGCCGGTGCAGTGCTGTTCTTTTGTTCACCGCTTTCCGATTACGTTTCGGGACAAGTGTTGGAAGTTACGGGTGGTTTGTGAGACATGAGTTACTCAATCAATCGTGTCGTTGTGATTGGCTCGGGAACGATGGGTGGAGGTATCGCGGCTCATGTCGCAAACGCCGGCATACCGGTTTACCTGCTCGACGTTGCGCCGACAGAGTTAACTGCCGAGGAAGAGAAGCGAGGACTAAAACTCGATCAGATACGCAATAGAATTGTTTCCGCGTCATTTGATCGGCTGAAGAAGTCGAAGCCACCTGCCTTCTTTACTCCACAAACTGTCGAACTCGTAACAATCGGCAATTTAACCGACAACTTTGAGTGGGTCGGTGAAGGCGACTGGATTGTTGAGGCGATCGTCGAGAACCTTGGCGTCAAACGCGAACTGGTTGCGCGCATTGAAGCGGTCCGCAAGCCTCGCAGCGTTGTATCAAGCAACACGTCCGGACTGCCGATAAATGCAATTGCGTCGGAAGCGTCGGAGAACTTCAAAACCCACTTCCTGGGCACCCACTTCTTCAACCCACCCCGCTACATGAAGTTGCTCGAAGTGATCCCTACCGTCGATACCGATCCTCAGATCACGGAGTTTATGAAAGTCTTTGGTGAGTCTCGGCTTGGTAAAGGCGTGGTCATTTGCAAAGACACTCCTAACTTTATTGGGAATCGTTTTGGATCTATTTCAGGTGCCACGACGCTCGGCTACATCCTCGAGAACAACTATACGGTTGAAGAGGCTGACGCGATCCTTGGACCGCTGATTGGTCGTCCACGCACTGGGATGTTTCGCTTACAGGATCTCGTAGGTCTCGACGTGTCTAGTTCAGTTGGCGAGAACTTGTACGGCTTGATTGAGCATGACGAATCGCGAGAGGTGTTGCGTAACTCTAAACTGCGCACTTTGCGTTTGACTCAAATTGAGCGAGGACGATTAGGCGACAAGACGGGACAAGGTTTTTATAAGAAGCCTGCAAAGGGAACTAAGGGCGAAATCCAATCCCTGGATCTTCAAACTCTGGAATATCGGAGTCGAATCGAGCCTGATATTCCTTCGCTAGCTGAAGCAATGAAGATCAAGTCGCTCTCACAACGGCTCCAATTTGTTCTGGCGCAGGATGACAAGGCCGGTGCGTTGGCTCGTCACGCAATCTTCAACTCACTGGCATACGCAGCGCGCCGGATACCGGAGATTACGGATCAGATCGTTAATGTTGACCGGGCTGTTCGTTGGGGGTTCTCCCATGAGTTGGGGCCGTTTGAGCTGTGGGATGAGTTGGGAGTGCGAAAGACTGTCGCTGAAATGGAAGCCGCGAATATCACGGTTGCTCCATGGGTAGTTGGAATGCTCGCCGCGGGTCACGAGACTTTCTACACTTCCGACAACGGCCGGCTGAGTTATTACGATCCGGCCCGGAAGACTTACACAGTTGAACCAGTGGACCCTCGAAAGATTGAGTTGGCAACTCTGAAGTCAGCCGGCCGTGTTGTTCGTGAGAATAAGGGTGCGAGCCTGATCGATCTGGGCGAAGGTGTGCTGTGTCTCGAGTTCCACACCAAAATGAACACGCTTGATGCCGACATCCGAGAGATGTTGCTGGAGTCAGTTGAAGAAGTTGAAAGAAACGACTGGGTCGGAATGGTTATCGGAAATCACGCACCCGATTTCTGTGTTGGAGCCAATCTGGCTGGAGGTTTGGCGGGCGCAGGTTCAGACGCCATCGAACGAAGCGTAAAGGGAATGCAGGACGCTCTCATGGCGGTGCGTTTTTGTTCGAAGCCTGTTGTGACCGCGCCGGCGGGGAAGACTCTCGGTGGTGGCGCTGAAGTATCAATGGCAGGCTCGAAAGTCGTAGCGGCGTCTGAAACGTACATGGGCTTGGTGGAAGTGAGTGTTGGTCTTATTCCCGGCGCTGGTGGCTGCAAAGAGCTAGTGCGACGCGTTCTATCGCCAGCCATGAAAATGAGCGGTAGCGACCCGGTTTCGTTGTTGCAGCAGCTGCTTCAGACAATTGGAATGGCGAAAGTGTCGACCAGTGGATCAGAAGCGCGATCATTCGGGTTCATGACGACCACCGATGAGATCGTGATGAATCGAGATCATCAGATCGCGGAA
>Ga0207689_10003532_pt1 | contig 14286 bp, 11 predicted proteins | sample KBSMisM52_FD_184312 | JGI IMG/M metagenome (GOLD analysis project Ga0207689, IMG submission 184312) | Miscanthus rhizosphere microbial communities from Kellogg Biological Station, Michigan, USA - KBS Miscanthus M5-2 (SPAdes) (version 2) | ecosystem: Host-associated > Plants > Roots >... | reverse complement strand
GAATCGGTCAATCCTGGCCGACACGAGTTCTTGGAATACATACGCATTCGACGTGAGCACCGTCGTGCGACGCGTAGACGCGAGTGGCAAAGCACGAGGTGTTCTTGATCGGGCGATGACGTATCGTGTCGAGCGTACGCTCACCGGTGGTAAGTGGAAAACCGTTTTAGAACTCCAGCCGTTGAGCGGCAACTTTTCGTCCAGCGGAGCCGCTCAGCGCGCGCACGGAGCGGTGAGGCGAATGGTTGATGACGGTGACGGAACTCCGCCGCGTTTCTATGATGCCGCGGGCACCGTCATCCGTGTGCCCACGCCGGCGCGCACGGGGATCCGACCTGACGGAGCGATCGAAAAGCCAGTGCCGTTCACCGGGCCGCGGCCGTCACCCGTCCAGAATCGTTCAGCAGTCAACTCGTTTCTGTTGAGCCCTGATGGGGTACCTGAGCGGCGTGCGGCTTTGCGTCGGGTATTCGGCGATCCAGACAGTGTCATGACGTCGGGACGTAACCGTTACACCGTTCGCCGTGGTGGGTCCGTCACAGTCGTTGTCGTTGACCCAGTGATCGCGGCGCCAGTGGAGATAACAGAGCAACGCGGCGGTGGCGTTTCGCTCCATGTTGTCCTCGAGTACGAAAAGGGCGCCGACGGAATCAGTATGCTTGCTCGAACACGCACGGAACGAGCCGCCTCCGGTAAGCGGCCTGCAACCGTTACCGAGACTACTTACCGGAACATTTTACTCGGCCGGAGCAACTAATCATGATTGCGATTTCTCGTTTGGCATACGCCGCGACGGCCGCCGTCGCGCTCGCCGCGATCCCCGCGCATGGTCTTGCGCAGTCAACCAAAGTCCTGTTTCTGCCGGGCAAAGGAGAAGGTTCGTCGGACTGGTCGTCAACAGTGTCCGCGGTTCAGTCATCCGGTCTCCAGCTCAGCAGCGTCGGCGCGGCGGATCTTCCCGGGGGCAGCGTCTTCCCATCGCAGCTCAGCTGGCTCACAACATATTACTCATCCTCGCTCGGCTCGAATAGCGTAGTGATTGGGCATAGCAACGGTGGCATCGTTGCCCGTCTCGCGAGCTACGGGCAATCCCTGCTCGGGACAGCCACCATAGCGTCACCGAATCAGGGCTTGCCAGCAATCACCAATGCAGACGCTCTCGTAGAGTACGGTTCCGACATGTTATGGGACGCGGCCGTCACCATCAACGACTTCTTGGCGGGCGACTATTACTGGCTGCTGGACGACAGAGGTGGCCTGAGGAATTTGGACAGGTGAGATAAGTGGAAATCGGCGCTCCACGAGGCGATACTCTCGCCAACCAGGAGGCCCGTTTCCGATGCGACGACCCCGCCGCAACCACTCACCGGCATTCAAGGCCAAGGTGGCCTTGGCCGCGATCGAAGGCACCGCCACGCTCGCCGAGCTCGCCCAGCGCTTCGACGTGCATCCCAACCAAATCACCGAATGGCGACGCCAGCTCGTCGCCAACGCGGCGGACGCGTTCGTGAGCGAGAGCGAACACCGCGAGCCGTCGATTGATGTGAAGGCCCTGCACGCCAAGATCGGCCAACAGGCGCTGGAGTTGGATTTTTTGTCCAACGCGCTCGGGCGCGACCGCGGCCCGAGCGGAAAGCGATGATCAGTCGCGAACACGCGCTTGCCGTCACGACACAAGCGAAGCTCCTCGGGCTGTCTCGGGCCTCGGTGTATTACACGCCGGCGCCCGTGGACGAGACCGAGCTCGCACTCATGCGCCGGCTCGACGAGCTCCATCTCGAGCTGCCCTTTGCCGGGAGTCGGATGCTGCGCGATCTCCTCCGCGCCGAGGGCGTCGCCATCGGGCGCGAACACGTACGCACGCTGATGCGGCGCATCGGCATCACCGCCATTTACCAACGGCCCAAGACGACGCAACGGCACCCGGTGCATCCCGTCTTCCCGTACCTCCTCCGCACGCTCACGGTGACGCGGCCGAATCACGTATGGGCGGCCGATATCACGTACATCCCGATGGCACGCGGCTTTGTCTACCTCGTCGTGGTGATGGACTGGGCGAGTCGGAAGGTCCTCAGCTGGCGGCTCTCGCCGACGCTCACCGCCGACTTCTGTGTCGCCGCGCTCGAGGAAGCGCTCGCCCGCTTCGGCACACCCGCGATCTTCAACACCGATCAGGGCAGCCAATTTACCAGCGCCGAGTTCCTGAACGTGCTGCGCCGGCGACAGATCGCGATCAGCATGGACGGGCGAGGCTGTTGGCGCGACAACGTCTTCGTCGAACGCCTCTGGCGCTCGGTCAAGTACGAGGAGGTCTACCTACACGGCTATGAGACCGTGTCCGCCGTCCGGGACGGGCTCAGGCGTTATTTCCAGTTCTTCAATCAACGTCGCCCGCACCGCGGGCTCCGTTCTCGAACCCCGGATGGTGTTTTCTTTACCGCACTGCCCGACCTGCTTACTCCATCACCCCGCGCCATTCCACTTATCGACGCCGCCTAACCTGTCTCAAACCGTTAGGCCACCTCTGACTACTCAGGCTTTCCGAACCTGCCGCTCATATCATCAATCTGGTCGTCAGGCTACGAAATAGAAGTTGAGGTCTGGGAAGATGATGGCTTCTGGTGGGACAATCATTACGATGATTTCACGATTCGTGGCGAAAGCGACAACTTTCCCGGCGGCGCCATTTGGCACGCGACTGGCGGCAGTCGCTGTGCCGATGGCTTCGGCAGTGAACCTTGGCCCCCTTGCCCATTCTATAATACGAGTCCCGATCCGACGACGGCTCGGTTTTGGGGCATGATCAACTTCAACGTGAAGTGGTGAGACCGAACCGGGCGACGCCTACGCTGGCGGCGTCGCCCGACCTCAGGCCGCCACTTGGGAACGCGCCCAAGACGCACATGGGACGCGCGATGGAGCCCAACGATGATGATTGCACCGAGGAACCAGCGCACTCTGTTCGGCGCATTTTTCATCGCAACGTTGGTCGCTCCTAGTGCCGCGTTCTGCCAAGAGACGAGTCAGCTCATCGGGCGGGTCGTGTCGACGAACGGAACCGCGATTCGACATGCCGAGGTACTCGTCGTCGGGACGCAATGGACAACGTTCACCACTTCCGAGGGAACCTTCCACTTTGTCCTGCCGGCTGGTGAATGGCGCTTGTCGGCTCGACGAATCGGGTTCACTCAACGTGACGTGTCCGTCGCTTTCCAAGCGAAAGACGCCCCTGACACGGTTCGCATCGTTCTCGAGGTCTCTCCTGCCGATATTCAGGGAATCACAACACGCGCCTCCGTTGTCGATCTTCTGACCACAACGGCGACGCGTGACAATGTTCGCCAACTACCGGCGCTCGGCGAACCGGACCTCCTTCGCGTGGTTCCATTTCTTCCTGAGGTTCAGCAGCCGAATGACATGCGCGGCGCCCTTCATCTGGCGGGTGGCGCCGCAGATGAAACCGGCATGTTCCTCGAAGGATATCCGCTTCAGTGGCCGATGCATCTCAATGGAGTGTTCGGATCCTTCAACGTCGCTGCGCTTGATCGTGCCGATGTGCGGATTCACCACCTTCCAATTGAACGCTCAGGGCCCCTCGGTGGCGCTATCGAAATCTTTCCACGGAAAGCGGACAGCAACACAGTCGACGCTGTCCTAACGCTTCTCTCGGGAGGTGCGACGGCGACGAGGCACCACCTTGCGCAACTGGACATTTTGGCAAGCGGAAGGGTCACCTACGCAGACGCGATCGCTGGGCGAATTGGCCTCGGCCAGAACTCGGATCTTGCCATCCCGCGGTTTGCTGACGCGCTCTTACGTGTCGAGCGACCGGGGAGGATCGATTGGAGCGCGGTCGGTTTTCTCACGCGCGACCAGTCACACCGCGTGATTGGAGGCGGCGAACCGCTCACATGGGGTGAAGCTCTGTTCGGCACCCGTGGCGCGACACAAGTCGGCGCCTGGACCGCGAGCGCTCTCGTTTCGCACGACTTCGCGGACGTGCGTTTCCACTCGGGGCTGCGACCGGGAGATGCGATCAATGTGGAGCAATCTTGGACTGCGGTCACCGCTTCAATTCGTCGGGAATGGCAGACCGCTCAGTTGACGGCTGGTGTGAACAGCGATTTCCGACGAAACCGGGACGCCTGGAACAGTACTGAAGCCCTTGCCGCGTTCGCCGACAATATTCCCGCCGTCTTTCAGTACGATGACGACCAACGCCTTTTGGCCGGATTTGTCGAAACGGCCCGCGAATTGGGAGCAGGCTGGCGGACAACGTTTGGCGCGCGAGGTCAGCTCGCTGGAGCGCAGGTCATTGCACCGCGTTGGTCGCTGTCAGGTCCAATTGCACCGGGCGTCCACGTTGACGCCGCGATCGAACGCCGTGCCCAATTCGATGTTCAGCTTTCGAGTATCGCAAACGGAGGCGTCGCGCAGCCCACATATTTTCTCGAGTATCCGCGACGCAGCGACAATGTGGCGGCAGAGTTTACATGGCGATCCGGTGCGGGAGCGGGCCGAACGACGCTGCACCTCACGCCATTCCGACGTTGGTACCGCGACCGGCCTCTGCTTGTAATAGATACGGTCCATCGAGAGCGATTCCCGGTATTGAGGCGTATCAACGCCAATTCATATGGAGGAGCGCTCGCCTTGGACTATCGGACGGATGCGGGTGCGGTTGTACAAGGGAGCTACACATATCAGCGCGCCTTTCAGTTCATCGATGGCGTTCGCATGCCGGCGGATTGGGATTCGCCTCACGCACTTACTGGCTTCCTCAGCATACCGGTACCGTGGCACTGGACCTTGAACATTGCCGCGCAAGCGCGCTCCGGCATCCCGACAACGCCAATCGCCGCGCGAATCTTCGTACCATGGGGACTCACGGACAGCCTTTACGAGGCGCGATATCTCGACGGCGCACGTAATTCGGCACGTTTGAGTTCTTTTAACCGGGTAGACTTTGGCTTGTCGCGATCATGGCGCGGGCTAGGCGCAACTTGGGCAGTCGACCTGCAAGCACTCAACGCATTCTTTCGTGAGAACGCGCTCGAATACAACTGGCGACTCTTTTTCGCATCGATGGGAAGCTCCGAATCGGTTACGTCGAAGCGCGGTTTACCCATCGTGCCTTCATTGGGGATTCGAGCGACGTGGTGAAGTGGCGACACGTGCCCAACTTGGGCCTCGCGTTTTCCCTCGCCTGCTCAGACGGAACTGGCCTTGTCCTTCGCAATGAGCAGCCGATGTTTTACCTCGTCTTATCGAGGCCATCGGTTGGCTCCGCACCGAGCCAACCGCTGGCGGCATTGTTGGCCACCACCGGGACGCCCGTCAAGGCCGAATACCGCGACGCGGATTCTTTTATAGTGCGCCGCGTTCGCGACGGACGGTTGCTCGCATGGAGCAGCCGCGGATTGTCCGGTGGAATCGACACCGATCCGCGCGCAATCATCGAGGCCCCCGGGAACTATGTTCTGGCCCGTGAAGACAGCGGTGCCCTTCTTGGCCGGGCCGGGCTCACGGGTGGGGATGTATATAGGCTAGACGCATCCACCAAGGGGGTTTCAATCCATGGCGAAGTTGTGCTTCCTGAAGATCCCCGCCCCACGATCGATGTGTCCCGCGGACAAGTCGTGGTTCGGTGGAATCGCGCGCGAGGCGCTGCGGCTTATTTGGTGACTGCGACGACAGAGCGAGCTGGGACGGTGATGACGGCCGATACAGCGATGCTCTTGCGATTCGATGCGCCGGACCCAAATCAGCCCGCTACGCCGATTCTTCGAATCATCGCGTTGGACGAGAACTACAGACGCTTTATCACTGACACGACCGTGAGGTCGGCCGGGCTGGTTAATGCCCTCGGTCTATTTGGTGCGATTTCAGTCGCGGAGACGACCTACCAGCGGCCGAAGAGCGCCGTCCCCCAGCGCGACCCAAACGATCTTCCGTGGTGGTCGGCACGGCTAACCAAGCTAATTCCCTGCCCGACTACGAACGATCATTGTTGGGCACCAGCGCCGATCTGCCACCAGACCTTTCGGCCCGGCGGCAAATCGTGCAATACTAAGGGCTAACAGCTCTTCGCACGCACCCTCGACGCAGCCACCGAGGCCGCAAATGACGAAAAAGGACGACAACTCAATTACCCGCCGGGATTTCGTTTCCGACGCGGGCAAAGTCGCATTGGGCGCGCTCGTCGCGCCGCACATTCCGATGATCGTGCCACGCCACGTGCTGGGCGGCGTCGGATATCAGGCGCCGAGCGACACCGTGAACTTCGCGGTGATCGGATTCGGTGGGCAGGGCTCGGTGAACGGGACCGCGCTCGCCGGCACGGAGCAGCTCGTCGCGGTGTGCGACGTCGATCAGGGCTTCGCGCGCAAAAAGATGGAAGAACACATCCGCCCTCGCGGCAACAACCCGCCGAGCGCCGGAGCGCAAAGGCTCCAGACGCAGTACGAGAAGGCGGCGAAGTACACCGACTTCCGCGAGATGCTGGAGAAGGAGAAAGGAATCGACGGTGTCGTCGTCGCGACGCCCGATCATGTCCACGCCGTCGCGGCGAAAGCGGCAATGGATCTCGGGAAGCACGTGTACGTCCAGAAGCCGCTGACGTGGTCGGTGCACGAGGCGCGGGTGCTGCGCCAAACGGCGCTCGCTAACAAGAAGCTCGTGACGCAGATGGGCAATCAAGGCCATTCGACCGACGGCGCGCGTCTGATCAACGAGTGGATCGCCGCGGGCGTGATCGGTCCGGTGCACGAAGTTCATGTGTGGACCAATCGCCCAGCCGGCTACTGGCCGCAGTTCGTGCCCCGACCGGGTGCGACAGTGGTGATGCCCGCGCCGGGCACTCTCAATGGATTCGCCTCGGCTTGGGGACAGAACATCGTCAACGGCACGTTGGCGCGCGCGATGGCGTCGGGCGAGGTTGCGCCGCCGCCCGACATGCGCTGGGATCTCTATCTCGGTCCGGTCGCCGAAGACATCCCATATCATCCTATCTATCACCCGTTCAACTGGCGCGGCTGGCTCGACTTCGGCATGGGCGCGCTCGGCGACATGGGCGCGCACCTGATCGATCATCCGTTCTGGGCGCTCGGGCTGACCTATCCGACGAGCATCGAGGCAACGTCGTCGCCGTTCGGCACGATGACGATTCCGGGCGACCCGAACGCGCCCGAGGGGTCGCCGGCGCGGCGCAACAAGAGCAAACCGGTGTCGTATCCGCTCGCGTCGACGGTGCACTATCAGTTCGCAGCGCGCGGCAATCAGCCGCCGGTGAAGCTGACGTGGTGCGACGGCGGACTCTTTCCGCCACGACCCGACGTGCTGCCCGATACCGGACCGGATGCGGTGCTCAAGTCCGAAGGCGGCGTGATCTTCATCGGCGAGAAGGGGATTCTCATCAACGACACGTACGGCGACAACCCGCGTGTGTATCCGGAGTCGCTGCAGCAGGTCGCGAATCAGGTGCCGAAGTCGACGCCGCGCATCACGTGGAGCCACGAGCAGAATTGGGCGAAGGCGATCAAGGGCGAAGCGACGGCGAGCTCGCCGATCGAGTACGCGGCGCAGCTCACGGAGACCATGCTGCTCGGCGTCGTCGCGCTGCGCGCGGGCCAGGGCAAGAAGGTGCTTTACGACGGCGAAAAGATGCAGATCACGAACGCGCCGGACGCGAACCAGTTTCTCACACGGGAGTACCGGTCAGGATGGGCGATCTGATGCGCAACAGCCTCGTTCTCGCCGCGTTGGTCCTGGCGGCGTGTCATCCCGGTGGAGTAAGAGCACCAGTGCGAACCGCGGCGAACATCGCGCAGGCGTCGGGCCAGTGGCACAGCCTGGCCGCCGAGTCGTCATGGCGCGGATACAAATCGGATGTTGTCCCGAACGGATGGACGTTCGCCGACGGCATGATCAGCAAGACGCGAGGCACGAGGGACATCGTTTCGCGCGACGAATTCGGCAACTTCGAGCTCGAGTTGGAATGGAAGCTCGCCACGGAGGGAAACGCCGGCATCTTCTACCGTGGTACCGAGGAATACGATCACATCTATTGGAGCGGGCCCGAATATCAGTTGCTCGACGACGCGAACGCGCCCGACGGCAAGAATCGCCTCACGTCCGCGGCGTCGGCGTACGGGCTCTACGCTCCGCCCGCCGGTGTCGTGAAGCCCGCCGACCAGTGGAATACGACGCGCATCGTCATCAACGGCGCGCACGTGGAGCACTGGCTTAACGGACAGAAAGTGGTGAGCTACGAGCTGTGGAGCCCCGACTGGAAGGCAAAGGTCGCGGCGAGCAAGTTCAAGGATTGGCCGAATTATGGTTTGGCAAAACGCGGACACATCGCGATCCAGGGCGACCACAACGGCGCGCTAGCGATTCGCAACATTCGCATCAGGGAGCTGCCATGAGCGCAGTACGTACGCGACTGTCGGCGATGATGTTCCTGCAGTACTTCGTGTGGGGCGTGTGGTTCGTGACGATGGGCACCTATCTCGGACAGACGCGCCACTTCACGGATCAGCAGATAGGCGCGGCGTACGGCGCGATGGCGATCGCGGCAATCGTAACACCGTTCTTCCTCGGAATCGTCGCCGACCGCTTTTTCGCGAGTGAGAAGCTGCTTGCGCTGCTGCACATCGTCGGCGGCGTGGTGATGTGGTTCGTCTCGACGCAGGAGAGCTGGAGCACGTTCTATCCGCTGCTCCTGGTGTACGCGCTCTGCTACATGCCGACACTGTCGCTCACCAACTCGATCTCGTTCCACAACGTGCAGGATCCGGCGCGCGACTTCCCGATCATCCGCGTCCTCGGGACGATCGGGTGGATCGTCGCCGGGATCATCGTCGGCAAGGTGTTACACGCCGACGCGTTGGCAACGCCAATGCGCATCGCGTCGGTCGCGTCGGTCATTCTCGGTCTGTATTCGTTCGCGCTGCCGCACACGCCCCCAAAGGCGGCAGGCCAGCCGTTCAGCGCGCGCGACGCGATCGGACTCGATGCGCTGAGTCTCCTCAAGAACCGTGACTTCCTGATCTTCGTGCTCGGCTCGTTCCTGCTCTGCATCCCACTCCAGTTCTACTACACGTTCACGAATCTCTTTCTGAACGAGATCAAGGCACCTGAGCCGGCATTCATCCAGACGTTCGGCCAGATGTCGGAGATCCTGTTCATGCTACTGTTGCCGGTCGTGCTGCGGCGCTTCGGCATCAAGGTGATCATGCTCGTCGGCATGCTGGCCTGGTCGCTCCGTTACTTCGCGTTCGGCAACGGGAACATTGGGTCGGGAATGTGGCTGCTTTACGCCGGCATTCTGCTGCACGGCGTGTGTTACGACTTCTTCTTCGTGAGCGGCCAGATCTACACCGATCAACGCGCGGGCGAGAAGGTTCGCGCGGCGGCGCAGGGGTTCATCAACTTCGTGACGAACGGCGTCGGATATCTCGTGGGCGCCGCGGTGTCGGGGCGAGTCGTGAACCAGTACGCGACGGTCAGCGGCTCACAGGTGACGCACGACTGGCATTCGATCTGGATCGTGCCGGCGACGGGGGCGTTCGTCGTGTTCGTCCTTTTCGCGCTGCTCTTCCGGCCGAAAGCGGAGCGGGAACCGGCGATCATCGAGCCGACCGGAGCCAGCGCGCCCGCGTAGCATTGCTGCTGTCATCCTGAGCGAAGCGAAGGATCTACTGTCATTGCTGAGTGGCTGGCTACTCAGACCAATACGATAGGTCCTTCGTCGCTTTCGCTCCTCAGGATGACAAGTTGCTACGGTTCGCCGACCTTCGGCACGACGTACACCTTTCGCAGCGCGGCGAGATACTCGTCGTGAAGCGACTTGATCGTCTGGAACTCGCGCTTGACCATCGCGCGATACTCGGCGTGCGTCGCGAAATCGAACAGGAGGGCGGCCATCGCCTGCGCGTCGACGGCAAAGCCCTGATGCCCCACCGGGCCCAGTGCGTCCTGTTCCATCTCGTACGTATGATTTGGCGCGTTGGAGCTCTTCGCGCTGAAACCGACGCCGGGAATCGCGCTCGATACGCTTCCCGTCTCTTCGTAGCCCTGCGGCTTGCCTGGCTCGGGCAACACGCCGGTCGCGCCGTATTTCTTCTCATACGCGAATGCGAGCTCGTCGAGCGAGCCGACGCTGATGCCGTCGCGGTCCTTGCCGTAGTGGTCGATCTTGACCTTGGTGCCGGTCGCTAACGCCGCGCCGCGCGCGGCGTTGTCGATCATCTCGGTGAGCTGCGCCAGGTACACTTCGTCCGGATAGCGAATGTAGAAGTCGGCGACCGTGCGATCGGGAACGACGTTGGGCGCCGCGCCCCCCTCCGTGATCACGCCCTGCACGCGCGCTTCGGGGCGAATGTTGCTCCGGATCGCGTCGATGTTGTTGAAGAGATGAATGACTGCCGTCAGGGCGTTGCGGCCGTTCCACGCGGTGAGTTGATGCGCCGGCGCGCCGGTGAAGGTGTACTTCGTACCGTCGATGTTCATGCAGCACGTGCCGAAGCCCGGTGCCGGTCTGCTGGTGACACTCGTTGCGTGGCTGCGAATGAGAATGTCCGCGCCGTCGTAGACCTTCGACTCGTACATCACCGTCTTCGCGTTCGGCGGCATCATCTCTTCGCCCGGTGCACCGTACACGGTCACGGTTCCAGGCGTTTTTGTTCGCGACAGATACTCCGCCATCGCCACTGCCGCCGCGAGGCCGATCGGACCTTGCGTGCTGTGCTGATCGCCGTGGAACGCGCCCTTGGTGCCGCGCAGCGCGTCGTATTCAACGATCACGCCAAGGTTGGGCGCGCCGCTGCCTTTGGCGTAGCGCGCGACGAACGCTGTCGGGAGACCTGGCGTCCCCATTTGCACGGTGAAGTCGTGCTTCTTGAGATAATCCGTGAGGATCTGCACCGATCGTTTTTCTTCGAAGCCGATCTCCGGATGCCGAGTGATGTCGTCGCCCATCGCCAGCAGCTCGGTGTCCATCAGCTGTTTGGCGCGCGCTACGACTTGGTCGCGAGCCGCGTTCGGCCCGGTGAGCTTGGCGACGAGCGCCGGAAGCTCGAGTGATCGCTCGAGGGAATCCAGCTTGCGGACGACGTCACGCGCGGCGTCGCGCTCGGTCGGCGTCTCCTGACCGAACACCGTCCGCGTCGACGTGACGCAAAGCAACAGGGCGACGGTTCGCAGCTTGAGCATTCTCATCTCCGGTGACATGAGCTATGGGAACCTGGTCGTGCGTCTGTCACATCCGCGACCGCGAAGCATACCTGACCACCGACGATTTCAACAATTAGATACGGGACAACTCGGAGACAGCACGGACAACAAACAGGAAATCTTTTGATTGTGATGCCGTCGCGATGTCTTGCGCCAAGGCTGGCCCCTGTAGGTCTTCCCGTTTCATTCCTAGTTGTCCCGTATCCAACCGTACCAACCGTCCACGTTCCCAGATGCCGGCTTGGTCGCGATCCATACGAACCGGACTCGAATTCCGGCCCCTAGACGTAGCGTCCGACGGCCATGGTAATTACGGCGATGACGAGCAAGGGCAGCACGATTTTCGTGCCGCGTTGGATCCGCGACTGATAGCCGGCGAGTTGTGTCGCGGCTTCGCCCTGCGGCGGACCGCCGCTCGCCTTGAGTATCTTCGCGATCTCACCCATCGATTTGCCGATCATCACGCCGCCGATGAGAAACGCGATGATCGCCGCGAGCGCGCCAATGCTGTACGTCATACCCGAGCGCGTTCCAGCCCAACCGCCGCCGGAGCTTGTATTGCGCCAGAAGAGAAAGAGGCCGGCTACCACGTTGAGTCCGGCCACTGCGGGGAAGTAGGCCGCGATCCGCGTCTTCGTGAGCAGATGGCCCATGAACTGGCCACCCGCCGGCCCGATCGCGCGCACCGTCGGCTGAACGAACAGCGCAATCAAGACGATTCCACCGACCCACAGAATCCCGGCGAAAATGTGCAGCAGACGAAACAGCAGCATTGCCGAATACATCGATACCCTCGTGGCGAATGTGATTAGGTGCGCTGCAACAACACGATTCCCGCGAAGCGGGCGAAACGTTCCTGCGTCTCCCGAGAGCGAAGCTTACCGATGAAGTTCCACAGCCACGCCATCGCCATCTGCCGATCCAGGCGCTTCGCTTCCAACCACGACGATCGGAACTGCTCCTCCCGCCAACCGTAGGGCGCGAAGAATTTGGTGCCTTCTTCGGGCGCGAAGCGGAACGGCGCGTTGCCCGCGTCTACGCGCTTCCCCCAGCTGCGCGACATCCATTTCAGCAGCATCGGACTCGCGAGGTCGATCACCCACCAGCGGAAACTCGGTGGGTCGTGGAGATCGCGCGCGAGTCCCGCGACGTCATCGGGTGTCAAATAGATCAACAATCCCTCGGTCAGCACGAGTACGCGCGACGACTGGGCGCCCACCTGTGCGAACAAGGCGCGTCGCCGCGCCGCGTCCGTGAGATCGACCTTCACGGCCTCATAGCGCACGACGGGTTTCTCGTCGCGCAGCATGTCGGTCTTGTAGTCCAGGATGCCCGGCAGGTCGACGTCGATCCAGCGGAGCGTCGACGGAAGCGACGACATCCGCCAGGCGCGTGCGTCCAACCCGGCGGCCAGGTTCAACACGCAGTCGACGCCGGCCGCGACGCGATCGACGATGAGCTCGTCGAACACCGCCGTGCGAACGATCATGGCCCACGCCGCCTGCGTCCCGCGCGGCATCGTGTCGACGATCTCCTGCCCCTTGGCGCCGGCGAGGCGACGCGCGAACGGATCGCGGAAGATCGGGTCGCGACGCTCGCTCTCCATCGCCCGATACACGGCAACCCAGCGGGCGGTATCAGAGACGTTTTCGATCGGCATGAGCGCTCAGGTGGGCTGGACTCTGGGCGCGAGTGGACCCGCGCCACGCGGATGCTACCGGCCAAGCTTGAGACTGGCTAGAGGCTGGAGAACGGACCCTAGCGACCCGGAGGGATCGGGGCGCAGAATAATCCCGACCCCAATCCCCGGACTGTCCAGATGTCACGCCGTTCCCGCACGCTCGAAGGCCTCGTCGTCCTCGGTCTTTGTATCGCTCCGCTGACAGGCGGCGACGCGCAGACGCGAATGCTTCGCTCGCCGACCGTGAGCAAAACGCAGATCGCATTCGCGTACGCCAACAACATCTGGACCGTGGATCGCGGCGGCGGACTGGCGCGCCGGCTGACCAGCTTTCAGGGGACCGCCGAGAACCCGAAGTTCTCGCCCGACGGAAAGCTGATCGCGTTCAGCGCGCAGTACGGGGGCAACGTGGACGTCTACGTCATTCCCGCCGAGGGCGGTGAGCCCAAGCGGCTGACCTGGCATCCCGGAGGCGACGTCGTCCAGGGCTGGACGCCGGACGGCAAGTCGGTCGTCTTCGCCTCAGGCCGCGCGACGTCCGCGCCAAACGCGGCGCCACGTTTCTGGACGGTGCCGGTGGAAGGGGGCGTCGAGCAGCCGATGGCGCTGCCGCGCGCCTATCAAGGCAAGATCTCACCCGACGGTCGCCACGTGGCGTACCGCATGAACAACTCGTGGGACGAAGAGCGCCGCAACTATCGTGGCGGGCAGAATCGTCCGATCTGGATCGTCGACCTCAAGACGTACGATCTCGAAACGACGCCGAACGGCACGGCGACGGATCTGGTCGTCGCCCAGGCCGGCGCCCCACGCGGCTCCGCGCACTTCGCGCCGAACAATCCCGAGTCCAAGAACATGGATCCGGTGTGGGTCGGCAACGACATCGTCGATTTCATCTCCGATCGCGATGGCGTGGCCAACGTCTGGAGCTACGACAGCAAGACGAAGAAGCTGACGCAGCTCACGTCATACTCCGACTTCGACGTGAAGGCGCTCGACGCGGCGTCGGACGGCAGCGCGGTCGTGTTCGAGCAGGCGGGCAACATCCATCTCATGGAGAAGGGCGGAAAGGAGCACGTCGTGAACATCACGGCGGCGGGCGACTTCCCGTGGATGATGGCGCAGTGGAAGGACGTTACCACGAACATGACGAATCTCGCCCTGTCGCCCACCGGCAAGCGGATTGCCGTCGAGGCGCGCGGCGAGATTTTCACGATTCCGGCCGAGCGTGGCGACGTTCGCAATCTCACCAACTCGAGCGCATCGGCGGAGCGCGAGCCGGCGTGGTCGCCCGACGGCAAGTCCCTCTCGTACTTCAGCGACCGCTCGGGCGAGTACGCCCTCTACATAGAAGCGGCCGATGGCCTGAC
>Ga0207689_10003531_pt1 | contig 14286 bp, 13 predicted proteins | sample KBSMisM52_FD_184312 | JGI IMG/M metagenome (GOLD analysis project Ga0207689, IMG submission 184312) | Miscanthus rhizosphere microbial communities from Kellogg Biological Station, Michigan, USA - KBS Miscanthus M5-2 (SPAdes) (version 2) | ecosystem: Host-associated > Plants > Roots >... | reverse complement strand
TCTATCTTATACGGCAGGTTTCAAAAACGCATTTTTCTTATTAACTATGGCCTGTTAATGTTTATGCAACGCAGGTCTTATCTGTATATATACCTGTCCGCCGACGGGAAGATTACCATATAAATTTTGCAAGCCTGAAGGAATAAAATTTAATTTAAACTGGGTGCCAACGGCCAACGCCCCACTACCCTTTTCAAATAGTGTCCTGTTATATCCAAGTGATACTGTATGTACCGGAAAAGTTCTTTCTCCTAACATATCTTCAAGGTTAAGTTCTTCCGTAGATTTTTGCACAAACTCATACCGGCTATACAATGCATTTTTTCCAAACCGGTGATTATCTTCAAATAAAACTGAATGCTCGTGATGACCATCGCTCTTATCATTGTATCCCCATACCAGGGCCGCATCGTATTGCTGCGATGAACTGATTTTCTTTGAATATAAAACAGAAGCGGTCGTTCTCGTCACATCAACACCCGGTTCTTTTATTTCAGGTTCGTGCACAAACCCCTGGGAGAATTGAACGGCCCAGTTCTTTGTTGGGTTATAAGATAACCTATAGCTGTAACTATTAAAATTAATTTTATCAAAACCATATCTTTCTTCATCTGGTTCACGGCCATTAAATGATGATCCTTCTGCTTTAAAATTTTTATATCTGAAACCAATCGTTGCCGCACCAAATGTAATGTGCGTTGCATCCTGCCAATGATGTCCTAACGGCGCATCAGGGTTATTCATGGATGAAATACGGTGCATAAATGCCGGAGGGCCTAATGCAGGCTCGCCGGGATAGCCAAAATAACCGAACACATCAATATCTGTACTGATCATTTGTGTATACCCGATTGTCAATCCCGAAAAAAGGTCATGAGGGTGCTGCCGGTCAACCAAACGCTGATCCTTATACGTTTCACCAGATTGCAATAAAAGAGGATACCCTCCCCCACCTTCCGTCAGTCTGTCAAGACTAATCATCGCTGTGGCATTCAGGAGACCTTTCTTTCCGATTTTCCTGTTCATCATTGCCATAAACCAATTGGGAGCATCTGTTTTATTGGCGCCGCGGTTACCATTATTGAAAATATCTGTATTGGTATATCGCAAAAAAATACTTCCATGAAACATCCAATCCGTATTCTTTCCCTGTTTCATAAGCATGTACATCGGCGATTCATCCGGTAGCCAGCTTGTTCCGGAACCATTCCTGTTCATCGGCAGGTTACGCGAAAAAGAATGGGATGGCATTGAATGATCCATATGCATATCCATATTGTGCATATCATGCATGTCTTTTGGTTTCGTTGAGTCTTTCATTACATGATGTTCATGCTGACCGAAAGACCTGGTAACAGCGAGCAGAAGGAGGATAAATACTAAACCATTTTTCATATAGATTAAATTTTCTTTGAAAAAAAGAATCGGTTTATTCCAGTGACGTACTTATTATTTTCATTTTATACGATGAAAAACATACACAAGCTCATAACTACCATCAGCATATCTTCAAAAAGAGTAACCTTACTCAAAGGAATCTTAATAACAGTTCCAAGGCAGGCACATTGAAACGTTTTTTTCAGCAAAAGACTTTTAATTACACCGATGGAACTGACCCCCATGATGATAAATGTTGCAATAGTTGTACCCCTGATTCCGAAACCTGTAAGAAACAAAATCCCAAGAATTAATTCAATAAAGGGATAAATAAAACCCCACACAGGTATCTTCCCGGCAACAATATCATAAGTACTGTATCCCTCTGCAAAGCCCCGGAGATTCATTATTTTAAAGAAAGAAAAAACAAGAAAGAACCCGGCCATGAAGTGACGCATCCAAATCATCCAGTCAAATTCACTGGCGCTGATCTGTACTAATAAAGTAACTCCCGCTATATATCCAAAAATTAAAAAAATGGGAAAATAGGATGGGTTACTGAGACCATCTTCTTCTGCGTTATTTGCAATATGGTGTTTCATGCCTCCATCTGCTTCCTTGATCGTATAATTTCCAGCCTTACTGATCGCCTGCTGCAATGCAGATGTTGATATGTGCCTACTCATAGTTATTGTCGCCTGGGGTGATTGCAATTGTACCTCTGCCGATTCAATATCTCCAAGTTTTAATAATTCATTTTTCACTTTTGCAACACAATTGTTACAAGTCATACCGATGATGGAATATTTGTGAGTCATACGATAATTTTTATATCACAAATTTCCGTCTAATCCCCGAAGCACCCGTTACAAGATTCTTTGGCCTTGTTACACTATTTACTGATTATAACTTGTCTATCGGCTTGCGGTGATGATCCTTTAGTTTTTTAAATTGAGTAGGTGTAAATCCGGTAATCTTCTTAAACTGGTTACTCAAATGAGCAACACTGCTATATCCCAATTTAAATGACATTTCATTAAGAGTTAGCTCATCATAGACTAACCACTCTTTTACTTTCTCTATTTTTTGCAGAATAAAGAATTGTTCGATCGTATTATTTTCAACAGAAGAAAAAAGGTTACTGAGATAATTATAATCTTTGTGCACATGACCGGACAGGTAACTTGATAAATTTTCTTTCATTGTGTCCAGGTCGCCGTAGTGTACAAGACTGACTATATGATTCTTAATTGCTTCTACCAATGAGGCTTTAGAGTCATCCAGCAACTCAAACCCCTCGTTGAATAACTGACTCTTTATTCTTATTAATTGCTCATTGGTCAGTTCACCATCCAGGATCACTTTTCCCAACTCAATGTGAACAGGTTCTGCAAGTGCCCGTTTAAAAATTTCTGTTACAGATTTTACACAGCGGCCACACACCATATTCTTTATGTGCACCTCTATCATTTTCTTTGTTTCAATGCATTTAAAAAAGCCCATTCATAGCTCAGCAGCCAGCTTTCTTTACTCATTCGCTCCATATTTCCGTTTAGCTGAAACCGGTAACCCAGGTTTATCTTTGAGGTGCTGTTAAATATAAACTGTACAGCCGGTGCAAGATCCCAATAATGCGTGCTGCGATCCAGTGTTTGCTGACCTAGTAATTCGACATAGAGATTCATATTGATCTGGCGATAATCCGTATAATTTCTTGGAAATAGCAAATACCCGGCAGAAAAAGTATAATTCACCGACTGGTAATTCCTCTCAGGAGTGTAAAGTGCTTTATCATTTCTCGATCCGTCCAGCACTTGTGTGTGGCTGATAGTTGCGGAAACAGCCAGTTTGTTTATGAGCTGAGTTGCAATTAATCCAACCGCAACACCACTCTTATCACCCTGCAAGCTCACTTCATCAAACTCAAACGGGCTTCGTGTGTATGAAGCATCCGCAAAAGCTGCCATGCGAAAATGCTTATGGACGTCATCAACAGAAATAAAGCGGTATTTCAGGTACGTGTAAACTGACTCCCAGCGTAAATTGCGGGTATGCATATCTGCAAAACTTCCACCGATATGCCACATCAGTTTTTTATTAACACCTATCATTACTTCAGGTGTATACCGTTGCATAAACCGATTATCAGCACTTTGATTTTTAGCAATAAAATTCCCGGTTAGTTTAGCGCTGATTGAATGCGCCGGCATATTAGAAGCTGGTTCTGTATAAACATACAATTCCTGCGCTGCTGCATTTAGCCTGGTAGCAGCCAGGAATAAAAAAGCAATAACTATTTTTTGCATACTAATGATTTGAAAAATCACTTTCCCAACAAATCTTTCAGTGCTTTTTCAAGATCATTCTTTTCAAGGTCAATGCCTACAATGATGCCGTCTTTATTGATAAGATATGAAGTAGGTATCTGGTATAAACCCCAGTCAATGGCTGTTTGTGCTTCCCATCCTCTGTTATCAATCACCTGAGTCCAGGCAACCCTGTCCTGTTTGATTGCTTTCATCCAGTCTTTCTTATCCTCGTCCAGTGACACACCATATATTTCAAACCCTTTACTCTTATACTTTGAATACAATTTTATCAGTTGCCTGTTTGACAAACGACAGGGACCGCACCAGGATGCCCAGAAATCAATCAGCACCACTTTCCCCTGGAAAGAAGAAAGTGAAATAGTATCTCCTTTAGGGCTTGTCAATGCTATTTCATAAGCCATGTCACCAGGCTTCGGTTGTGCTTTTGAAGCTGTAGATAAGACGATAATACCTATAAAAAGAAATAATCTTTTAAAGCTTTTCATATTTGATGTTTAAATACTCCCGGCAAAAACCGGGAGTATTCTTCCATGATTAAATCGTAACGTGATAAATTCTTGTGTCTTGTTCCTTGCCGGTTTTCAAACATTCCATTTTCGTGGCATGACTTACTTTCCTAAATTCTTTCGAGGTAAGAAAGTTCTTATCCAGCAGAGTCAGCGTTTTTTCACCGCTTAAAACCTGGTCACTGATTTCCAAAAAATGAAAGGTTTTGCCACCGATAACAACATGTTCATCGTTCTTCACATTGACGTTATCGAAATTTCCGGTCACTTTCAATTTAGCCACAAAGAAACCGGCATCTTCTACTGCTTCACGTATGGCGTCAATATCCGGAGTAGCTCCATCTTTAAACACCATATCAAAAGATGCATTTTTAATATCCGACTTCACCGTGCTCACAAAGGCTAATCCTTTTAACGCTTTGTTGATCGCATTATTACACATAGCGCAGGTTAAACCACTTGCCTGCAGTGTTGCTTTTGTAAACTGTGCCTGCGACAGCAAACCTGCCGTAAGCGCCAGTAATAATATGATTATCCGTTTCATAATTTAAAACTATTAAATTCAATTAAGATTTTTTACAGCAACTCATATCCTCACAACCCTTTTCCTTGCAAACAGCCATATTCGTGCATTCACCGTCTTTTCGTTCACACTTCACTCCATCGCAGCATTTTGCGGTTGCTTTCCTTTCGTACTGGCAGCATTCATCCAGTGCTTTGTAGGCATCTTCCGGAGCTTTGTACTGCGGGGTATCATAACCGCTATTGGCGATTGAATGCTGTATTGCGCTTGTACTGCTTGCGTTGACATTGTAAGTAACCTTCAGAATTTTTGTTGCCTGGCTCCATGATGCGAACGACGCTCCCGCTTCTTTGGCAGCCTTTTCGATTTTCTTTCTGCACATCCCACATTCGCCCGATACTTTGAAAGATTCTGTTTTTTCCTTCTGTGCAAAAGCCGAAGAAGTGACCATTAAACAAGCGATGATTATCGAAAATAATTTAAACGTTTTCATTTTTGTTTTTTTTAAAATGAGAAATGATAAAGTAAACAGCCTATAGTCAATCGTGAATTATCCGTTCATCCCGTCATTAGGAAACGAACATCTTTAAATCATCACCAACGATTGACAACTACCTGTCAAATTCTGAAAACGCAATTCTTTATTTGTAAATCCTGCTGATTAAGCAGAGGGGGGGAATGATCAACCTGATGATTAGTTTCATCAGCATTATAAAAAGAAGTGGAAATAAATTCAGAGGGAAGAACAGCTATAGATTGAACAGAGGTAAAATCAAAAGCAATCTGTGCCGTTTTATTCTGATCATCCTGGAGCTTTACCAATTTTATTTCATCGTGACAACATCCGTGTGACTTGCCTTTGTCCATTCCGCAAATACCACACTCATCTTTTGAAACAAAACTGATATCCATAGATGAAAAGCGGTTCATACAATAGTGCAGGTTCACTATCATGCCACTGCTGATGGCAAAATATAAAACCGCTAATATCGATACTGACGCTTTTTTCATCCGGTAGTGCAAAGATAATCATAGAAATGAAAATGTCTAATTGATTCTGATCATTCGCGGCCCAACCGCACAAATTATCAATCAGTTAACAAAATTCCAGAAGATACCGAAACGCAGATGCAAACCGGGATAGGCGTACCCGGGCGCCGGTATATTGTTATTGGTAAAAGTAAAACCATTGGAAAAGTTGACGGCATTCAGGTTTGAAGCGCTGATGAATAGTTTAAAGCTGCGTATACGAAAATTGAGAAAGAGCCGTATATCGGGGCGATTTTTAATCGTAACACTATCCTGGTACATAAACTGGCCTAATACCGGCGAATAGCTATCGGCTTTATATGCGGTGTTATAACGGACTTCGACGCCTGTAGCAATATTCAGATTTTTATAAAAAACACCCTCAAGGGCTAACCGGTTGCGGGTAAATACAACCGGTACATTTATATCCACATCGCCGGCTTTCTGTTGTGCATAAATATCGGTATACCAATACCAGTGCTTCCCGATTTTAAATGTCTTATGCAAAGCGACCTGCAGAAAATTAAATATTGAACTTTCCTGTTGCAGTTTATAGTAACCGGTTACATACATATAGTTGCTCACTAAATAATAGTCTCCGGTCAGCGTTAACTTCAACACGGGATTATAATAGGAAGCAAAGAACCGTAAAGTGTTTTCTTTATTAAAACTCTTACCGGCTGTATCCAGATAAAAACTGCTGCTTGCGTTATAGATGAATGAAGGCGACCGGTTCACATTTTCAAACCCTACCTGTAAGTACCCCAGTTTTTTTCCTATTAATCGTTGCAAACTTATATGCGCCTGGTAATCGCCTGCATTAAAACCAGCGAGATAAAATTTTCCATTCGCTTCTATATCCCACTTGCGGTCGCGGGTGCGGTTTCGATATTCAGCATGAGCTATAAAATTATATAGCGATCTTGTACCGGTGGAAAACTTACCCGAAAGGTTTTGCATGGAAGCGCCAATCTTGATAAACTGCTGCAGGTTCTTTGCGTCAGGAAACTGGTATATTGAAAAGTCGTTGAAAATCTCACGCCAGGTATCTCTGAAACGAACTGAATCCTCAGTGCCGGTATAATGATTATAGAAATTCTGGTAGTAGTTTGAATCAGGAATATTAATACCGGCAGAATAATAATCATGAAACTCGTACTTGTAGGTATTGTAACTGAATGTATGCTCAAAACGAACCCGGGGATAAAACAAAGGAATCACCGTTGAATCAGTAACCAATGAATCCTTTTTGCCCAAATCATATTGTTGCCGCAACAGAAATGATAGTTCATTATATTGATTGCCTGTAATAACATCTGATTTAAATGAATTGGCGGAATAAGGCTGATCACCTCCAAGCAATGTAGAAATCAGAAAGCGATCTTTATATATGGGATCTTCCAGGTCAGCAGAAGAACGAAATCCACCATTCTCGCTTCCTTTCAGAACATTTGCAAGAACTACAAAATAGTTATTGTAGCGTTTTGCTTTGGACTGATACCAGGAAGTAAACAGGTAATTATTATGACTGGCCTTTTGATTCTTAAAAAACCCGGGAGAACTGATGACTTTATAATTAAATGAAGCATTCCAGTTAGGCCTTATATTCTGCGTATGCAGCACTTCAATTATTTGTTCTGCCCTGCCGCCAAGAAGATAGTTTAGCTGGGTATACGGTCTTGTCGTATTAAAGAGCCGCACATTCTCCATCTTCAGTTTATAAATATCGTACGCATGAAAGCCCGGGTCCCAGCCTGCCTTCATCGTTGGCGAAAATAATAACGATTTTGCAGCGGAGCCATCATTACCCAATGTTATATAGTCTGCCGGTATGGGAAAAAGCTTTGTAAAATCACTTACGGAAGAATCCAGTTTATAATTGCGGCTGGAATCAATGTACCTGATATAAGTTGTAATGGAATCTTCTGTTTGACTTCTGTGTTTTAAACTATCTGTTTTACCTCCTTTGCCTGCACCGCCGAGGTTACGGCCAATGCTGCCCAAACGTCCCGGCAATTGCGCGACAGAAATGAACGAACAGAATAAGAAACAGAATAAAAGCGGGTATGTGATCCTCTTTGTCAGTGTAATAGTTTATTTCAGCGTCGAAAATTAGCACACAAAAATACAAATGTGGTTATTGTATCGTTAAATGGCTCCATTTTAAATTTTTGGCCTGTTGTGTACAAACGGTATTTTCAAGTTGAGAGGGTTCGATTGCTCAATTGCTGAACGGTCAACCTTGCTGCATCCCAACCACCTATCAATCAAACCATCAAGCTAAAAAACCGGGGCTCCGGCTATATCGCTGCCACCATCTCTTTGAAAATGGTTGCAAAATGCGGCTCAGCTTCTTTTGCCGCCTGCAACACCTCTTCATGGGTAATCTTGTTCTCTTGTTCGCGGATACCAAGATCAGTAATAACGCTCATTGCAAAAACAGGCAGACCCATATGATTGGCAACGATACATTCCTGTACAGTACTCATACCCACTGCATCGCCTCCGAGTATATGCACTAATTTGTATTCTGCCCTTGTTTCAAATGTCGGGCCTGTAACTCCATAATAAACACCTTCACGCAATTTTATTCCTTTTACAGCAGCAATTGATTTTGCTTTTTGTATAAATTCCTTTTTGTAGGGTTCACTCATATCAGGAAAACGAGGGCCAAGTTCTGCAATATTTTTTCCGATTAACGGGTTCCGCGTATCAAAACTGATATGATCAGTAATGATCATTAAATCGCCAACATCAAAAGATGGATTGACGCCACCCGCGGCATTTGATAACAAAAGCGCCTTTATTCCTAATTGTCTCATCACACGTATCGGCAACACGACCTGAGATGCGTCATATCCTTCATAAAAATGAAAACGCCCCGCCATGCATACTACTTTTTTCCCGCTTATATTTCCAAAAACCAGTTTGCCTTTGTGTCCTTCGACGGTTGAAACAGGAAAATGAGGGATATCAGAATAGCTGATTTCTTTTTCAACTTCTATTTCATTCGTAAAATTGCCCAGGCCACTACCCAATACAATACCAACATGTGGAATTGCCGGATATGTTTTCTTTATAAAATCAACAGCTTCCTTTATCTGATCCATTACCTGTTGCGGCATAGCTTATTTTTTTGAACCCGCAAATATAGCTGGAAGTTGGGAGTTTGGAGCGGATGGTTGTAGGCCTTAGGCGTTAGGCTTTAGGCTTTAGGCTTTAGGCAATAGGCAATAGGCTATAGGCTTAGTGACTTAAAATTTGAAAAATCACTTTTATCAGAAATTTGATGCCATGAAAACAGAAAGATGAAAGGAGCGTCGCAACGAAGAAGCCATAGAATACAAAAGCCGGTATCATAAAAACATTTACCCTGAATGACAGGCTCAGGATAAAATCGAATCATTTATATTCGCATCAAATTTCCAGATATGAATCTCCATGAGTACCAGGCTAAAGAATTATTAAAAAAATACAATGTACCCGTGCAGGAAGGTTTTGCTTGTGCTGCCGTACATGAAGTAGAGGATGCATACCGCCAGATCAAGGGGCAAACAGGCAGCAGTTTCGCCGTTATAAAAGCACAGATACATGCCGGCGGACGTGGTAAAGGAAAGATAAAAGAAACAGGTATCAATGGTGTGAAAGTGGCAAAGAGCCTGGAAGAGATTACTGATTTTGCGAAAAAGATACTGGGTGGTACACTGGAAACAATTCAAACCGGCCCGGCGGGTAAAGTGGTAAATAAAGTGCTGGTTGCGCAGGATATGTATTATGATGGCCCAAGCCCACGCAAAGAATTTTATCTCTCTATATTGCTGGATAGAGGCACGGGACAAAATGTAATCATGTACAGTACCGAAGGCGGTATGAACATTGAAGACGTGGCTCATGATACACCTGAAAAAATATTTAAAGAATGGGTGCACCCCGGCGGCGGTTTGCTTCCTTTCCAGGCAAGAAAAATTGCATTCAATTTTGGATTGAGTGGTGAAGCATTTAAGAATATGGTAAAGTTTGTTACCAACTTATACAATGCTTATGTCGGGTTAGATTGTTCAATGCTTGAGATAAATCCATTGTTTAAAGCGGCAGATGACAAGGTAGTAGCCGTCGATTGCAAAATGAACCTCGATGATAATGCATTGGTCCGTCATGCAGACCTTGCCTCACTGAGAGATGTAACCGAAGAAGACCCGACTGAAGTGGAAGCGGGGAAATACAACCTGAACTTTGTAAAGCTGGATGGTAATGTCGGATGTATGGTAAACGGCGCTGGTTTGGCTATGGCAACAATGGATATGATTAAACTAAGCGGCGGCGAACCTGCAAACTTCCTGGATGTGGGTGGTACTGCAAATGCACAAACAGTGGAAGCAGGATTTAAGATCATCATGAAAGACCCGAACGTAAAAGCAATATTGATAAATATATTCGGAGGTATCGTTCGTTGCGACCGTGTTGCAGCCGGTGTTATTGAAGCATATAAAAACCTGGGCAATATAAAAATCCCCATCATTGTTCGCCTGCAGGGAACCAATGCCGTCGAAGCAAAGAAATTAATTGATGAAAGTGGGTTGAAAGTACAATCTGCTATCCTTCTCAGTGAAGCAGCAGATTTGGTGAAGAAAGCAGTAGCTTAATTTGTAATTAGTTTTCAGTCCTGATAATTAAATCCCATTTTGTTTAAAATGGGATTTTTTGTTTTATAATTTCAATAGAAGCGGGTTCACCATACTACGGACAAAATTTTCCCATTATTTCATTATCAATTCTTACCCCACCCTTTTCACATCCACCGACACTCTTAATTTATGTTGCCCGCTGCTAAGGATAATGCCTTTCAAAGGAGTGATATCGGCATAGTCCCTGCCCCACCCGATGGTGATGTGTTGATCAGAAGGAACCTGGTTATTGGTAGGATCGAAATCAACCCAGCCTGTGTGGGGAATAAATACTGCAAACCATGCGTGTGATGCATCTACTCCTACCAGCTTCTCTTTGCCCGGGGCGGGCAAGGTTTCTATATACCCGCTAACATATCTTGACGCCAGGCCCATTGACCGCAGGCATGCTATTGCCAGGTGAGCAAAATCCTGGCATACTCCTTTTCGCAGTTTCATCACCGTTATAAGGGGCGTAGCGATAGTTGTAAACCCGGGCTTGAATTCAAAATCCCGGTGTATCCGCTGCATTAAATCATAAGTGGCATCAAATAATGATTTGCCGGGAGAAAATGACGATAGCGCATATTCTCTTACTTCGCTTGAAATCTCTGTCATTTCCGTTTCCGGAATATACTGGCGTGCATCAAAATATTCCGGACGTTGTTCGCTGAATAATTTTCTTGCCTCCTCCCACGAAATGGTATTATAATGACTATTTTTTACAACAGCATTATCTTTTGATATCAGCGAAGAAACGGTTACCATGAGTTTTTTATGCTCCTGCTGAATAGCAAAATACAATACTTTGTTGCCAAAAAAATCTGTGTATTCTTTTACTGCATCCGGCTGTGGTGAAATATGCACGTTTGTCTTTTTGCAGAACTGCGTAGCTGTAGACCGCGGCATCAGCCGTGCGATATTGTGACAAAGGCTGATCGGGCCTTCGTAAAAATATTCTGTAGTATGTACGACTTCGTAGTTCATTTAATAAAGGTCAACATCAGATATTATCTAAAGTAAACAATTGCTTTTGCGCCTGTGCATGTTTAAAATATGTTTTTGAAACCGTCGCCTGTATTGCCACCATTAACGATTGCATCTTCTTTAAAAACTCTTCCAGTTTTTCGTAACCGGCAGCATCTTTTTCCAATGCGGCCAGTTCATCTCTTGAAGATAGCTTCAGGAAGGTGTGAGCTTCCAATACAAGGCGTTCGTGTTCCGCCAGCGAATTATCTTCTTTTATTTTTGGCAATTGAGATAAATAAGCCTTCAATCTATCCAATTGATAAATTAACGAACGCGGATTATTGGGATCCAGTAACATCAAATCAAGTACAAGCGGCAATTGCAGATGCGCCCTGTATTTATAACGATAGTTCACAAGGCATTCATGACTTTTCAAGACTGCTTCCATCAGGTTATATTCCACCTGTTCATCCTGCTTCGCTACTAATGTGGATCGAAGCATATTCAACAACAGCAAACTTTGTTCTGTCTTTCTGCCGGCGTCTAATAAATTCCAGCCCTGTTCCCGGGAAATACTTTCACGGTTAAGGCTTATAAATGCCATAACCGATGTGATCAGGCTGTCCAGTATCTTCATCATCCGGTTGAAGCCGGCATTCGTTATATCATCATCATTAAAACATTCTTCCATTTCCCGCAGTACCCGCCATGTATCGGTTGACCAGTGATCACGCACAGCATACACCGCGTTTTTAAACATCAGGAAATTATAATGCAGGCTGCCGATACGAACAGGATCGGATAATATCTCACGCAGTTCTTTCAATGGATGTTCGCGCAAATTTTTTCCGTCTTTACCTGTAAATCCGGGATAGGTAAATGTACATTGCGTTAATGTTTCCAATAATTTCTTTTCAGTAATGCCATCGTTGTCAGCCATCATCCTGTCACCCTCCGATATAAACTGCATTACTGTACGTTGAAACCGTGCATTACCCAATACTCTTTCCGCATATCGCCCTACCCAGAATAAATTTTCTGCTGTATGGCTTGTAATTATCCCCGCATTCACCGAAGAAGCGGAAGCATTTGTTGCAATTCTTTCTTTATTGATGCTATAATTATTCCCATTCTCGGGAGAGATAATCCATGTATCCTTGCTGTTTCCACCCAATTGGTTAGAAATAATAAAATTCCCTTTCTCCGCGGAAGTTCGGGTAAGCCCTCCCGTCATAACATTATATCCATCATGAGTACTAACAGCAAAGCTTCTGAATATGGCGGTACGGGGTTCAATTTTTCCTCCTATCAATGACGGAGTGGAAGAAATATTCACTTTTTCCTGCCCTACATACAAATGCGGGTTTGCTTTTATCGCTTTCCGTAGTTCATCAAGGCCTGCCGTTGACAGGCCTGTCGCATCTTTCGTCGTATGCCCTTTTGAATCGCGGTAAATTCTTTTTATAACAAGCGTTTCTAAATTTTCCAATACATAGGTTAATTCTTTAGGCTGCCCGCACCACCAGGATGCTATATTTGACATTACTAATTCTTCACCAAGAAAATATTTTGAAATCCCCGGCATAAAAGGCATCAGCCCCGGATTCTCCAGGATACTGCTGCCAAGAGGATTGGCGATACTCACATTACCACTGCGAACAGCTTGCAATAGTCCGGGCACTCCTAACTGCGAATTCTCTTTCAATTCAAGTGGGTCACAATAAATGTCATCTACACGCCGCAGGATTACATCTACTTTTTCCAGGCCCCCAATCGTTTTCAAGAAAACGTGATTGTCTTTTACCATCAGGTCGTCGCCCTGCGCCAAAACAAAACCAAGATAGGATGAGAGATAAGAATGCTCAAAATATGTCTCATTTTCTGGCCCTGGGGTTAATATTACAATTCTCGGATCATTTTTTTGAACGGGGGAAATTCCAATCAATGCGTTCCGTAATGAATTAAAATAAGATGATAAACGACGCACTTTAAAACCATCAAATAATTCAGGCAGCATGCGGGCCATAGCCATCCTGTTCTCTAACGCATAACCTGATCCGGAAGGCGCCTGCGTCCTGTCATTCAGTATCCATATTTTTCCATCAGAAGCACGGGCCATATCAGCGGAATAAACAACCAAATTTCGTTTACCCGGCAACGGTATACCAGCACATTGGCGAAGAAAACCGGCATGCTGGTAAATCAATTCCATAGGCAAAAGACCATTCTTAATCAATCGGCGCTCACCGTAAATATCTTTCAGTATATGATTGAATAATTCCGCTCTTTGTTTCAACCCCGATTCTATCGTCTGCCATTCCTGTGTACTGATCAGGAACGGAATCAGGTCAAGGTTCCAGGGGCGGTTTTGACCAGCGGGGTCTCCATATATATTATAGGTAACGCCATTCTCTTTCAGGAAACGTAATACATCCTGGTTTCGGTTCAATATTTCTTCACGACCGAGTTCTGAAAATGATTGGAAAAATGTTTGCCAGTGCGGACGAAGGTTACCATCTTCTCCCTGCAATTCATCGTATGACCAGGTATCGCTGAGATAATGCTGAAATAAAGTTTGTTGTTCTGTTGACGGAATCATGCAGGTGGTTTATTAGGGAACGGCAGCAATCGTTTCGTTGGGAATAAAAATAGTGAAAAAAAACAATTAACCGCAGAGAAACACAGAGAAAATAAAACGCAGAGGTAGAGAGAGATATTCTGCGGCTCTCTGCGAAAAACTCATTTAACTCTGCGGTTTAAAAGAATACAACTAACCGCTGAGAAACACAGAGAAAATACAACGCAGAGGTAGAGAGATATTCTGCGGCTCTCTGCGAAAAACTCATTTAACTCTGCGGTTTAAAAGAATACAACTAACCGCTGAGAAA
>Ga0207689_10003526_pt1 | contig 14297 bp, 12 predicted proteins | sample KBSMisM52_FD_184312 | JGI IMG/M metagenome (GOLD analysis project Ga0207689, IMG submission 184312) | Miscanthus rhizosphere microbial communities from Kellogg Biological Station, Michigan, USA - KBS Miscanthus M5-2 (SPAdes) (version 2) | ecosystem: Host-associated > Plants > Roots >... | reverse complement strand
CCGGCGCGACCTGCGGGTGATGTCGGCGGCGCTGGTCGCGGTCACCTGCCTGATGCTGACAGCGGGCACGGTCGTCACCGGGACCGGGCCGCTGGCCGGCGACGCGGGCGTGCCCCGGTACCCGCTGCCCCTGGAGGGGGTCACCCAGTTTCACGCGGACATCGGCTGGCTGCTGGCCGGCCTGTCCATCGCCCTGGTGCTCGTGCTGCGGCTGTCCGCGGCACCGAGGCGGGCGGTCCGGGCCGGCTGGATCGTGCTCGCGGCGCTGGGATCGCAGGGCGTCATCGGCTACATCCAGTACTTCACCCACCTCCCGGCCGGCCTGGTCTGGGTCCACGTGACCGGCTCCGTTCTGGTCTGGATCGCCGTGCTGCGCCTGTACTTCACCGTGCGCGAGCGGGCGCCGGTAAACACTGCGCGAACAGGGCCGGTGGTGACCGCACCCAGCAGGCAGCCGGAACCGCTTGACCGATAAGCTCGTGGCGTGACCACTCAGGCCAATCTTGACTGGACGGCGACTGACAAGCGTGCCGTCGATCTCATCCGGGTCCTCGCCATGGATGCGGTCCAGAAAGTGGGCAACGGCCACCCGGGTACGGCGATGAGCCTGGCGCCCGCGGCCTACCTGCTCTTCCAGCGGGTGATGCGGCACGACCCGGCCGATCCCCACTGGCCGGGCCGGGACCGCTTCGTGCTCAGCTGCGGGCACTCCAGCCTCACCTTGTACATCCAGCTGTACCTGTCCGGTTACGGCCTGACCATGGATGACCTCAAGGCCCTGCGGACCTGGGGCAGCATCACCCCCGGGCACCCGGAGCACGGGCTCACCCCCGGCGTGGAGACCACCACCGGCCCGCTCGGCCAGGGCATCGGCAACGCGGTCGGCATGGCGATGGCCGCCCGCCGCGAGCGCGGCCTGTTCGACCCGGACGCCGCGCCCGGCACGAGCCCGTTCGACCACTACGTGTACTGCTTCGTCTCCGACGGAGATATCGAGGAAGGCGTCAGCCACGAGGTCTCCTCGCTGGCGGGCCACCAGGAGCTCGGCAACCTCATCGTCCTCTACGACGACAACTACATCTCGATCGAGGACAACACCAACATCGCCAAGTCCGAGGACGTGGCCGCGCGCTACGAGGCCTACGGCTGGCACGTACAGAAGGTGGACTGGGTCGGGCCGCGTGGCGGCTACCACGAGGATGTGGACGCCCTGTACCAGGCGCTCCTGAACGCCAAGGAGCACACCGAGGCGCCGTCCTTCATCGCGCTGAGGACCATCATCGGCTGGCCGGCCCCGAACAAGCAGAACACCGGCGCGGCGCACGGCTCCGCGCTCGGCGTACCCGAGGTGAAGGCGACCAAGGAGATCCTGCACTTCGACCCCGACGTGGATTTCCCGGTCGAGGAAGACGCGCTCAACCACGCCCGCCAGGTCACCGAGCGCGGCAAGCAGGTGCACGCGGAGTGGGAAGGGGCGTTCGCCGAATGGGCCAAGGCCAACCCGGAACGCAAGGCGCTGTTCGACCGGATGGCGGTCCGCCGCCTGCCGGACGGCTGGACCACGGTGCTGCCGGAGTTCCCGCCCGATGCCAAGGGCATAGCCACGCGCAAGGCGTCCGGCACGATCCTCAGCGCCCTGGCACCCGTACTGCCCGAACTGTGGGGTGGCTCGGCTGACCTGGCCGAGAGCAACCTGACCACGATGGAGGGCGAGCCGTCCTTCATCCCGGCCAACCACCAGACGGCGATGTGGCCGGGTAACCCGTACGGGCGGACGATGCACTTCGGCATCCGCGAGCACGGCATGGGCGCCATCCTCAACGGGATCGCGCTGTCCGGCGGGACCCGCCCCTACGGCGGCACGTTCCTGCAGTTCAGCGACTACATGCGGGGCGCGGTCCGGCTGACCTCCCTGATGGAACTGCCGGTCACCTACGTGTGGACGCACGACTCCATCGGCCTGGGCGAGGACGGTCCAACCCACCAGCCGGTCGAGCACCTGTGGTCGCTGCGCAACATCCCGCACCTGGAGGTTGTCCGGCCCGGCGACGCCAACGAGACCGTGGCGGCCTGGCGCACCATCCTGGAGCGGGCCCGGCCCGCGGCACTGTGCCTGACCAGGCAGAACCTGCCCGTACTCGACCGGTCCGGCGAGCTGGAGGGCGCGGCCAAGGTGGCCCAGGGCGGGTACGTGCTGGCCCCGGGGACCGACGTCATCCTGATTGCCACCGGCAGCGAGGTCTCGATCGCCCTGGAAGCCCGCGAACTGCTGGCCGCCGACGGCGTCTCGGCCCGGGTTGTGTCCATGCCGTGCGTCGAGTGGTTCACCGAGCAGGACGAGGCCTACCGGCGGGAAGTCCTGCCCCCCACGATCAGGGCCCGGGTCTCGGTAGAAGCCGGGATTACCCCGCCCTGGAAGTTGTTTGTGGGAGATGCGGGCGCTTCAATCGGAGTAGACCACTACGGTGCCTCGGCCGCTTACCAGAAGATTTACGAGGAGTTTGGCATCACGGCGGAGCGGGTAGCCGCTGCCGCACGCGACAGTCTGGCCCGGGTCTAAACCGGCCTGGGCCGCGCAGGGAAGGAAAGAACTGTGTCAGTTGACGTTCTCGGACAGCTCTCCGAGGCCGGGGTGTCGGTGTGGCTGGACGACATCAGCCGCGACCGGCTGCGTACCGGCAACCTGCAGTCGCTCATGGACGACTACCACGTGGTCGGCGTGACCTCGAACCCGACCATCTTCGCCAAGGCGCTGTCCCAGGGTTCCGCCTACGACGACCAGGTGAGGGACCTGAGGATCCGCGGCGTGAGCGTGGAGGAAGCCTCCCGCGCGCTCACCACCTACGACATCCGCTGGGCCTGCGACGTGCTGCGCCCGGTCTACGACGCCACGCACGGCGTGGACGGCCGGGTATCCATCGAGGTGGATCCGCGGGTGGCCAGGGAGACGGAGAAGACCATCGCCGAGGCCAAGAACCTGTGGTGGATGGTCGACCGGCCCAACGCCTACATCAAGATCCCGGCCACCCCCGAGGGGCTGCCCGCGATCACGGCGGCCATCGCCGAGGGGATCAGCGTCAACGTCACGCTGATCTTCTCGCTGGCCCGGCACGGCGAGGTCATCGACGCGTACATGGCCGGCCTGGAGAAGGCCAAGGCGAACGGGCACGATCTGTCCAAGATCTTCTCGGTGGCCTCGTTCTTCGTCAGCCGGATGGACACCGAGGTCGACGCCAGGCTGGACAAGCTGGGCACCCCGGAGGCCACGGCGCTGCGCGGCAAGGCGGCCATCGCGAACGCCAGGCTGGCTTACGAGCTGTTCGAGAACAAGTGCGCCGAGGAGCGCTGGCAGGCGCTCGCGGCCAGCGGGGCGAACGTGCAGCGGCCGCTGTGGGCGTCGACCTCGACCAAGGACCCGACGTTCCCCGACACCATGTACGTGGTCGACCTGGTCGTATCGGACACGGTGAACACCATGCCCGAGGCCACGATCAAGGCGACCGCGGACCACGGTGAGCTCCGCGGCGACACGGTGCACGGGACCTACGACCAGTCGCGCCAGGTCATCGCCGACCTTGAGGAGCTCGGCATCAGCTACGACGACGTGGTGCAGGTGCTCGAGGACGAGGGCGTGGCGAAGTTCGAGGCGTCTTGGAACGAGCTGCTCGACACGATCAGAATCAACATGGAGCAGTGAGTGACGGACGACGAGGGCCTGGCCCCGGCGAACCCGGGCGTCATCAAGGGACTGCATGAGATGTCCGAATCGCGTAATCCGCTCCGCGATCCGAGGGACCGGCGCATCCCCCGCGTGGCCGGGCCGTGCGTCCTCGTCATGTTCGGTGTCACGGGCGACCTGGCGCGCAAGAAGCTGATGCCGGCCATCTACGACCTGGCGAACCGCGGCCTGCTGCCGCCGGGCTTCTCGTTCGTCGGCTTCGCCCGCCGGGACTGGGAGGACGAGGACTTCGCCCAGCTCACCTACCGGGCGGTGAAGGAGTACGCGCGGACGCCGTTCCGGGACGCGGTCTGGCAGCAGCTCAGCGAGGGCGTCAGGTTCGTCTCCGGGTCCTTTGATGACGACGAGGCGTTCGACCAGCTGGCATCGTGCGTCATGCGGCTGGACGAGGAGCGGGGCACCGGCGGGAACTACGCGTTCTACCTGTCGATCCCGCCCGGCCAGTTCCCGACCGTGGTGCAGCAGCTCAAGCGCAGCGGCCTGTCCGACCCCTCGGCTGGCGGCTGGCGGCGGGTGGTCATCGAGAAGCCGTTCGGCCACGACCTGGCCAGTGCACGCGAGCTGAACGACATCCTGGAAGAGGTCTTCCCGCCGGACGCCGTGTTCCGCATCGACCACTACCTCGGCAAGGAGACGGTGCAGAACATCCTCGCGCTGCGCTTCGCCAACGAGATGTACGAGCCGATCTGGAACCGCGGCTACGTGGACCACGTCCAGATCACGATGGCCGAGGACATCGGCATCGGCGGCCGGGCCGGTTACTACGACGGCATCGGCGCCGCGCGCGACGTGATCCAGAACCACCTGCTGCAGTTGCTCGCGCTCGTCGCCATGGAGGAGCCGGTCGCGTTCGACGCCGACTCGCTGCGGATGGAGAAGGAGAAGGTGCTGTCCGCGGTCCGGCTGCCCGCCGACATCGCCGAGGGCACCGCGCGCGGGCAGTACTCGGCCGGCTGGCAGGGCGGCCGCCAGGTGCACGGTTTCCTCGAGGAGGACGGCATTCCCCCGGACTCCCGCACCGAGACCTACGCGGCGCTGCGGCTCGGCGTCGACACCAGGCGCTGGGCCGGGGTGCCGTTCTACCTGCGGGCAGGCAAGCGGCTGCCGCGGCGGATGACGGAGATCGCGCTGATCTTCCAGCGCGCGCCGCACCTGCCGTTCTCCGCCACCGACACCGAGGAACTCGGCCAGAACGCGCTGGTGATCAGGATCCAGCCGGACGAGGGCATCACGGTCAGGTTCGGCTCGAAGGTGCCGGGTACGGCCATGGAGGTCCGCGATGTGAACATGGACTTCGCCTACGGCGAGTCGTTCACCGAGTCCAGCCCCGAGGCCTACGAGCGGCTGCTGCTCGACGTGCTTATCGGCGACCCGCCGCTGTTCCCCCGGCAGGCCGAGGTCGAGCTGGGCTGGCGGATCCTCGACCCGGTGGAAGATTTCTGGGCTTCCCGCACTAAGCCGGACCAGTACCCGGCGGGTACGGCCGGACCCCCGTCGGCCGACGCGCTGATGGCACGGGATAACCGAGCATGGCGCCGGCTCTAGAGAGGCTCCGATGACCATCGACCTGACCGACACCAGCACCGGCGCGATCCACGAGGCGCTGACCCAGGCCCGCCGGCGGATGGGCGGTCCCGCCTCCGGCACGGTGCTGACGCTGATCATCGTCACCGACGAGTCGGAGCAGTACGACGCGGTCCGGGCCGCCAGCCAGGCCGGCCGCGAGCATCCGAGCCGGATCCTCGCCGTCATCACCCGCAGGCCCAAGGGCGAATCGCGGCTCGACGCCGAGATCCGGGTGGGCGAGACCGGCCCCGGGGAGACCATCCTCCTGCGCATGTACGGGCCGCTCGGCCAGCATGCCGACTCGGTGGTCGCGCCGCTGCTCGCGCCCGACGTGCCGGTGGTCACCTGGTGGCCGGACGAGGCGCCGTCCGCCCCGGGCGGGGACCCGCTCGGCGCGGTGGCCCAGCGGCGGGTGACCGACGCGGCCGCCAGCGAGACGCCCAAGGACATGCTGCTGACCCTGGCCAAGGCGTACAAACCGGGTGACACCGACCTGAGCTGGACCCGGGCGACATCCTGGCGCTCGCTGCTCGCGGCCACCCTGGACCAGCCCTACCCTGAACTGCTCCGCGGCGAGGTCCTGGCCGAGCCGGGTAACCCGAGCGCGGACCTGATCGCGGCCTGGCTGGGGCAGCGGCTCGACCTCGACGTGCGGCGAGGCGAGTCCGGCGGGCCCGGGATCACCGAGGTGAACTTCGAGACCCCGGACGGGAAGGTCGCGTTGTCCCGGCCGGACGGCCGCAACGCCACCCTGTCCTGGCCCGGGCGGCCGGAACGCCGGGTAGCCCTGCACCGGCGGGACACCGCCGAGCTAGTCGCCGAGGAACTGCGCAGGCTCGAGCCGGACGAGGTCTACGCCGAGACGCTGCGCGCGTTGGCCGCAGGCGTGGGAAGCTCGGCGCCATGAGCGTGCCCGAGGTCATCGTCCACCGGGACGCCAGGCTGCTCGCCCAGGCCGTGGCCGCGCGCCTGGTCACCAGGCTGGTCGACGCGATTGCTGCGCGGGGCACCGCGTCGGTGGTGCTCACCGGGGGCGGCATCGGCACCAGGGTGCTCGCCGAGGTCGCCGCGACGCCCGCCAGGGACGCGATCGACTGGCGGCACCTGGACATCTGGTGGGGAGACGAACGGTTCCTCCCCACGGGCGACCCGGACAGGAACGAGACCGGCGCCCGTTCGGCGCTGCTCGACCACGTAGATGTCGACCCGGCCAGGGTGCATCCGATGCCCGGCCCGGACGGACCCGACGGCGACGACCCTGAGGCCGCGGCCGCCCGGTACGCGTCCTGGCTGGCCGCCGCGACCACGCCGGAAGACCACGGTCCGGTGCCGTCGTTCGACGTGCTGATGCTCGGCATCGGACCCGAGGGACACGTCGCGTCGCTGTTCCCCGGCATGCCCGCGCTGTACGACGAGCGGCCGGTGGTGGCCGTACGCGGCTCCCCCAAGCCCCCGTCGACCCGGCTGTCGCTGACCCTGCCGTCGATTCAGGCCGCCCGTGAGGTCTGGATCATCTGCTCGGGCTCGGACAAGGCGAAAGCGATCGCGATGGCCCTGTCCGACTCCGGGCCGGTGCAGGTGCCTGCTGCGGGGGCCCGCGGCAGGCAGCGGACGCTATTCCTGATCGACAGCGCCGCGGCGGCGAAGGTGCCGGCGCAGATCGGCCGCCCGGGCGCCCACTGACTTGTCCCCCGGCCTGCGCGCGAACGCCAGGCCTGCGGCCAGGCAGGTGGCGGGTATGGCGGCGAGCACGTACCGGTAGCTGAACCCGGCGGTCATCGGCGGCAGCAGGATCATCAGCGCCCCTACCAGCCAGGGCAGCAGGCCGATGCCGCCCCAGCGGCGCCAGCGGGCCACCACGCCTGCCGCCCCGATGAGCACGATCAGGCCGAGCAGCGTGCCGCGCAGGTAGAAGTACCGCTGGTATACCTGGAGCAGGTGCTGCCAGGGCTGCACCGCCTGCGTATTCCCGAGCCCCGGCCCGCCGAACTCCTGCCTCGCCCGATAGATCCTGTTGGCCGCGGCGTCACCCCGGACGGGGTTCACCCACCAGGGGATCAGCGCGTTCAGTTCCTTGCCGGAGACGAACTGGAAGGCCGGGCCGTTCCCGTAGTAGTTGTTCGGGTCGGGCTGCCGGTTCCAGCCGAAGGTGTGCAGCGTGTCGTCGACCACCACGTGCAGGTAGCTGACCGGCTGAGCCAGGATGGCCTCCCGGGCGAACTTCTCCGCCATCGCGTTGACCTTCGGCGTGAACCGGAGTCGGTTGTCGGCGGAGTGGTGCAGGTTGAACAGCGGGGTGGTGACCTTGTTGTCCGGCCAGTTCTCGTTGTCCGCCCACAGGTACTCCCCCGACACCGGGCGCAGGTACGGCGGCGTAGGGTCACACAGGGCGCGGACGTCGGCCGAAGGCTTGATCTTGTCGCATTCGGCGAACGTGCTGACCCGGCTGTACAGGAACGTACCCGAGGACTCGGTCAGCCCGAACCGGCCGTGGGAGCCGTTGAACCAGGCCATATACACCACGATGGGCACGACGCCCGCCACGAGCAGGGTCACCAGGCGCCGCCAGCCCACTCGCCTGACCAGCATGGCCACCAGTACCACCGCGAGCAGGGGCTGGCCGACCGACCTCACCAGGGTGGCGTAGCCGATGAGCAGGCCGGCCACGGCCATGACCGGGACCGACGGACGATCGTTCCAGCACAGGATCACGATCGCCACGGTGCCGAGGAAGATGAACAGTGTGTCGGCGGTGATCATGTGCTCGAGGTGCAACTGGTACGAGTCGAACAGCACCGGCAGCGCGGCCAGCGTTGCCCCCCACCAAGGCAGCCCGCGCCGGCGCAGCAGGGCGTAGATGAGGATGCCCATGACGACACCCATCGCCGCCTGCAGGATGGCCAGCGGGTACGCGCTGTGCAGGGGCAGCAGCAGGTCGATGAAGAACGGGTAGCCGTTCGGCCGGACCACGTCCGGGATATGCGTCACGGCGTCGTAGATGTAGTTGTAAGAGTCGTTGAACCACAGGATCGGCGGGTAGCCGAGGATCACGATGATCCGGATCACGACCGCGGCCGCGAGCACGATGGTGAATTGCCAGTGCGTCACCGCGGGACGGGTGAGGCGCGCTAGCCGCGGGCCTCGTTCCTCCTGAGGCGGCTGCTGATCGGGAATGACCCGATCGCTGCCGGTGGTCGCATTCGACAACGACCGCCTCCTGACTCTCGCTGAGCCTGCCGGAAAATACCGATTTCCTTCGCTGATCCCGCAGGCCCCGAGATCAAGCATGCCGACGAGATTTTCGCCACATCGGCCGACTCATAGTAGCCGCCTGCCCAGGCCAGAGATAAGGATTACCGGGTAACAGCCTAGGCTCGCGAGTCGGCCATCACTGACGGTTATCAGCGTCCCCCGTAACCTACCCGGCACGCGAGCAGGCAGATGAACACGACCGAGAGCGCGGCCGCGGTGTCCGGCGATCCGGCCGCCGCCGCGATCATGATCCAGACGAAGATGACCGGCAGCAGCCTGCCCAGCGGCCGGTCGCGACCGCCCTGCCGCGGCCGGGGTACCGACGGGACCATCTGCGCCGCGGGCACCGGACGCGGCTGCTGCAGCAGGTCGGCGCCGAGCACCGGTTCGACGGGCAGGTCCGCGGTCAGCTCACGCAGGTCGGCCCAGGTCTTCGAGGCGTACGCGGTTGAGGTCCGCTCCTCGAATTCCTCCAGCGTCAGCCGGCCATCCGTGTACGCGTCCCTGAGGACGTCCACTACGCTCTCGCGCTCCTTGTCGGATGCACGGATCGCTCGGTCGGTCATCGGCGCGGACCTTTCCTCGTCTTCCCCTGATCCTAACCCAGCACCCGGCGGACCCCCGGCCGCAGGACACCAGAACCCGCGGATGGCGCGGTCGGAGCCTGCAGATGGCACAGTCCGACGGCACGGCCGGACGGCACGATCGGAGAGCCGAACGGGCCGACGATCTGCTTGCGCACCACAGCGCGCACGGGCACCGCGGTACCCACAGGCACCATCGAGCAGGCGGCTTGCTGGTCGCGCGGTCCGCAGCGCGGCGCCATAACGGACTCCCGTCACTCCGGCACCGTCAGCAGCACGGTCCGGGTGTATCGGGCCAGCTGGAACGCCATGAAACCCCGGATCCAGTGCGTTCCAACGCCGTGAATGCCGGGTTCCAGTGCGTCCGGGAGGCGCCCGGCGGCGGGCCGATCTTCATGATCAACATTAGCCGAGCGGCATTTGAGCTGGTGCGATATGAACGCGGTATCCACGCCGTATGGACGGCGACGAGGGGATGAGCCACACGTCACAGCGGATCCCCTTTTACCCATCGGCTTGATCCGAAACTTTCGTGACGCAAAGCATCCAGATCGGAATCTGGGGCACCGTCATCCGGCAGCATCTGAAGGCCTATGGAGATGAGGCGGTTTAGGTCTCGCCCCCTAACGCATGTGGCGTTACGCTATTGGCGAATCTTTCGTCTGGTCTATCTGAGCACGATGTGACCAGGTGAAGGTTTTGGCCTGATGATTTTGGTTAGCAAGACAAGGTCTTCATGTCAGCCAGGTAGTAAAGACGGGCGCCCCGGCCTCTCGACCGCCACATGGTAGCCGGAAGCCGGACGAGCCATTCCTCACCAGGAGGGATCGAATTTGAGCGTCAGCGAAGATCGCACAGTCCAGCCCGCTACCGCAGCCCCAGCTACAGGCATCGCCGACCCAGCCCCGCTCGGGCTCGCGGCGTTTGCCGCGACCACGTTCCTGCTTTCCGCCGCCAACGCCGGCTGGATGACCAAGGCCACCGGCGATGCGTGGCTCGGTTATGCCTTCGCCTACGGCGGGTTCGGCCAGCTACTGGCCGGCATGTGGGAATTCCGCAACAGGAACGTGTTCGGCGCCACCGCGTTCGCCACCTACGGCGGCTTCTGGATCGGGCTCGGCCTGTGGGCCCTGCTGGTCGCGCCGAAGGCAGCTACGCCCGCAGCCGCCAACCACGACATAGCCTGGATCCTGCTCACGTTCGCCATCATCAACACGTACTTGCTGATCCTCAGCACCCAGGTGAACATGGCGGTGTTCCTGGTCTTCCTCACCCTGGAGGCCACCGAGATCATCCTGTTCATCGGCCTCTTCGGCGGCAGCACGGGCACGGTCAAGTTCGGCGGGTACGTCGGCCTGGTCACCGCCCTGGTCGCCTTCTACACGTCGGCAGCAGGCATCTCGAACGGCCTCGCCGGGAAGCTCCGCTTCCCGGTCGGCAGGCCCCTTATCAGCTAGCTCCGTCTGGCTAGCACGGATCAGTTAACCGCCCATCGCCGGAAGCGCTGGGGAGCACCCGCTCCCCAGCGCTTTTCGTTCTCCGGGATGATCAGGCAGCCCGGCCCCGCCGCCGGATAGCGTTAGGCGCGCGAATCGGTCGGATGAGGAGGAGCGCGTGCAGAACGGGAGGCAGATCGACCTGTCGACGCAGGTCGAGCGCGTCAAACACAAGACGAGGCCGTGGAAGTCGATCATTTCCCTGCTGCTGGCGATCGCCGCCGCGGTCCTGTCGCGTCAGGCTCGAAATGACTCGGGCCTCTTCTCTAGCACGAGCGGCACGACCAACCAGCTGATCTCCGCGGGCCTGGCCGTGGCGTTCCTGGTCTTCGGGTCCATCGCGACCTACAGCCTGGCTGGGAAGGTCAGGGAACTGATCCAGCCCAGGGTGGGCACCGCGCACGCGGCGGTGGTCGGGTACGCCATCTTGATCGTCGGCGCCTTCACCACGCTGGTGATCACCCTGGTGCTGTTCACCGTTCCGGTCGCTCAGCTCGTCCTGGGGGGCGCGCTGACCACCGTGTTCGTTGGCATCGCGGCGCAGCAGGCACTCGGCAACGTGTTCGCCGGGCTGGTACTGCTCTTCGCGCGACCGTTCAAGGTGGGCGACGCCGTCCGGCTTCAGGCCGGCGGGCTCGGTGGCACGCTCGACGGCATCGTGACCGATATCGGGATCACCTACGTCCGTTTCGACACCGACGGCAGCGTGATGTCGATCCCCAACTCCCAGGTACTCAACGCCGTGGTCGGCCCCATCCCCCCCGAGCCTGAGGATCCCGAGCAGGATCCCGGGCCGGAGGATCCTGAGGTGGCCCCGGACGGCAAGTCAGGCACGCCAGGCGGCCCGGAACAGCCGCAGCCGCGCCCGGCCGGACCCGCGTAAGGGCGCCCGGGCAGAACGAAGGGCCGGCTGGCAAGCCAGCCGGCCCTTCGTCACGTAAACCGGTGCGGAGGTCGCCTCTCGGCGAAAGGCGCAACGCGGCTCCAGCCGAACGGTATTCCGCGAAGGCAGTAGGTGCGGCCCGGGGACACAGCCGCACCGGCCGATACCTTCTAACGCCCGCGACGCCGTCTCTGTTCCCGGCGCGTGGGCGGATCTGTTTCGTAGGGGAACGACGAGACGGCCTGCTGGCTCGCGGTGGTCTCCTGATCCTGCTCCGGGTAGTGCCCGCCTCCGCCGCGGTAGCCGGTGTCCTGCGCGCCGTAGCCGAAGGTGCTATACCCCTGGTCCGGGTACGAAGGGGCGTCCCCCTGGGCCGGGTAATCCTGCCCGGTGTAGCCGTACTCGCTGTACCCCTGGCTCGGGTAGGCCGGAGTGTCCGCTTCCTGATAGCCCTGGTCGCCGTAGCCCTGGTAGCCGTACTCCTCGTAGCCGGGCTCCTGGCGGACCGCCTGCTCCTGGTAGCGCTCATCCGGGTAGCGCTGTTCCTGGTAACCCTCGGCCTCGTAGCGCTGACCCTGATAGCGCTGGTCCTGATAACCCTGCCCCTGGTACGACGGGTCCTGATACGACGGGTCCCGGTAGTGCTGACCCTGGTAGCTGTCCTGGGCGTAGCCCTGGCGCTCCTGGGCCTGGTACCCGGACCCGGTGTAGCCGCGGTCGTCATAGGAACCGAGGTCATGACCGGGCGCGGAGTCATAGCCCTGGCCGGAGTAGGAGTCGGTGCCGTAGGCCTGGCCCTGATAGGACTCGCTGGCGTAGTGCCGGCCCGAGTACGAGGAACCCGAGTCAGACCCGGCCTGGCCGCCGTATCCCTGCTGGCCATAGCCCTGACCCGAATAGCCCTGCTCGGCATACCCCTGGTCGGGGTAACCCTGGTTGGAGTAACCCTGGTCGGAGTAACCCTGGTCGGAGTAGCCCTGGTCCGGGTAACTCTGGCCGGAGTAGCGCTGGTCCGGGTAGCCCTGGGCAGAGTCGGCGTACCCCTGCGTCTCGTAGCCGCGGTCGCCGTAGGACTGCTGCTCGTTGTAGGGCTGCTGCTCGTTGTAGGGCTGCTGGTCTCCGTAGCCTTGCTGGTCGGCGTAGGCGTGGTCCTGGTACCCCGGCTGGGCGTAGCCGCGGTCGCCGTACTGGCCAGGCTCGCCGTACTGGCCAGGCTCGGCGTACTGACTGGATTCGGCGTATCTCCCCTGGTCGGCATACTGCTGCTGCCCCTGCGCGGCGTACTGGCCGCCGTAGGAACTGGCCGCGCCGCTGTAGCCCTGCTCGGAGTAATACTGCTCGGCATAGTCCTGCGGCGGCTGGGACGCCTGGGACCCCGAGCCGGCGGGCAGGGCCAGCGGGCCCGCGGGCAGCGCCCGGGGCCCCTGAGCGCCTTGCGGCGACGGGGTGAACACCATCGTGCCGGCCGGGTCCTCGGCCCGGACCGCGCGGAAGTCGCCGGTCACCGGGCCGGTGAACTCGGCCTCGCGGCCGTAGCCACCGGGCAGCGCCGTCAGCCGGGGGTCGGTCGGCGCCCCGGGGAGCTGGCTGGCGTAGCCGCCGAATCCGCGCGGGTCGTTCGCCTGCGCCCCGCGCTGCAGGGCGTCGATCAGCCTCGGCAACTCCTCCATCGGCAGCCGGAACGTGCCGGTGCAGGTGCCTCCCTGCCAGATGCTGAAGACCGAGACTCCGGTATCGGCGTACCAGCTCAGCCGCATGCTGCGGGAGCTGCCGCGCACGTCGAAGAAAACCTCGCCGAGCCGGGGCAGCGGAGCTGCGTCCGACGCTGACATGCTGCCCATCGTGGCCCTGCTCCCTTCTCTTTGTCCAGTTCGTCACGAAGACACTCCAGCAGGCTAGCTGGAGGCCGGAATTCAGGTAGGGAATTTCGCCACCCGGGTGCGAGACCGCTACCCCGGATGGCATCATTATCGACGGGCATGCAGCGGCCCGCGCGATGGTTTAGCAAGGACGGGTGAACCGACGCGCAGGCGCCAGCCGTTCGGTATGGTAACCACTTGCTTACAGCGGTCGCCGTACCCGTGCACGGGAACACCACGCCGGGAAGACGCGTTGTATCTTGCAACGGAGGCTTCCGGACAGGACTGGTTCCCGTACCCACGAGCCTGACGCTCTACTGTAACGCACCATTTGATGCATCTTGGTTGAGGTGATTGTTCCATGTCGCAGGTACGTCGGCAGTCGGCTGTGCTTCCCCGCCCGAACTGGGGCTGGCAAGATGCTGCCGCGTGCAAGGGCGAAGACCTGTTGCTCTTCTTCGGTCCCGACGGCGAGCGCCAGCCAGAACGGGAGATCAGGGAGCGCAAGGCCAAGGGTGTCTGCGCGGATTGCCCGGTGCGGCTTGAGTGCCTGAACTACGCCGTGTCGCGGCCAGAGAAGTACGGCACCTGGGGTGGCCTGAACGAGGATGAGCGTTCGGCCGAGCGCCGTCGCCGCATGCGCCGCGCCAACGCCGCCTAGCCGAGCAACGCCAGCACGTCAGCGTCGGTGAGCTGACCGAAGGACCTGTACCACTCCCCCACCGACCGGAACCGCCGGGGCGTCGCCAAGATGATCACCTGGTCGGCCTCGGCGCGCATGTCTCCCGCTGCGGCGGGCGCCGCGACCGGGGCCGCCAGCACGACGTAGGCCGCCTGCGCCGCACGCAGCGAGCGCAGCGCGGCCCGTGCGGTCACCCCGGTCGCCAGGCCGTCATCGACGACGATGACGTACCACCC
>Ga0207689_10003525_pt1 | contig 14298 bp, 14 predicted proteins | sample KBSMisM52_FD_184312 | JGI IMG/M metagenome (GOLD analysis project Ga0207689, IMG submission 184312) | Miscanthus rhizosphere microbial communities from Kellogg Biological Station, Michigan, USA - KBS Miscanthus M5-2 (SPAdes) (version 2) | ecosystem: Host-associated > Plants > Roots >... | reverse complement strand
TCGTCCGCTCTGCCATACCGGCCTAATGCCATAAACTGCCGGAGCGTGTCCGCGACCGGGCCATGCGCCGGGTTCATGTCGGTGTCGATCGAGCCGGGCTGCACGAGGTTGACCGTGACCTCCTTTGGGCCGAGCTCCCGCGCCAACGCCTTCGTGAACGCGGCCAGCGCCGATTTCGATGCCGCGTACACCCCGAGCACCGGCGCAGGGACGCGATCTGCGAAATAGCTTCCGATGGTGATGATGCGACCGCCCTTGGCAAGGTGGGCGAGGGCTGCCTTGCTTGCAATGATTGGCGCGCGCACGTTGACGTTCAAGAGCGCGTCGATGTCGACCAGCGAGATGTCCTTGAGCCCAGCCAATCGAAGAATTCCTGCGTTGTTGACGAGGATGTCTAGCCCGCCCAGTTCGGCGACGGTCTTGTCGACCGAGGCCTGAACCGCTGCGACATCGGCGCTGTCGGCCTGGATCGCCACGGCTCTGCGCCCCTTTGCCTTGATGGCGTTGACGACCTCCGCGGCACTTTCCGCGGACTTCTCGTAAGTGATCGCCACATCCGCGCCTTCGGCCGCGAGCGCCTTTGCGATCGCGGCGCCAATACCTCTGCTTGCTCCCGTCACCAGAGCCCGTTTTCCCGTCAGCGTCATCGTAATCTCCATTTATGTAATGATCGACACAGAAGTAATTGGCGACTTGATCGACGGCTTCAACTCACTTATGTGTTATTCATTACAGAAAGAATGGTGATGGCGGTTATCGGACGGCCGAGGGGATTTGATCGCGACGCGGCGCTCGAGGCCGCCATGTTCCTGTTTTGGCGCAAGGGCTTCGAGGCGACTTCGATGAACGACCTGTGCGAGGCCATGGGTGTCCGCTCGCCAAGCCTCTATGCGGCCTTCGGCAGCAAGGAGGCGCTCTATCTCGAAGCGGTCGAGCGTTACGTCCAGACCCAGGGACCGCCGATCTGGAGCAAGCTTGCGGAAGGCGCGACGGCTCGCGCCGGCATTGAGAACATGCTGATCGCGGCGACCGAGAACCTGCCAAAATCCCGGGCGAAACCGGCGGGCTGCATGGCCGCGCTGGCGGCCGTCGGCGACGAATGGCCGGCCGCGATCGCCCGCGTCATGAAGAAGGTGCGGCTGGAAATGCTGGGCACGTTACGCGCGCGGCTGGAAACGGCCGTGGCCAACGGCGAACTGCCCGCCGCGACGGATGTCGATGGCCTGAGCCGGTTCTATCTGAGCGTCTACCAGGGAATGGCGATTCAGGCGCGGGACAGCGCCACGCAGGCGGAGTTGAGAGGCGTAGCCGCAGCGGCCATGGCGGCTTGGCCAGGCGACGGCTAGAGGTAGAATTATCTCCGAACCTTGTTTGTCCAGGCCGCGGACAAAGGAGACGCCATTGCCCAGAACAGTCACGTTCCAGGTTGCGGGAGTGCTGATGCTTTGGTGCGTTGTATGCGCCCTGATGACTGATGCATCGGCCACGCCTCTGGAGCGCGTCGAGTTTGAAAGCGCCGCTCAACGGCTGGTTTCGGGCACGCTCATTCTGGGCGAGCGCATCGAGGGCTATCTGGCCAGGCCCGATGGCGCAGGCCCATTTCCCGCCGTCGTCGGACTGCACGGCTGTGCCGGAATGCACGACACGACAAGGCAAAGGCTGGCCGATCAACTTGTCGCCTGGGGCTATGTCGTCCTGCTCGTCGACAGCTATGCGACGCGTCGTATCGATCACGCCTGCACATCAAGCGCGTTTGCCACCTTCCTCAAGCGCAGGCCGGATGCCTATGGGGCTCTGGTCTTCCTGGGCAGCCAAAACTTCGTCGATTGGCAACGTGTCGCGGTGGTCGGCTTCTCGGCCGGCGCCCGGGTTACCCTTTCGGTGGCGCAGACCAACTCGTTCGAGCAGTTCGCCCCTCCAGGCAACCTGCGGTTCCGGGCGGCGGCTGCGTTCTATCCTCCATGCAAGGCCGCATGGGCGCCTCCGGAAATACCCACGCTCATCTTCATCGGGGCCCTCGACGACTGGACGCCGGCGGCCGACTGCGCCGACAAAGTCGCCAGCTGGGGCAACGACGGGCCACCGATCGAACTGGTTGTCTATCCCGGCGCGCACCACGGATTTTATTACCCGCACCTGCAGCCCGGCACGACCATGTTTGATCACTGGCTGGAATACAATGGCGAGGCAGCGGACAATGCAAGCCACCGCCTGCACCAGTTTCTCGATCGCCACCTCCACTGAAGGCATGCCAAAACCGGACTTGCGTCAAAGTGCGCGCCATTTGGCGAAGGTCTCTGTAGGGTGGAAAACGATCATGATTCCGGCGGCCTCGACGGCACGGGCTTCTTTTTTTGCGCGCCGCCGATGTTTGCTCCTTGCGGCAGGAGGACGGGCGATGCGGGGATCCCTGGGGGAGCAGATCGGCGAAGGCGCCTTTGCGGACGTCCACGCGTGGGCGCCCGGTCAGGTCGTGAAGCTGTTCAAGGCCGGCGTCCCGCGGCGGGTCAGCTGGTATGAGGCGCGCATGACCCGCGCCCTGTTCGCAGCCGGCGTCCCGGCGCCGGAGGTGCTCGACGAGGTGACGCTGGAGGGGCGCTTCGGCATCGTGCTGCCGCGCCTCGACGGACCGACCCTGCTGCAGCACTACCGGAGCGGCGCCGTGACGTTCGAGCAGGCGGGCACGATCCTCGCGACCCTCGCCATGTCCGTTCACAAGACGCCCCCGCCGCCGGACGTATTCTCCTTGCGCGACTATATGCACGGCTCGTTGCAGCTTCTCGGCAGCAATGTTCCGAAGCATATCGGCACCGGCATCCTCGCCCTGATCGAGCGGCTGCGGCCAGGGGACGGGCTGTGTCATGGCGACCTTCACCCCGACAACGTGATCATGACGGCGGAGGGGCCGAAACTTATCGATTGGCCCGGTACGGTCCGCGCGCCTGCCGCCTTCGAGCTCGCTTACATCCACGTCGCCCTTTCCGAGGTCGCCCCGGAAATCGTCGACAACCCGGCGCGGCCGCGCGCGGTCAATGCGGCCGCGCAGTCCGAGTACGCGCGGCTGGCCGGCATGTCCCCCGCGGCGCTGGCGGCGGCGATCGAGCCCTATTTGCCGATCGCCCGCGTCCTCGTCATCCTCCCGGGGCATTTGCCTGCCCTGCGGGAGCGGCTGATCCAGCGCGTCGAAGTGGCCTTGAGTTCGGAGAACTGAATTTTTCAGTTCAAGAAACCTGACAGGAGGCCGAATGTCCGCTGATCGATTTTGGATGAATCGGTCTGGTCCCTCATGTCGCCGCGCGTGCCAGGCCACCTCGCGGTTCCCTGGAAATTCTCGGGATCGAGGCGGAGGCATGCACTAGGATATTGCGCTCAATACTCGCAAACGCGGGAGAGACGCGATGGGAAAGGCCGCCGACAATGAAGCGATCAAGCTGCGTGCCAGCTACAGTAACAATCTGGCGGTAGGCGTGACCGCAGCCGGCATAATTGCGCCGTATCTGCTGCTCGTTCAGAAAATCATGACCGAAGGCAAGCACGTTAGCCTCACGGAAGGGGTTGGGCTCGCGTTTGCTGTCTTCGTGGCTTTCGCAATCTCATGGAAGTTCAAGCGGCGCGCGCAGGACATCATCGCCGCGCTACAAGACTAAGCGGCAACGGGTGCGCGGACTTATCGTTCGCTCCCAGGCTGGCTTGCTTTCGGTGGCACGACGATGGCGCCAGCGTTGCGGTGATGATCGTCGGCGAGCGCTCCCTGCCGGACGCCATCGCCTCGCATTCGTCCATCAAATAGAAACGGCCGTGTTCCATTCGGGCTGGCAACGGCTGGCGTGTGGGATTGTTCAGACTTGGTATCTTGCGCGTTGGCCGTGGTCGCGGCGAGTGCCAACACAAACGCGATTGCTAGTCTCGACATGACGGGATTCTCCTCTTGCGCGCGGGACCAACGCGTGGCGACCGTCGGGGAGGAACTGGGCGCCAAGATGGCCGCCATCTAGACGATCGCCGATCCTTGGATTTCTGCGCCGCCGCTTCGCAATTACGGTGACAGTGAGCGTAGCCCGGATGAGCGCAGCGACATCCGGGGTTGTTTGTGCTTTTCCCGCATATCGCAGCGCTCATACGGGCTACTTGCCGTGCGGCCGACGAAAATCGCGCTGTGCCGGCCCGACTTTCTCAAAGCTTTTGTACGCCGCAAATGGCCGTATCGACAAATCGTGCTCCATCGGAAATAACGGGCCGCGAATATTGGGTTGCGAGGTTCTGACATGCCTGTGGCTGCCGCCAATTACATCGACCCGCGTAGTGGAAAGCTCTATCCGCTCGACTCTCCGCGTTGGTGCTCGGATGATCGAACGCCGCTGCTCGTAACGCCCGGGAAAGGGCTATCGCGCGACGAGATAGACGGTCGCAACCGCTCGCTCTGGCGATATCGTGCCGCACTGCCTGTCCATATCGCCAGGCCAATTACGCTAGGCGAAGGCTGCACACCGCTCGTCCAGCAGGAGTGGGGAGACCTTCGTCCGTTCTTCAAGCTCGAATGGTTCAATCCGACCGGCAGTTTCAAGGATCGAGGTTCGGCGGTCATGTTGTCCTACCTCCGGCAGATCGGTGTTGAAGCCGTGTTGGAGGATAGTTCGGGCAACGGCGGATCGTCTGTCGCGGGCATCGGCGCCGCAGGTGGGATGCGCGTAAAAATACTCGTGCCTGCTGCAACGTCTCCGGCGAAGATTGCGCAGGTTCGGGCGTATGGGGCTGAAGTTCAACTGGTAGAAGGTCCGCGCGAAGAGTCGGAAGCAGAGGCAATCCGGCAATCGAACCAGACCTTCTACGCCGGTCATAACTGGCAGCCGTTTTTCCTGGAGGGCACCAAATCGCTCGCCTATGAATTGTGGGAAGACCTCGGCTTCCAGGCGCCGGATAATGTCGTTGTTCCAGCCGGTGCTGGCAGCAGTCTGCTCGGGTGTGCTTTCGGATTTCGCGAGTTGTTGAGAGCGGGCCAAATTGACAGATTACCCCGTTTGTTCGCGTGCCAGCCGCTCAACTGTTCACCCATCGATGCGAGTTTTCGGGCTGGGGTGGACACGCCTGTGCCTCGGGACGTTCACAAGACCATCGCCGAAGGGACTGCCATCAAACATCCAATGCGTTTGCGCGAGATAATCGGAGCGGTGCGCGAAAGCGGCGGCGTCACCGTTGCTCTCACAGAGGAAGAAATTGTGTCCGGTCTCCGCAAGCTCGCCCGGCAGGGTTTGTTCGCTGAGCCCACCAGTGCAAGCGCGGCTGCCGCGTTAAAGAAATTGTCCAATGCCGGCTCTATCAACGCGCGCGATACGACAGTCGTGCTTCTCACCGGAACAGGTCTGAAAGCCGCATCAACGGTAGCCGACCTAGTGGGATCGTAAGATCTCGACGGCCAGCGGATCCAGGCCCATTCCGGGGCCGGGCCGACAGTCTTTCACGAGTCGATTACGGCGCCAGTGCACTCAATTGCACTTCGCGAGTGCAGATTAAGCAAGCGTAGCCCGGATGAGCGCAGCGACATCCGGGGTTGTGGTTTATCCCCGCACATCGCTGCGCTCATACGGGCTACTCGCTGTCCGTATTTGCCCCTGTGTGGTTAGCAGTGTCCTGATTCGATTTTATGGGCCGGCTTCATTCGGTATCCGACGACGGCCCCGAGAATAATGCTTGCAAGCAAGAATAACGGTGCAGCTACGACCAAGATAAAATAGCTCGACGCCGAACTATTATATTCGGGCTCACAGGCGCCGCACTCAAGATACAGCGTCAGTATGAAAAGCAGAACCATCGCGAGAAACGACATGATCGTCGTCGCGCATCCAATGGCAACTCTCATCAACCAAGTCGGCATGCACCATTCCTAAAAGGCCGCTTCAGTTGGGGACCTCGTTCATAGCAGGCCAAAGCTGCGCCGCGCCCCGTCCGCAGCGTCGTTGCTCTCGTTGGGCTTTTGCCAAGGGCTCCGTGATTATCAAAAACCTAAACAATTTTATGGGGAGGCGCCGATGAGATTTGGAGGCAGAACAATTACCGTTGCTTCGATCTTGGCGTGAGATAGTCAGCAGGTAGGACTCCTGGTGCACCAACGTCGCGCGCCCTCTGGATCACCACGGTAACGTCCTGATGGAGATGTGGCTCGTGCATAGCAGCCGGGGGTAGCTCCCATGCACTGCATGTAGCTACCGTTTGCTTGTGCGGCGGCAGCGCGAGCTGTGGTTCGTTCCTTTGGCAGATCAGTCTCGCCTGGAGCTGAAGCCGGCTTGCGCACTGCAATTTTCTGACAAGTGCCCTGGTCGTTCAGGTGATAGCCAGAACGGCAAGCGATTTTCGTGCAGCGGTCGCCGTCCGCTCGATAACCCGTTTCACAGATCAGCGGACAGACACGGCCGGTTTTGATCTTCACAGCGTCCAACGCATCCACGCTGGGCGCCTTCAGGTCGAATTTCGTTCCAGCATGCTTGTTGAAGACACCCAAGGAGCGCTCTGACGCTGAGTTCCACTCGCCGGTAGCTACAGCCGAGAGACAGCCGACACGACGTAATTCCAGTTGCAGCGAGGTGATCAGTTTGGACCCGGATGGAGCAGGGGAGGCGGATGGCTGAACCGCTGCGAGTTTGCCCGCAGCCATTGAAGCAGATTTCTCCTGTTCGTCTCTCGTCGCGTGTTCTGCAGCGGCTTGCGTCTTCTCTTGCTCCGTCAAGCGCGCCCGTTCCGCGGCAGCGGCCTTATCAGCCTCGATTGACTTCGCCTTTTCAGCGGCTAAGCGGGCTTCCTCAGCGGCCTTAACAGCCGCGGCGGCCTTATTCAGTTCGACCTGTCGTGCGCCATCAGCGGCCAGCCGCGCCTTTTCCAACTCCGCCAGGCGAGCTCTTTCGGCAGCGGCTACACGAGCTTCTTCGGCCGCGATCTTCCTCAGCTGAACCTTAGCGAGATTGGCGTAGAAGCCCTCTGGATAGGCCTGGAGGAAGGCTTCCCAAGCATCTCGTTCACTCGCTTGGAGGGCAAGCTCGTAAGCCCGCCTGACAGCGGCGTCGGGGTCCGCCTGCGGTCCGGTCGCCACCGGCTTGGCGGGCACCAATGGCACATCGTCGCCCCCAAGCGACCCGTATACGTAGGGCTCCTGCCGATTGCCGGTGGACTTCAGAACGTCATCTCGAACGTACCCAAATGCCCTACGCAGATCGAGGCCAGGCTTTATGACATGTTTGACGAGAGCCGCGGTGAAGGGACTATTCTTGCCATCACCATCCCCGGCAGTCGATCCCGCTTTCGATGCAAACGCGATCAGCGTGTTCGGACTTGTTGGCTCGACCTTTGCTAATCCTCGACCGATTGCTCGGGAGGCTATCGTTCGCTTCATTGTGCGAGCGAACGGATTGTCCCGGCAAGCGTCGAGGATCACGAGCCTCAGTTGCTTGGCAGGTTCTACGGCGACCAGAACCCGTTCGAGGGAGAGTGCCTCATCGTAGATATCAACGTCTCGCTCCAATACCGCATCGACCGGCACCAGATAGTTGTTGCCATCGATCTCAATCCCATGACCAGCAAAGTAGGCTACGGCTACGTCCGCTTCGCGCGAATTGTCGGTAAAATCTCGCAGCGCCCGTCGCATTTCGCTCACCTTCAAGTCGCGACGAAGTTCGACACTGCCGAAGCCCGCTGACTTGAAGGTCTCGGCAATTAGTGCAGCATCGTTGGCCGGATTGAGAAGCCGGGGGACTTTTTCGTAGTTGGAATTGCCGATGATTAGCGCGACGCGCTTCTCCGCGAAGGCACAGCCAGCGCTGATGCCCCAACCCGCCACGAGCAACAGCAAAAAGACCGCTTTACGAAGCGCGCGCCTCATATTCCCTGAGCCCTCTGTCGCGCGGTCAAACCACAGAGAAGGCTATCACAATCGCAAGAGTTTCTCTGTGATGCAGATCACGAGAGGCCCGGTTAATTGCGATTCGTCACGGACGCGGGGTTGAGGATACAGTGAAAGTGCATTCAATTGCTTCGCCAGCGGCAGATTAAGTGCACTGTCACACTCGTTCTTACTAGCCAATAGTTGTCATCAGCATGATTTCTGTTGATTACAGAGGCGGCTTGACGAAGCGACAATTCAATCGGCGCAAGGCACTTGCGGCGACGATCGGCGGCGGCCTGGCGCTGTCCAGTCTGGCTCGGTCCGCCGGCGCCGTGTCCGGCGTGCGTATACTTGATTCGCCTGAACGACTTCGTTCGGCCTATGACTACGTCATTGTCGGTGCGGGATCGGCCGGTTGCGTTCTGGCGCATCGGCTTGGTCTGGCCGGACGACGGGTACTCGTTGTCGAGGCAGGCGGCCAGGCGAAGCTGGCTGATATCGCAGACCCGCCGGAATGGCCCAAGCTTCAGGGCAGCCAGTTTGACTGGCGCTATCAGACGATCCCGCAACCGGGACTGGGAGGCCGTATCATTCGCTGTCCGCGCGGGAAGGTCGTGGGTGGCTCAAGCACCATCAATGCGCTCGCCTATCAGCGCGGCCATCCGGCCGCTTATGATCGCTGGCCCGAGGGGTGGCGCGCTGCGGACCTTCTGCCATATTTCAGGCGCGCCGAGACTTTTTCCGGCGGCGCCAGCGCATGGCGGGGCGGCAACGGTCCGCTGCACGTGCTGTCGCTCGCAGACGTCACGGATCGCACGCCTCTGGCATCCGCCTTCGTCCAGGCGTCGCAAGACCTCGGGTTCTCGATGACTTCCGACATCGGAGGAGAGGTCACGACAGGCGTCGGCTGGAATCAACTCAGCATCAAGAGAGGGGTTCGCGACGATGCTGCGACGGCCTATCTCGACAGTCTCGAGAACGTGGCCGTGGATCTCTTGGTGAACACGGAAGTGCTCGGTCTTGCGATCGAAGGCGGACGGTGCATCGGCCTGCAGCTTTCCGAACGAATCGTGCGGGCCGACGGCGAGCTCCTGCTTTGCGCCGGCGCAATCGATTCGCCACGCCTGCTGATGCTGTCCGGAATAGGCCCCGCCGACCAGCTCCGGTCTCTCGGCATTCCCGTCGTCCAGGATCTGCCGGATGTCGGCCGCCATCTTGAAGACCATCTCTTGGTCGCCGGCGTGGCCTACGCGGCACGGCGCGACGTGCCGCGCTCGCATTATAACCATGCCGATGCACTTCTCTACGTGCCGCACCGTGAGCCCAGGGAAAGTCCCGAACACCTTGTGATGTGCCTTTCCCTGCCGTTCGTCCTGTCAGGCGTCGGGGCGTTGCCTGCACCGGCTTACGTTCTTGTGCCTTGCCTGATGCGACCCCGCAGCCGCGGGAGCGTGAAACTTGCCTCCGGCGATCCTCGGGTCCCGGCTCTGATCGATCCGAACTACCTCTCCGAGCCGGCCGATCTTGACCTTCTTGTCGAGGGCGTTTCGCTCGCGCGCGAAATCGGGGCCGGCGCTGCCTTTGATGACTGGCGCATGCGGGAGGTTTATCCGGGGCCCGATGCAACAACCACGACCGACATACGCAAGTTCATTCTTCGTGCGGCGGATTCGTTCCATCACCCTGTCGGCACCTGCCGCATGGGCGCCGTCGTCGATCATGCCTTGCGTGTAAAAGGCGTCTCGGCCTTGCGCGTCATCGACGCGTCAGTATTCCCTGGAATCCCGCAGGCAATGACCAACGCCGCTACAATTGCGCTGGCCGAGAAGGCGAGCGATCTCGTGCTCGCAGGGTAAATGACCAAACAACGCACCACAGACGCTTATCGAAGCATTGCAGGATCTTTCGAAGGTGGCAGCGACGATGCACCCCGACGACATTTCGCTGTCGCTCGATCCCGCCGGAGGAGTTCTGACGTTTCGCGCTCATAAGTCCGAGCGAAGGTGATCTCGCTTGAAGTTCATTGTCGCTCTATGCGACGGAGCGGGAAAGGGTTTGACGGTTTTACTTTTGCAGGTCTCACTCCTCTGGTATTCCAGCCATAAGCATTCCCTCGCGGATGCGCTTGCTGCCAGCACGAAAGATCGGGTCAGAACTTAAGGAGAGCCCTTTCGTCCGGCGTACCGTAAAACCCGGATCCAATGCAAACCCCGCGAGTGCAGCGGCCCGCGCTTCTTCCACTAAACCGACGAGAGCCAATGCGGCAGCGAACTGGAAATGCGCGATTGGAAAATTTCGATTGGCTTCCAAAGATCGGCGTAGCCACTCAACCGCTTCAGTGTCTTCACCGAGGATCAACTTCACGACGCCAAGTTTATGCATCCAATGAAAGGCCTTGATGTCGCGCGGCGAAAGGCGGAACGCCTGCTGAATGTGGGCCTCACTTTCTGCTCCACGACCAATGAAGACCTTTACAAATCCGAGCCACGCGTGGGCGTCGGCCAAATTGCGATCAAGCTCCAGTGCTTGTTCGCATTCTCTAATCGCCAGCGTTGCGCGCTTCGTGAATAGTTGCAATGCAGCCAATGTAAGATGAGCTACGGCGTGATGTGGGGCCATTGACAAGACCTTGATCAGCGTCGCCTCAGCCTGAGCGAGGCGCGAACCGCGGTCATCAACCATAAAATTTGCGACACCTGCTATTTCGATATTGGCTATGCCAACTAACGCTTCGATGCGCTCTGGATCCAGGGCCAACGCTTGCTCGAAGAAGCGCCGAGCAAGTGCGATGTGCTTGGGTGCCAGTCCCTTGCTTAAGGAATGACGACCTTGGAAATACAAGTCTAACGCATCGGGATGCAGCGACCGTTCCCCGCGCCGCGCCTCGGCTTCGATAAGCGGGGCGTTGAGCGCGATAGCAATTCTTGCGGTGACTTCATCCTGCATTTCGAACAGATCGGCGGCGGGCTTGTCGAACCGATCTGTCCAAAGATGCGTGCCAGTTTCTGCGTCCACAAGCTGAACGTTGACACGAAGTCGATTTTCACCTCGCCGCACCGAGCCCTCAAGTACGTAGCCCACGTTTAAATCTCGGCCGATCTGTTTGAGATCAACTGCTTTGCCTTTGTAGGTGAATGCCGTATGTCGGCCGATGACGAACGAGCCTTTGATGCGCGACAAATCCGTGGTCAGGCTCTCGGTCACGCCATCGGCGAACCAGTCTTGCTCGGGATCACCGCTTAGGTTGGTGAAAGGCAAAACTACGATGGAAAGGTGAGGCGGCGAAAACGGCCTGTGTGCTGTGTTGTCGTTCTGCACCACCGAACCAGCCGACGCAGTTGCGGCACTCTGATCTTCGTGCACTACGCCAACGAACCGGAAGCCTTTCCGCGGCAATGTCTTGATCAGGTGCTGCCTTTCACCGTCGTCACCGATTGCTGCGCGAACGGCATTCAGGCGGGTTGTCAGCGCGGCATCCGAGACGATGCGTCCATTCCAAACCGCGCTGATCAGATCGTCTTTGGTGACGACGCGCTCTCTTTGCCGGATCAAGTAGTCGAGTACATCGAAGACCTGCGGCGTAGTCGGGACCACGTCAGCCCCACGTCGCAGCTCGCGTCGATCGGTGTCGAGCGTGTAATCCTCGAAGAGATAGCGCAAAGGCTCGCCCCTCCGCTCATCTCGCTGGAGACAGCAGCTTTTTCTCAACACCTCTCATAGGAGTGCGGCTGGTTAGAAGTGAGGCTTGATCTAGATCAAGGGTAGCAGGAGGGTTTAGGTTCGGCAGACCCGCCTTACCTTGCATTGGCTTGCTCAATAAGATGTGCAGGCATAGCTTTACCTTGTGCTGGCCTAAGTCCCAGCGGCGCAGCGAAAGAATGCGCCATGCAAAAAGATCACCCGTAAATTGAAACGCAATCAGCGAAGCGGATTGCTGCGACGGAGCGGCGGGCGCCGCCGTTCAACGGAGCAATTTAGCTCCAGCGGGAGGGTAAGATGTTTCGATCACTAATGGTTGTTTCGTTGTTACTGACCTCGACGGCTGTCTTGGCCGAACCGAGGGACGACATCAATAAGCTGGTGGCGACGTATGGCGACAGTTTCGCGAGAAAAGACGCCGCTGGAATCGCGTCGCTCTACGCCAAAGACGGCGTCCTGATCAACGCCAATGGCGTGAACGCTGACATCCTGAGGTATTACGAAGCGGCGTTCAAGAACGGTATGGAGCGCCTCGATGGCAAGATCGATCAGGTCGTACCTTTGGGTGAGGCCGTCATTCTGTCCAACGGTGAGACGCAGATCACCGGCAAAAACCCAACGAGCGGTGAAGCGATTAACGCGACTCTAGTTTGGACGGCTGTCAGCGTTCAAGAAGGCGGCCAGTGGAAGATCCGCATGCTGACGGCGCTGCCGAAGGCCCCATCGAAGTAGACATTTTTATTAGGAGAGTACCATGCGTAGGTATGGATTAGCGTTACTCATCGCTGCCTGTCCGTTTTCTACTTTCGCGGGCGAACTGCCAAAGGAAGGCAGCTTCGACTTCAATTCCTGCTGGTCCGGCGTTAGCAACGTGATCACGTTCTCCAAGACCCACACGGCAAATAGTTATGAAATGACAGGTACTACCCGCAGCAATCCCCCCGGCGGCATATTTGATAAGAGCACCTTTCGCTGCGTGGGGATGAATGCCTCGCTTGACGGGAAGATCACAGGGTCCAACGTATGCGAGTCACTCGACGCGGACGGCGAAAAGCGGCTTACATCTTTTTCAACTGCCGATGGAAAGGTAACTAGAACCAATGTTGCAGGAACTGGAAAATACGAGGGCATGACCACAGAAGGCACGGTCGAGCTGCTCGGGCCGTTTCCAGTCATCAAGGAGGGAATGTTTCAGGGCTGCAATCATCAAAATGGTACGTACAAACTAAAGTAATGCATATGCGAGTAGCCGTCTCCACGACAACAGTGGTGGCGGTTACTCGTCCCGCGCTATGTACAGACAGGCATAGTCGGTCGAAGCTCGTGTTTCCATCGGTAGTGACGGAAGCGATCACGTCCCCTGATTGTTCGAGATCCTTGGGAAGTAAGTAAAATGCTCGCCGTTGCCCCCAAGGTGCGGCAAAGATCCAAGCGACGTCGCGGCTCTGTATCTCGACGAACAGGAAGGCAAAGAACTGGTCTACATGGGCAAGGTCGGGACCGGGGGAGCCATTCTCGTTAATAGCGAAGACGCAGCCGAATCTCGGCGCTCGAAAACGCGCGTTGTTCTGTCAGCATCACGATATCGACCACCCGAAGTGATCCGGGCGGGTCGTAGACGAACTTGCGATGCGACGGGCGGGTAGTGAAGTCCGGCGTGATGTCGAAGTCGCCCGCTTCGAGCGCAGTGGCCATCAGCCGTACCGCATCACCGTGGCTGAGCGGCGCATTCAGGAGGGCGTCAATCAACGTCTCAAGAGTCATTCCAGCATCCAGCATCAGCCGCGTTGCGGCATCGCCGTGAGCCTGTCGCAACGCTTCAACGATCTTAGCTACCGCATGGGGGGCTTGCATCCCTTGAGCTCCCAGCTAAGCCAAGTCCTCGAAGCCCCGTCAACCCGGCATTAGCGCGGAGCGCCCGTGTGTAAAACCGTCGCGATAGTCGCTCTCCCGTTAGTGTGTTGTAGGTCTCTCAGCTTGCGCATGTAGTAGCCGTGCGCCTGAATCGCTGACCTAATCTCCTCACTGACTTTGACAACCCGTTTCTTACTCTTGCGCCAGCTTCCCGGCACCGCAACGGGAGGGATCGGACATCCCTTCTTCACAACGAGCAGATCGCGTCTGGTGTTCAAATACACATCCATATGGCTGTCCCCCAAAGCGCTGAGCTTATCGCTTACGGACCGAGCATGCGTTACCGAATGGCAACACCGATACAAGTTGGTGCGCCTTCCTAATTTACCGTTAGCAGGGAACGCAGCGATGCGCTTGACCAAGCTAAAGCGGCATAGGCCCGATGAGCAGCTAGGTGTCGTGGATTGCGCAGGGGCTTTGAGGACGCTGTAATCGCTGGCCATGAGCACCAAGAAACGCGAGGTGGTCTGGGGCGGCCGGATGGGGGCGAAGATGCGGGCCGCCACAGCGAGATCAAGATTGATGTCTCTGCATTTGCGGTGTTTGATCGTCCCGCAATTGGCGAAGCGTCCCTTTCTGACCCTTAGCGTGTGGTCCTGGCATCCGTTGCTGATGTCAAGCCAGCGGAGACGCGTCGGCCCGACCGGGCTTTAGACAAATCTCAATCCGCTGGTGACGGTGACAAAAGGAATTCGTCGCCGGGGAGAGCGCGAAGTAAGCCGTAAAGCCATTGCGCAGGGAAAATAAATAGCTGCATGCAGTTCTGTGGAGTCCTGTGGAGTCCGCAAGCCATTGATCAGCCGCGCATTACCGCC